>Ga0255778_10003666_pt1 | contig 12840 bp, 12 predicted proteins | sample 071ome_31_FD_179976 | JGI IMG/M metagenome (GOLD analysis project Ga0255778, IMG submission 179976) | Coastal salt marsh microbial communities from the Groves Creek Marsh, Skidaway Island, Georgia - 071405CT metaG (version 2) | ecosystem: Environmental > Aquatic > Marine > Intertidal zone >...
CTCTTTGGCTGTAAACAAAACTGATTGATAAATTTCTTCTGGGTCGTGCTCAACTTCTCCATCTCTAGGAAAAATTTGTTTAAATTCTTTTTGACTCGATGATTTAAAGTTAAAATTTTTATCAAAAATAATTACTCGGGTAGAAGTTGTCCCTTGATCAATAGAGAGAATATAATTTTTCATAACGCTTTATTATAATGATTATAAATATTTTTTTAAAACATCATTTAAGATATTTACTTTATCCTTTGGGAAGCTGATACCTAATTTTGTTCTGCGAAAAAGAATATCTTCAACACTTGATGCCATTTCTTCTTTCACTAAATAGGCTACTTCAAACTCATAAAGATCTTCAGTGAGCTTAATACCACCCTCTTTGCAATCAATAAAAGAGGAGTAAAGCTTAGAGATTTGGTTCCCATAAGTTTGATCAAATCTCTCTTTCATTTTAACTGGAATGAGATCATTAAATAAATCAGTATCTGAAATATCTCCCCCAGGTAATTTTTCTTGATCAGTCCATTTTTTATTTTGAATAGAAATAACCGTAGCTAATTTTTCTAGAGCATGCTCCGCAAGCTTTCTATAAGTGGTTAATTTTCCTCCAAATATTGAAAGAATAGGGGCTCCTTTGACATCTAAATCAAATTCATAATCCCTTGTTACTTTAGAGGCACTTTGATTAAAGTCCTCTAATAAGGGCCTAATACCAGCATAGGTCCAAATAATATCAGACTCCGATATCTTATTTTTTAAAAAACAATTTACAGCATTCAATAAATAGGATTGTTCGTCGGAAGTAATTCTGGGATTAAGGTAACTTTTCACCTCTTTGTCTGTAGTTCCAATCAGAGTGTATTCATTTTGATAGGGGATCATAAAAACTATTCGTCTATCCTCTTGTTGGAGTATGTAAGCCTGTTCTCCTTCATAAAGTTTTTTTACAATAAGATGACTTCCCTGAACTAAACGTAAAGATTTGTTTGTCTTTACTTTACAGATATCTTTTAAAATATTTAAAACAAATGGACCAGATGCATTTATAATGGCTTTCGTTTTAATAATTTTTTTATCACTTAACTCAACTTCCCAATAATCATTATGTCTAATTGCATTTTTTACTGCGTTGTTGAGAATGATTTCTGCACCTCTATTTATAGCATCTTGTGCATTTAGAAGTACTAGTCGTGCATCATCTATAGATAGATCTGAGTACTCATACCCTTTTTGAAAATTTTCTATTAAGGGATTATCGATATAGTCCTTTTGTAAATTTACATATTTTGATTTTGGAAGCGTTATAAAACCACCTAACCAATCATAAAGTAAAAGCCCTATTCTTATTAACCATACTGGTCTCAAATGAGAGACATGAGGCATTACAAATCTGATGGGTTTTGATATGTGAGGTGCAATAGATTTGATCACCTCTCTTTCTTTTAAAGATTCCCTAACTAACCTGAACTCGTAATTTTCTAAATATCTTATTCCGCCATGAATAAGTTTAGTCGACCAAGAGGAAGTTTGAGATGCTAAGTCTCCTTTTTCAACTAATGTGACTTTGAGGCCTCTGCCTGCTGCATCCCGCGCGATGCCTACGCCGTTTATACCGCCGCCTATAATTAATAAGTCAATCATTTAACATATTATTTGTTAATTATAACATAAATGTTGTTTATTTTATTTTAAAAAGATTTAATATACGTGTAATAAGTATATAAATCCTTATAAATTTAAAGAATATAATATTTTCAAACACATGAATAAAGCAGAAGAAAAAATTAGAAATAAAATCATCGATACGGCAAAAAAATTAGGTTTAAAAAAATTAAATCATGGCAAAGCAGGCAATATAAGTGTCCGATGGAAAGACGGATTGTTGATCACGCCTTCAGGGATTTCTTATGACAAGATCAAACCCAAAGATATTGTTTTTATTGATAAAAACAAATCCCATCATGGTATAAAAAAACCTTCGATAGAAACTCCCTTTCATTTTGACATTATAAAAAATAAAAAAGATGTTAATTGTGTGGTGCATACTCATGCCCCTTACGCCTCTGGATTTTCAATATTAGGAAAACCTATTCCAAGTTACCACTATATGATCGCATTTTTTGGAGGCGATGATATTCCGTGTGCCAAATTTGCAATACCTGGTAGTCAGGAATTATCAAATTATGCTGTTAAAGCATTGAAAAATCGTAAAGCCTGTCTATTAGCTAACCATGGAGTTATAATTACAGGAAAAGATATTGATGAAGCTGCTTTTTTGGCCGAGGAATTAGAAACATTATGCAAACAAATCACCATAGCTAAAATAAATGGCACTGCAAAATTAGTTGGAAAGAGAGATATGAAAAAAATTATTGAAGCAGTAAAAACTTATGGAAAGCAATAATTTCTCACAACAAGAGATTTTAGATTTTAAAAATATTTCTCAAAAATTAGGATCCAACTCATCATTGGTTCAAGCTGCCGGTGGTAATACCTCTATGAAGTCATCTAAAAGCATGCTCATAAAGGCATCTGGAACTTGGTTGGTAAATTCAAATTTAGAGGAAATATTTGTTGAAGTAAATTTAGGCTCAATAAAAAATAAAATTGATTTAGAAATAGATGATAATTTTTCAAAAGATATTATATCAAAAAATGATTTACGACCCTCTATTGAAACTTCATTTCATGCTTTGATAGATTTTAAATATGTACTACATGTGCATTCGACCTCGACTATTGCAAATGCAATATCTTTAAATTCAGAAATGCGATTAAAAGAAATCATCAAAAAAGATTTTATTTATGTACCTTATGTTCGACCAGGTTTTCCATTGACAATGATGATTAAAAAAAAGCTTAATATCAAAAATCAAATTTTCATCCTTGAAAATCACGGCTTGATTGTTGCAGGAAATGATCTTCAACAAACGTATGATTTATTATTGGATATTCACCAAAAATTAGACACAGTTAGGAACTTTCAATCTGATATAACAAGTCAAAACAGCGAGAGTATTATTGAAAATTACTCTTTAAAAAATGATGAAAAATACAATTTATTCAAAACTACAGATAAAAAACTTTTTTCTGCTTTTTCAAAATCATTTTATCCAGATCATGTGATTTTCTTAGGACCCGGCATACCTACCTTTAAATATTTAGATGATGCTAAGAACTTTTTAAACAACCTAAAATTTAAGAATATTAACCCTCCCCCTTATTTAATTCTCAAGGAAATTGGACTATATGAGATCTCATCTGTAATTCCTGCAGCAAGAGAAATGATGGATTGCTTTTTAGAAGTGCTTTTGAGAATAAATTTTGAAAATGAATTAAAATATTTATCACAACCTCAAGAAAATGAATTATTAAATTGGGATGCCGAAATTTATCGTCAATCAATTCGATAATGGACTTATTTTTAGGAATTGATTTTGGAACTACAGGTGTAAGAACGTCTGTTATCGACCAAAATAATGATGAAATCATAAATCACTCAGTAACTATTGCGTCACCAATATCAAAAGGACAGCTAGTATATCAAGATCCTAGATTGTGGTGGGAAGCACTTATTCAAAATTTAACTTTTATAAAAAATAAAATTAATATCAAAAATATAAAAAGATTATCAATAGATGGCACATCTGGAACAGTTTTGGTTGCAGACCAAAAAGGAGCCCCTTTAACTTATGCATTAATGTATAATGATGCTTCTGCAGTTGAAGAGGCAAAATTTGTAGAAAAATTATCATCAGGACATCCAATTTTATCTAGCCCAAGTAATGCTCTAGTTCGAGCCCTTTCTCTATTGAAATCTCAAAAATTCCATAAATACAAAATCTTGCATCAAGCAGATTGGGTGGCCTCAAAAATTATTGGTGAATTCAAATTCTCGGATGAAAATAATTCCTTAAAACTTGGATATGACTCTTCGTTAAGGGTCTGGCCAGATTGGTTTAATAAACTTCCAATAGATTTGGATAGTTTGCCAGAAGTAGTGTCTCCTGGGAAAACAATAGGATTACTGAATAATAAAGATTTTTTAGATTTAGGTTTTAGCAAAAATTTAGAAGTTGTGGCAGGCACAACTGACAGTATTGCTGCATTTTTAGCAACAGGGGCAAATAAAAGTGGAGAGGCTGTTACATCTATTGGAACCACCCTTGTTGTAAAAACAATATCTGATAAGCCAATTTTTGATAAAAAATTTGGTATTTACAGTCACCGATTAGGAAATCGGTGGTTAGCAGGTGGTGCCTCTAATGTAGGGGGAAAAATATTAAAAGAAAAATTTGGCGATAGAATTTCTGAGCTATCTAAGAAAATCAACCCAGATAAATTATTAAACCTTAATTATTACCCATTAACAAGCAAAGGGGAGCGCTTTCCCATAAATGATCCTGATAAGATGCCAAACATTGAACCAAAACCAAATAATGAAATTGATTTTTTTCAAGCTATTTTAGAAGGTATTACATCAGTAGAAAAGCTAAGCTATAAAAAAATCAATGAAATTGGAGGAGAGTATCCTAAAAAGATATATACAGTCGGTGGTGGAGGTAAGAATAGACTTTGGAATGAAATTAGAAAAAAAATTCTTCAAGTTGAACTTGAAGAAGCCTTATCAGTAGATGCCTCTTTTGGTTCTGCTCTATTAGCTTCGGGAAATATAAGTTTTAATGATTAAAGAAATACAATCACTTTTAGATTTAATTGATGATTATGATCTTTTCTTATTTGATCAATGGGGGGTTATCCATGATGGAAAAAATATTTTTCCAAAGGCAGAAGAGATTTTTCTTCATTTACAGAACCTAAAAAAGCAAGTTGTAATTATTAGTAATTCTGGAAAGAAATCCTCAGATAACATCAGTAGAATGAAAAAATTAGGAGCTAAAAATACTTTAAATGTTCCTTTAATTACATCAGGTGATGTTTGTCGTGATTTATTAGTGAATAAAAAAAATTATTTTAAAAATTTTGGAGATAGATATTTTGTCGTTGCAACTGAATACCCATTATTATCTGAAACTCAATATCAGCAAGTTCACAGCTTAGAAAAATCAGATTTTTTACTTTTGTGCACTACTACAAATTTTGATGAATATGATTTAATTGATAATATTTTTAATCAAGCAATCAATTTAAAGCTTCCCTTGGTTTGTTCAAATCCTGATGTATTAGGCATATCAGGAGAAGATGTACATCCTTCAACTGGTGATTTGGCGATAAAATATAAAAAAATGGGAGGAAAAACTCATATTATTGGCAAACCTGGTGATGAAATATTTGAATTTGCCCTAAATAGCACAGGTATCGACAAAATCAAAACCCTTATGATAGGTGACTCTCTTTTTAATGATATTTATGGTGCAAACCAATTCAATATTGACTCCTTACTTATAACCTCTGGTATTCATAAAAAAGATTTTTTATCAAACAAGAAAATCGAGGATATAATTAAAGATATACACTCTGATTTCCAAAATAAGGGAAATCCAAACTATATTATGGAGATACTGAAATGATTTTTGATCCAAATGAGTTTAAAAACAAAAAAATTATTATTACCGGTTCAAGCACAGGCATTGGTTTTGAAACTGCAATTGAATTCTTAGAGCTCGGTGCCAATGTCATTTTTCATGGGAACAAATCTATGGATGATATTGAACAAAGAATAAAAGATAGAACTCCTAATAATACTTATAGTATTTTAAAAGCAGATTTTACCCAATTATCTGAAGTAGAAAAGTTTATGGAAAGCTCAATTAAACAATTAAACGGTCTTGATATTCTTATTAATAATGCTGGAACTATGATTGGAAGATTTCCTCTTGAGTCAATGGATGAAAAAAAATTTTTAGAAATTTTTGATTTAAATTCTAAGTCAGCATTTTTTACAACAAAATTTGCCATAGATATTTTTAAAAAACAAAATGAAGGCTGTATAGTTAATGTTTCAACTATTAGTGCTCGTACAGGTGGTAGCGCGGGTTCAAGTGTCTATGCCGCATCGAAAGCATTTGTTTCTGGCATTACAAGATCATTAGTATCAGAATTGTCACCTTACAATGTAAGAATTAATGCTATTTCTCCTGGCACCATTGCTACCAAGTTTCATGAGCAGTATTCAACTCCAGAAAAACTAGAAAATACCAGACTAAAAATACCTATGAAAAGGTTAGGAACTGCTGAAGATTGTGTAGGTCCAATAATTTTTTTATCTTCAAATAAATTAAGTGGCTATATAACTGGTCAAATTTTAGAGATTAATGGAGGACAATTTATTTCTTAAATGGCTAATGTATTAGTAATTGGAGCGGGCGTTATGGGAGCTGCAATCACAGTTCCTGCAGTTAAAAATGGACATGATATTACTATAGCAGGCACGCCCTTAGACAAAGAAATCATTGATAAAATTAAGACATCAAAAATTCATCCCAATCTAAATATTGAATTAGAAAATACCAAAGCAATAAATTCCGAAGAGTTGAAGCAAGATGATTTTGACATTGCTGATGTTATTGTCATTGGGGTTAACTCTCAAGGTATTGACTGGTTTATAGACTTATTAAAAAAATTTAATGCAGAAAATAAAAATTTTTTAATTGTTACAAAAGGTCTTTACATCAATGACCTCGGTAATATTGATATTTTGCCAAACAAAATTATTCAAAATATTCCTTACCTTATTAATATCACCGCAGTTACTGGTCCATGTAAGGCTATTGAATTAGCCCAAAAGTATATAACTAACATATGTTTTATTAATCAAGATATAAGCGTAGCTGATAAATTATCTAAAATTTTTAAAAATGAGTTTTATATCATTGAGACTCTTACAGATTTGGTTGGAGGAGAATTTTGTGCGGCTCTAAAAAATGTTTTTGCCATTATGGTGGGAGGGTCACAAACTTATTATAATGATAAAGTAAAAATATATAATCCTGAGTCAGGAATTTTTTCACACTGTGTTAAAGAATTGGCTCACATTGTAAAACTTCATAAAGGAGAAGTAAGTTCAGCCTATGGTTTGCCTGGATTGGGGGATCTTCACGTCACATCTGGCACTGGCAGAAATGGCACTCTAGGTAAATATTTAGGTGAGGGAAAGCTTTATAGTCAAGTTATGAGTCAAGAATTAAAAGGTCAAACTGTAGAAGGGGCTCAATTGATTTTTGATTTAAAGAATGACCTCATTAAAAAATTTAAAGATGGAACTTTTGATAAGGAAAGTTTGCCAATTTTTTTTGAATTAATAGAAGCAATCACTGATGATAAAAAGCTTACTATACCATGGGAAAAACTTTAGATAAGATAAGGGTATGATAAAAAAAATAATTATTGGATGTGACCACTTAGGTCGTGAATTAAAAGACTCTATTAAAGAACATTTAATTTCCAAAGGGATTGAAGTTAGTGACATAGGTGTCAATTCTGATGATGCAGTGGATTATCCTGATATTGGCAAAGAGTTATCAAAAAAAGTGCAGCAAAAAGAATATGAGAGAGGAATACTAGTCTGTGGGACAGGTGCAGGAATGGCGATAGTGGCCAATAAATTTTCAGGAGTTAGAGCGGTTTGTGTAAATGATGCCTATACTGCTGAAAGATCAATCGCTAGTAATAATGCACAAATTATTACATTTGGAGCTTTAATTACAGGGGCGCCAAATGCAAAAATGTATACTGACATCTGGTTGAGCAATGATTTTCAAAAAGAACGATCAGGAAAAAAAGTTGATAAAATTAATCTTCTAGACGAATAGTTAGTTTTTTACTTTAAAAAACTCATAGTTAATTTTTTTCTTTTGGATCTTAGAAAGAAATTGTGACTCAAGCTTTGGTCCTGCAAAAAAACACTTATCAAACTCATTTAAATCAGCTTGGATATTTAAAGATTTTTTTCCAATTTTACTGGAATCTACTAGATAATATTTTTGATCTGCATTCTGCATAAATAAAGATTTAAACCGAAATACATCTTCATCATGAGTATATAGTTTAGTCCCATCCAAAGAAGTAGAAGACATAAAAAGGATATTTGAAGGAACTTGGGATATGGTTTTCTCAGTTATAAGTCCAACAAAACTACCAGTTGATTTTTGAAAACGACCACCCACAGATATAACTTTAATCTTGGGATTTTTGCTTAGCTCCATAACTAATTTGAAACTATTTGTAATGACAGTTGTGCCCTCTAAGTAATTTTGAAAATTTATAAATTGAATACAAGTCGTACTATCATCAAGTGCCACAATTGAATTAGGTTTAATTAGCTTTCCAGCCTCTTCAACTAATTTGTTTTTTGCACTCAAACTTAAGTTAGCACGAACATCATGAAAATATTCCAATGAAAAAGAGTCACTAGATTTTAGTATCCCTTTTTCTTTTCTTACCACACCGCTTGAAATGAAATCGTCGACATCACGATAAATCGTCATTGGACTGACGTTAAGTTTTTTAGCGATTGATTTTATATCGACTTGTCCACCCGCTATAATTTCATTGATTATTATAGAGAGTCGCTGTTCTTTAGTTTCCACGATACAAAATATACCAAAATCAGTAATATTAATAAATAAGTTACTCTTTAATTGACCCCAGAGTTAATCCCCGAACAATATATTTTTGAACAGATAATAAGAGTATAAACAAAGGCAATAATGATATTGATATTATCACTGACATGGCATCCCAACTAGGCAAGGTTTTATAAAGTGATGCGTAAACGGGTAAGGTTTTGATCTCCATTTGACTTAACATCACAGCGCAAATAAATTCTGTCCAGCTGAAGATAAAAGATAAAATAAAAGTAACACTTAAGCCCCCCAAACTCAGTGGAATAATAAGTTTATGTAAAATAAGAAACTTACTCGCTCCATCAATGAATGCGTTTTCATCTATCTCTTTTGGTATATCATCATAAAAACTTTTCATTAATAAAACTGCTAAAGGTAAATTGATACAGCTATGTATTAAAATAAGCCCCAAATAGGTATCTAATAAGTTTATTTTACTAAAGACAAAATATAACGGTATTGAAATTGAAACTAAAGGCATCATACGTGTACTAATTATTGAAATGATAAATAAATTTTTAAATTTAAAGCTATTTCTTGATAGGTAATAACTTGAGTAAATAGCTATTATTAAAGTCCAACCAGCAGATCCAAATGCAATAATAAAACTATCTACGATACTCGGAAAAAAGTTAATTTGAGAAAATACATTTTTAAAATTTTCTAAATCAATAGAAAAAAAAAGAATTTTAGGAGGAATGGCAAATATATCTTTTGTAGGCTTGATAGCTGAGGTAATTAAAAAAAAAATAGGAAAAAAGAAGATGAGCCCAACAAGATAGGCATATATTTTTTTAAACAATTGTATCTATTGTTTTACTGATCCTAAAGTTAGGCCTCTTACTAAATGGCGTTGAACCAGTAAGATAAAGATAAAAGCAGGAATAATTGCAGCTGTTCCCAGTGCTGCCATATTATCCCATGCAGTACCAGTTGAAGTAACAAATGAAGTCGAAACTACAGGAATTGTCTTAAGTCCTGTTTGCGTCAGCATTAGAACAAAGATAAATTCAGTCCAACTAAAGATAAAGCAAAGCACAGCAGTTGCAGCTATACCACCAATAGCAAGTGGTACGATTAGCCTCCAAAACACAAAAAATCGAGACGCTCCATCTAAAAGAGCAGCTTCATCAATATCTTTCGGGATATCATCAAAAAAACTTTTCATCAATAAAACGGCTAATGGCAAATTCATTAAAGCATGGATAATGATAATTCCTAAATGAGTGTCCATTAGGCCAATATTTTTATAAATAAAAAACATCGGTATGGCGACTGCCACGGGAGGCATCATTCTTGTTGAAAGTATCCAACCCATAAAATGCTGTTGACCCCTAATAGGTAAGCGAGAAAGAGCATATGCTGCTAAAATAGAAATCATCATTGCGATGCCCGTTGAGCCAAGAGCAATAATGATACTATCAACTAAATTCGGCATCATATAAAAGTCACCACCGCCAGGTCTAACAGCTCCCATATCCTCTACGTATAAGAAACGCGATATGCCAAAAACTTCTTCATAGGCTTGAAAAGATAATTCAAAATCAAAAAGTTTAGGTGGGAGTGCAAAAATATCTTTATCTTTTTTAAGGGATACTGTTATCCAAAAGTATATCGGAAAAAAGAAAATCGCTGCAATAAACCAACCAATTATTTGTTTCAATACTTTATTCATTTATTACCACTTAACTTTTGCAAAATGAATAAAAGCATTACCAACAATAAGTATGACTATAAGAGAAAATAAACTAATAGTAGCACCATAACCCCATTGAACGAACGTAAACCTTTGCCAAGAGTAAAGACTCAAAGTATATGTTGCAGTACCAGGACCACCTGAGGTTAAAACAAAAACGTAATCTACCATTCTCCATAGATCTATTCCTCTAATAAGTACAGCAACAGCAATTACTTTATGAAGCATAGGCAAAGTTAGTCTTCTAAAAATTTGAAAGGGTTTAGCACCATCAATCATCGCTGACTCAAAAGGTTCACTGGGTAAAGAACGCAATCCTGCTACAAGAATTAAAACCATAAAAGGAGTCCATTGCCATATATCTACAATCATCACACCCCAGATTGCTAAAGAGGGATCTGACAAAATAGTATCCTCTTGGCCGATCAGTCCGATAGATTTTAATGCCCAAGGAATTAAACCGTAATTTGCATCTTCCATAATTAAAAAAATCATTCCGGCAATAGCTGGAGGAATTACCAATGTTAGTGTTAGTATGGATCGAATAACTCCAAAACCAGGATCATCTGAGTCTATTAGCAAAGCAATTCCCATTCCAAGAACTAACTGAATAGCAAGACAGACAAATGTATAGAATAATGAAACTTTTAATGAACCCCAAAAAACACCATCGGTGAAAAGCCTAATCCAATTATCCCATCCGACAAAAACTAAAGCTCTTTTTAAAGGAACAAACTCATGAAAACTGAGATAAATATTATAAAAAAAAGGAATGATAGCAAAAACAACGAGCATTGTTATCAAAGGTAGTAACCATGGCAGCGAACTATCAGAAGTCATAATACTAGGTAATGAGTATGATTTTTGGTTCGCCATATCCGCGAAATTATACACATAATTTCCTATTATTGGGATTATTTTATCAATTAACAAAAATTATGTGATTCTTCACATAAATTGAGAGAATATATAAATCGTAATTGTCAAATGATTTATTTTAATCTTAGTCTTGAATTGCCTTTTAAGTTTTGGATATAATAAGACGGTATACGGAGGAATAATCATATGCGCGATATGTATAGAAAAATGCATTTAGCAAACATCGTTGGCAAGTATGTAAACGGCAATATGAAGAGAAGAGATTTTCTTAAAAATGCCGGTATGCTTGGTCTTGGCGCTGGTTGCTTAGGCACAATGGGCACAATGAGCAGGAAGTTTATTCCACAAGCTCATGCAGGCTCACACATTGAATGGAAAGGTGATATGATGGACTGGTTAAGAGATGTCTCATCACCATTCAGAGGTCAAACAGTTTCTTTGGCAACTGAATCTACACCTCCTTCCAACGCTATTAACTCTACATTGAAACCTTTCTTCGAAGAGGTAACAGGTATTAAGGTTAATATCGAAGTTCTACCACTAGAGCAGGTTTTACAAAAACTTACTCTCGACGTTGCTTCTGGATTAGGTACTTATGATACTTATTATCTAGATCAAAGTTGGATGGCTGCTTTCAGAGGCGATGCGGAAGATCCTCGTGAACTTTACGCGGCAAAGCCAGACCTAGCAATGCCAGGTTATAACTTTGATGATTTCTTAGGCCCTCTTGTTGATGGTATCTCAATGTATGACGGAACAATGGTTGGTGTTCCTTATGACATTCCTGTCTTCATTATGATGTACAGAGATGATGTCTATAAAGAGCTCGGACTAAGTGTTCCTAAAACATTTGACCAGTACATGGCAAATGCTCAAAAAATCCAGGCTGCTAGCTTAGGTCACCTGAATCCAGACGGAAGACCAATTTATGGTACTAACGGTCAGATGAAATCAGGTCACTACAGCTTAGAGTGTGACTGGACAATGTTTGCTTGGGCATTTGGTGGTTCAATTACAAATCCTGATGGTAGCTTTGCAGGTAATGATGCAAATGGTCTAGCAGGTATGGACTATTGGACAAAACTAAAAGAATACATGCCTTCTGGTGTTACCAGTTGGACATGGGACGGTCAAGGTCAGGATATCTTACAAGGTGGTTCTGCACAGACTATCTCATGGGGTGAATTCTTCCCATGGTGGGACTCTGATGAGTCTTCTGTTCAAGGAAAAATGATGGCAGCAGCATGTCCTGCACCAGCTAGCCCACTAAGAGCTCCTGGTGACTGTGGATATGGTGAAATTCCTGGTGTTGCTCACCAAGGTGGATCTTCACTAGCTGTATCTAAGTACTCCAAGAATAAAGATGCTGCATGGTTATTTGCTCAGTGGGCAACTAGCTATGAGACTCAGGTCTACATTACAGCTCTTGGTGGAGGAACTGGACCAACTAGAGCTTCTGTTTACGACGATGAGCGCGTAAAAGCAAATAACAGAAGTGGTAACGGTACAACCCGTCACTTAGATGTTGTAAGAGATGCAATCTTTAATGACATGGGATCAGAGCCTGATCTTCCTGAATGGGCAGATATGTCAAGTAACATGATTCCTATTGAGTTAGGAAGATACTGGGCTGGTGAATACGGTTCAGCAAAAGAATGTTTAGACACTATTGCTAAAAACTTC
>Ga0255778_10003676_pt1 | contig 12814 bp, 33 predicted proteins | sample 071ome_31_FD_179976 | JGI IMG/M metagenome (GOLD analysis project Ga0255778, IMG submission 179976) | Coastal salt marsh microbial communities from the Groves Creek Marsh, Skidaway Island, Georgia - 071405CT metaG (version 2) | ecosystem: Environmental > Aquatic > Marine > Intertidal zone >...
GCTTTGGTGCTGTGCCAAATCCCAAGGGCCGCCCTGGATCTTCAGCCCACAACGGTCGCATTCCTGCACCGGGACCTGGCGCTTCCAGCCTGGCGGCCTCTCTCCCACAAACTCCCTGCGAGTGGTGTCAATCCCACGGCCGGCCTGATACCTCGCCAGCGCTGGAGCACTGGTCACAAACCCAGTCTCCAAACAGCGCCAGAGCATCTGCTGGCCTTTCAGGTTTTGCTCGTTAGCCAACAGCCTGCTGTCGCTCAGAGCATTACAACCCGAATGTCACCTCGGGCTGGTACTCGCCGGTCAGACTGAAACCTGGCTCACTCCTCTCGGGAGCCATCGCGTTGAAGTCTTTCTCCAGCGAGCGGGGGATCAACTTGTCACGCCGGAATGCCCGCTTCATCTCATTGAGATTGAACGGCGCCAGCCCATGACGGATGTCAAGACCCAGATCCTCGCCAGCCAGCCTGAGTTCACTCACCCAGCAACTCCTTCAATCGATCTTTGCCAACCATCTTTTCGCCCTGCTTGTAATAGAAGCAATTGGTCTTACCGGCTTCTTTCAATGCACGGCAAATCTTCACCCACTTGTCGACATCGCTGTCGACCCAATAACCCTCATGAATCTTATCCGGGTCACTTAGATACTCTTCTGCCATTTTGGGTTTTCTCGCACAACTTGACGGACTCCTGAACCAGCAGGTAGTACGAGCTGTGCTTCTTACCCCCTTCTTCCAGGGCGCTCAGCACCCTGGGATACAGCTCACACTCCCAGCAATGAGGCTGCCTCACGAGGACAGCACGTCCTCACGCTCACCTTCGACCTCAGAACCCTGGGTCAAGTACTGCATCAAATCAATCAAGGCAGCGCCGCTAGCGGTAATGCCACCAGCAATCCCAGCAACGGTCGCGCCCCGGGACAGGTCTCCTTTTAGACCTTGCGCAGCGTTGTTTGCAGCAATCTCCTGACGAAGCATCATTGCCCGATCAATCAGGTTCGGGCTGTAATCAGCCTCCGCCATTGCACGGGGATACTGAGCAGCCTTCATCCCCTGACGAGCGTCAGTGCGCTTGTCGTACTCAGCTCGCTGCAGCCGGCGCTCATCAGCGGGACGAGCCCGGTAATCACGGGTCAGCGCGTCGATGCCGGCTTGGCGCTTCGCTTGAAGACGCCCCTGCAATTCATCACGAACGCCGCGCTCGCTATTCATCATTGCGCGCTTAGTGCCTGAATAAGCACCTTGAGCACCGCGAAGAATCTGTTTAATCAGATCCTGCCTATTAGCCATGACGATCTAGATGAGCACAGTCGTGCATTCATTCTAGATCGTTGTTTTTATTGCCCTCTCACAACTGTGTGTTTGGGTGTTTCACTTCGCTTGTAAGTTCATGCAAACCCCACGCTTTCTCGGTTTCCAGCTCCGCTTTTACCGCGAACTTGGCGAGAACAGGGTCTACTTTGGCTACAAAGATAAGAACGAGGTCGAAACCTGCGTCACTGCAGGCTGCAAGTCAGAGCACTACGACCTCCGCTTCGCTGACGAGAACAAGGACTCGGTCTTCCTCTGCCCGATGTCCGGCGAGACCTTCTACGGCAGGGGCAACGTCCCAGCTCAAAAGGTCTACGCCATCGAGATGCGTAAGCGCGCCGACGCCGTGGCCCTTCAGGACGTGAAGGCAGCCACCGCCAAGATCGCTCCCGCCTGATGAGCTCCGCCCTGGTAGGCGCCATGCCTGCCAGGGCTTGCATTTCTCGTGCGCCTCGCCATCATGCGTGTGCCAAGTCTCGCAATATGGATGCTCACACTCAGGCTGACTGCATTTGCGCTCTCCGCCTTGCAGCGACTGAGCTCCTGGCTCTCGCCGAGTCAGCAGCAGGTCAAACCCCAGCCGAGGAAGAAGCGCGGCAGATCCAACTCATCCGCAAGTTCCTCCATGACACAGATCGACGACTACCCACAAGGTGAACGCTTTTATGTCTGTCACTACGAAAACCGCTTCAGCGCCCTCTTCGTTCTCGACCTCAGCGGTGCAATTCCTTTCCCGCTCATTTACGAAACTAACGGGACGGCTCAATCCGTCTTCCAGGTCGTCCAAGCGCTTCGTCACGGAAGCCTCCCGGACGTTCCCCCGACCTTCATCTGCGACCCACGCGCATCCATCAAGCGCGCCCCAAAGACCTGGGCCTTCCAAGAGGACGCTGACCTTTGAGGAGTTCCAAGCCCAGCGCTGGGCCATCCGAGAACGGATGGACTCCATGTTCGCAGGTAGTGCCGCAAAGGTTCTGGGCGACTTCATGCTGAAGGCCGACCCCAGCAACCTCCGCCACCTCTACGACTCAGGGCTCTACGACGCCTTGATCGATAAGTATGCGGTCTAGGCCTGACTTCTATCTCTGCGAGACGGCCTCAGGATCCCAGGTCCTGACTCCTTTCTCCGCACTCGGCCGCATGGCCTACGACGGAATCAAAGGCCCCTTTCGCTCCATCGGTGACGCCCTTCTCCTCTCCCAGGAGGAGGGCTCTTTTGTTCTGCAGGTCCTGCAAGACAACCACTACCGAGTGATCCAACGGCCCTTTGAGTGCAAGCCGTCATCGCAGACCTTCACCACCACAGCTGTTGACACCCGACCGGTGCTCAGCTCCCGGCCCTTCCTTGGACACATGCACGGCTTGCTCCAGCAGCAACCGCTCACCAAGCGAGACCTCGATCTTCTCGAGTCCCTCCGCAGATACAGGCCCGGCGGCAAACAGCACACCTTCTCCCTGGCTCCCTACATCCATCGCATGACTGAACTATGACCATTGAATCCACCATGTCTACCCAGGCTCGCCACAAGCCAACACCCCAGAAAAGACTGAGAAAAGAACCAAGACCCCAGGAACCAGCCATCGTCAAAATCGCCAGCGAGCCTGCTGAATCCAAACAAGACGAGGGCTGGTTCTACTTCTGGGCCGAGCACGTCAACTCCAAGCGCAAGGACTGGTCCATCCTCTGCACCGAAGACCAGATCTCCTGGGTCGTCGAGCAGATGAACGACAACGTCCAGCTCACCGAGGGGACTCACTTCTGCGACAAACGGATCAAGACCGAGGACGGCTACATCACTCGCTCAGTTCTCTCTGACGAGTTCTACCTCGATGAACCCGCCGAGGACGACGAGCCCATTACCTGGCAAGAAGTTCCGGTTATCCCCCAGGGGGAATCGAACCCATCCATGGCAGCCACCGATCCCGACCAAAGAGTGATCAATGGCTGCATCCGACGTGCCCGCACCATGCACGCCATCTGCCAGGCGCTTGGCATCCCCTTCAGCAACCACGACCTCAAGGAGTCGATCCCGAACTGGATCACCTCCGAGTCCATTACCTACGGAGTTTGATCCATGCCCAAACGACTTAGCGGGCGATGGGAGCGGGAATGCCGCCAGTACGGCGACGAGTTCCTGCGCTTCGAGTTCGGTAGCAATCACGCTCAGGCTCATTTCCGCAAGGGGCACACACCAATCCCCTACGGCAATAGATGCAGCGACAGCAGCTACCGCAACATCCGCTCACGCATCAAAGCGGCAGCACTCGGCCGCAACCAACGTCCCTACCTCAATGCCAAATCAGCATGAACCATCCATGGACCGATCCCGAGGACTGCCCTCTAACCGACGAGTACGCCGAGCGGGAGTTCGCCAACAAAACTCGGATCGCCATACTCCGAGGCGACTACGACACACTCGACGAACTCGAGGACACGTATTCATTCCTCAGGGAGGAGAGCGACTCTTCTACCGAGTCATCTGCTCCATCCCTCCCTACCGACTTGGCAACGTGTCGCACGTCACCGTCGAGGCGCAAGACGACGACGAGGCCCTCAATCACTTCTTTGAGCAGCGCAAAGTTCAACCTGAGCTGCGCGACTGGAAAATTATCGAAGTCCAGTTCGCAGGCGCAGCAAAAAGCCGCCCACTTAGGCGGCTCAGAAAGTTGATCAGCGTTCTTCGCTCTTAAACCAGTCGATCGATTTGCATGGCTCGCAGTAATTCCCTGCGGGCCTTCTTTCGATCAGCGATCAAGCGCTGGATCAGATGCAGATTCTCGGCACTCATGGTCAACCCCTCCATACCCAATAACGGACACCTCGGTAAACCAACTCATGACCAGCCCTGAACCCAGTCCCGGAGCTGCGCTTATTAAACGGCTTGAGAAATTGAAGCCACTTCATTTCTGCAGCATCCCCCACGATCCAACGTGGCCGCTATGGGGGTAAGGAATACCCCGATAAACGCACCACACTTCACGACCAATGCGGTTGGTGTGATTCACCTCGCGCACCATTTGACGCTCTACGGGATTACCGCAGAGCAGCGACATCAGATTCGCCATCTGAACGTCCTCCAAACAACAGCACCCCCGTCGTCTGGTGCCGGTGATTGCGGCCTTTCGGCTCGACGATTTCCCTTAATCCTATCTAAGTCCGATGAAGCACTACAAAGTCGCCTACGAACAGCGACTCTGGATTGACGGCCACGGCTATTCAACCAGCAGGCGCTTTCAAGACATCTACGCAAAGGACATGGACCACGCCCTGGGCAAGTGGTCCGTCATGCAACTCGACAATCAATCACTCCTCTGCATCACAGAACAACAATGACACCCATCCAACTCTCACGCTTGCAACTTCAGCAGGCTCTTGCTCACGCCGAGGAACAGCTCGCAATCTCGGATTCACCAGCAGAACGAGCCCACTGGGGTATTCGCTGCGACCAGATCGAAGCTGGCCTCGCTGACCTGCAGGAGGAATCGTGAAAACACTCACCTTCGATGTCTACAACGATCCCGGCCACGGCTGGATCAAGGTCAGCAAAAAGCATCTGGTCAGATTTTTCGGTGAGCACTGGCGCAAGTCATTCACTCCTTTCTCTTACGAGCGAGGTGACTACACCTACCTCGAGGAGGACCAGGACGCAGCAACACTGATCCAACGCCTGAAGGACAACCAGATCCAGCCGGTCTGGCGTCACCACTACAACGAAAGTCGCTACAGCCGCATCCGCAACTACTCACCTCTTCAACCCATTTGACCCATGACTGATGAAGACCGCATCAGGACGCGAATCCATCTTCTTAAGACCTGTCGCCAGCAGGCTACAACTCAAGAAGAGCGTGACTCCTACGAACGCCAAATCAACCAGCTCTGGAGACAACTATCTTCCTAGCGTTTACACATGGAACACGACATGCGACCTGTCGATCCCCGCAACGAGGACGACTTTGACACTTGGCAGTACGGCACCGAGCCCCTGCCCAATGACAAAACATGGTGCAGCCCCAAGCTCGATAAGTTAGAGGACAGCAACCAGCAGTCCCCTGGATAACCACGAAGCCACTCAGGTCGCGCAGATTCCGATGTACGACTTGCTCGACATCGCTTGCGCGGCCATGGCTGCACTAGAGCTGGACAAAATCAGCGACAAAGAGCATGCCTTTAAGCATGTGATGAATCGCGTCTACGGCTACATGACGCCACCAGCCCGAGCCGACTACCAGGAGTGGGTCGAGCGCAAGGGCTGGAAGCAGAAGGAAAAGATCATCCTCCCCTGAGGGTGGCCTTGATGAACCATGCCGCCTTGTTGGCATCGGCCATCAATTCCGCCATGTAGTTCGCCACATCGATCGCCTTGAGCTCCTGAGCAAGGGGCTCGATTTGGCATGCCAGCTCGCACAGGTCGCACAGATTCTCGTGATAGGTCATCAGCATCTGACGACCTTCCGCACTCTCCACGTTCCTGAAGCACTCCATCGGTAGCGCATCCTTCAGGCCGCAAGCACACAGCGGCATCATGAAGTCCATTGCGCGCACGAACTCACCGACAGCATCAAACTGCTCGACGTGAGCGTCGTACCGCTCCTTCAGGAATTTGTGGACCTCAATAAAGTTACTGCCCTCATAGTTCAAGTGGATCAGGTGTGACTGCACCTGCATCTCCTTGAGATAGGCAGCCAGCACCACAAGATTCCTCGCAAGCGAAGAGCCAGGCACCATCGCCTCGTTATGCGCCTTGACGAGGCCCTCTTCGTGATGCATTAGCCCAGTGATCCTTTCCTTAATCGTAATGACTTATCTCATGCCCAAGCAGTACACCACCCCCAAAGTCAACCTCAACGGGACCAGCGCCGAAACTCTGCGTGAGGAGTGGCAGCGTGCACGCACTTCCGTTTGCCAGGCCATTCACGATCTGAATGCCGCCACCTGCCATCCCAGGGACTTTCAGTTCCAAGAGGAGGGCGCCTGGGTCCACGCCAAGTCAGAGCTGGACACCGTTCTCGCCTATATGGACGATGCCTACGAGCTCACGACACAGTGGCTCACATCAATTGAGGAACAGCGCAATTGATTGGCATGTGCTGCAGGATCATCTCAACGATCTCCTCTTTCTCCTGATCGGAGATTGATTCGTTGACGTACACCCTCCCAAGCACGTCTTGAGCGTACCGACACTCCAAAACGAATCCTGGTTCTGCTTGGGCTACCTGGGCGAAGCTCAGGATTGCCGCTAAAAGTATTACCACCATTGATACACATTAGCCCTGCCGAAAGGTGGGGCTTTTTTCGTGCACCGTCACAACGGTGTGTTTCATCTGTTTACTTCGTTTCATGGCTACTTCTGAACTCGTAAGCGCCCTCGATCTCGCTGAAGCCGCTGGGATTTCTCCTGACGGCAAGATCATCGAACGTGCACCCAAGCCCAACCTCACCCAGTACTTCGTCGACGTCTCCGGCCGTATCTACATCGCCAATGCCAGCGTTGAAGACACCGACCGCCAATACGTCGCCGGGCTTTGGGGTTGCATCTACAGAATCGACGCCTGGATTAACAAGTCAGAGCGGCCGTACATCTCCATCTACGGCATGGCCTCCAGGACTGAGCACTGGCAACTGTCGCTTCCCTGCCAAAACAACCAGTACCACTACCGAACCCTGCTCGCCAAGCTGGCGTTGGTTGACTTGCAAGACAGGCCAGTCAAAATGATTACCGAGAAGGGCAAGAAAGCTGTCTTTGTTCAGGTGTTCCTCGACGTCGACGAGATGCAAGAGGTCAAAGCCACCCCGATCGCAGCGGGCGACGACGCCCTCGATCAGGCCCTGAACGACGCACGCGCCCAACTCGGCCAACCTCCGATTGACCCCGAATGGCGGATTCCGCAGACGAACGAGGACTCTTCCCCGACGCCATATCTGGACGTCGACTGCGAGACCTGCTGAAGCGTCGGCTTCCCGAGCTCCCCGTCTCAGACAAGGTCCCGTCCCTGGAATTCAGGGATCAAGACCTCGGCAGCGGGGGGCTCTGCGACCTGCAGTTCGTCATCATCCAGCTCGTCGAGAAGTCCCAGTCAGGACTGGAGTACGTCCAGCTCCTGACGGCAAGCCTCTACCTGTTTGAGCGCTGCTGCGAGTTCCTCGGTCAAAGCATCGAGGAAGCCGACCAGACATACGAAGGCTCCAACAAGGAAGCCGTGATCGGTGAACTCCGCGCATTTCAACTGGTTTTCCAGAGCGTTCTGCGCAAGTTCAACGAACTCCACCTGGGCATGAGCGCCGCTGCGACCCTCGAGCGCATCGAACAGCTCCACAAAAAGCACGGCCCAGGTCAGAGCGAACAAGACGCCGAGAGCCGAGTGCTGATCAGCGACGGCCTCATCGAATCCCTCGGTCTCGACCGGGAATCCATCACGACCTACATCCAACAAAGCACATGACTATCGTCCTCGACCGCAAGCTCTTCAAAGGCAACGCTCAGCTCGTCTGCGATGGGGCTACCCCCATCCAGATGCTCGAAGCGGCCAACGCCAACTTCCGAGTCACGCCAGTGGCTGCTGAGTTCGGCGGCCGTCAGTTCCCTCAGCACCAGCTCTGGATGCGAGAGGACAACGGCGTCATCGGCGACTGCCTTGGTTGCTTTGGCACCAGGCGCGTTCCCCAGCAACCTGCTGTCATCACTCAGTTCTTCAGTGACTTCTGCGCTCACTCCGAGAAGCGCATCAAGCCAGACGTGATCGGCTCCGTCAATGGAGGCAAGTCCATCTACATGGCATGCCGACTGGCTGGCGATACCTCGGATCTCCACGACCAAAACACTGCAGGAGACGGCGGTGGTATGGGGATTTCTCGTGCGAACGACGAACGCTTCATCGCCAAGGAGGACCGCACCGAGCACTACCTGATGCTCGTTGTGCACTACGGCGAAAGCCTCGCCACAAAGGCCTTCGTCCTTGCCAATGAGCTCGTCTGCTCAAACGGCATGGCACTCAAGACCGTTGAGAACACGATCGCCCTTCACCACCGCGCCTTGCAAGACGGCTTACAGGTGGAAGCAATCCTCAACCAAGCCATCCGCAGCTCCGAGGTCTACGCCCGCATGAAGAACCGCTTCATGCACCAGCCGCTCGCCATCGCTGACGGCATCAACCTGATCCGTCAGTTCCACGACGACCCTCAGGGCGAGAGCAATGTCGTCAAGAGCCTCGAGCGCATCTACAAGTACAACCTGATTGGCGGCGAGCTGGAGACCCGCAAGGACAACTTCTGGCGCCTGGCCAACGCCCAGACCCAGTACACGTCACACAGCTACGTCTCCAAACAAGACCCAGGCAAAACCCTGCTCTCTCAGTGCCAGGGCAGCAAAGCCCGTGGCAACAGGGATTTCATGGCGTTCCTCGAGTCTCAGTTCACCACCGAGCTCAGCTCTCAGATGGTGCTTGCCTGACAAAGCACACACAAATCATCACTAGGGGGTTGCGGCCCCCTTTTTTCGTCTCCATCATGCGCGACATGTCATGCAAACCTCATGCCACCCCTTCCCCCACCGCACCTCTGCATCCAGCTCACCGATCACCACTACGAGGGATATGTCCAGTACCGGAAGGACATGGCTGAAAAGCACCCAGGCGTACCGGCCCTGTCCTCACGCGACTTCTACGCCAATACCACCGGGCTCGAGCCCATCGACGTTCTCTACGGATTCACTCATGACTCGAATTGAACGAGCCTTCGGGATCGCCGTCCTTCTTCTCTCTGGAGCAACTCTCATCATCACGCCCTGGCCTAATGACCTCACCGGAAATTACAAGACGCTGCCCGATGTGCGGGAAGTACAAGCTGTACGTGATCGAGTCCAGGAAAGCAGCGGCTGGCCAGGGCTGCCCGGAGGATCACAAGAGACGCCGGCTGGAGTGCAAGAACTGTGGCCACCGGGAGACTACCCGGGAGATATCCGACACCCTCTTTCAGTCCCTACTCATTCGCTCACGTTTGTGCGAGCAACTGAGGGACGGCATGAAGGCGGCAGAGATCAAGGCCTCTAATAGCTGCATCACTTGCGTTCACAACGTCAACCACTCCTGTGGCTTTGAGCTGCCTGAGTACAAGACACCAGAGGCCGACGGCTGCACCTTGTACGTCGCTGCCTAGCCATGTCAATGCACCTGCATTGGACTACAACTCCGGGCAAAAACATTGATGCCGCCAAAGCCAAAGCCAAGGCGGCACTCAAGAAGAACGACCCGTCCGGCCTCACAAAACTCGAACTCGCTTTCTACAACGCACTTAAACGATGAAAACTTGCACCTACTACATCAATCGTCGTGTCAGCCGCAATCACGTCATCACGATTGCTGAGTTCGACAAGAGAGAAATCAGGAACATGATGAAGTTCGTCAACCACCTGAACAAAACACGAACTGACGCTCACTACTACCTCAACCGTGTCCCAGCTAAATCCTGGCGAGGTGAGGCAGACCCAGAGCTCAAGACTTTCAAGTATCGAGGGGTTGCCTACCAAGCCGCCTGACTCTGCCCTTGACTCTGCCCCCGCCGAAAGGTGGGGGTTTTTTGTTGCCCTTTCACAACGGTGTGTTGTGGAGAATCTGCTTCGCTTTTCATTCGGCAACGCCAAGCTTCCGGCGACCACTGCAATCTTTGACCTCCCCGCCGGCTACACCTGCCCAGGTGCCAGGGAATGCCAGTCGCGCTTTCACCGCCAAGACAAGCGCATCGTCGATGGCAAGCACACACGCTTCCGCTGCTTTGCCGCCAGCCAAGAGACCAGGCCCAATGTCAGGGCACGGCGTGACAGCAACCTCGAGCTGATCCAGCAAGCCACTGACATCCCACGCCTGCTGGTCGATTCACTCAATTACCGGCTTGAGCGCAAGACAACGCACGTCCGCTGGCACAGCAGTGGTGATTTCTTCAGCTACCCCTACGCCAAGGCAGTCCTAGTCGCTGCCATGGAGACCCCAGACCTCATCCATTACTTCTACACAAAGAGCCTTCACTTCTTCATTGACGTCCCACTGCCAAGCAACGTCTACCTCACGGCCAGCTACGGCGGTCAATACGACCGAATGATTGACGAGGGTCACTTCCCCCGTAACGCCAGGGTCGTTTGCACTGATGGCGAGGCCGCCTCACTGAACCTGCCAGTGGATCACGACGACAGCCATTGCTACACAGGCGAGCCCCATCCGTTCGCACTCCTGGTGCACGGCACTCAGCCCCAAGGTTCAGTGACTGGCAAAGCGATTCAGCTTCGCAAGAAGCAAGGCGCTTTCACTGGCTACAGCAAACATCGCGTCCTTGTCTCTTAGTAGACACCAACAACCACTACCCGTACACTCTGCAAGACATGGCACTCGCCGCATGCCCCAAGTCACTATCCAAGTCGCCTACGGCAACCAGCTCCGCAACAAGGTCATCAAAGACCCAACGCCGGAGCAACTCAAGGCATACGCCGAAGCCGGGGTCCCGTTCCGCCTCAGCTACGGCGCGGGCTCCCCGCTCTACCCCACCTTCACTTCACGGTGACACCGCACGAGTGCTCGGCCTTTGGGCTGACCTCGTGCTCGCATCGAACCAAAAGCCCCATTCCATCTGCCGCCTCGAGATCGAGTGCGGTTACTCGGCCTCACTTAAAACCTGGAGACAGATCATTGATGACTGGTACACCGCGATCCACCACGGACGCCCCGATCAAGTGCAGTAACTACTACCAGATCTTCAATTTCGACGGCAGCTTCTTGCACGAGAGCAAGTCCCGCTCAGCCACGCCTCAGCTTCATGAGGTGATGAACCAGGAACACCCGGAGCGCGTTCAGCTGACGGTCAGGGCGGAGGACTCTCAGGAGGTCTTCGAGATCATCGCTGAACTCAAAATTGTCCGCATTCAGGATCATCGTTACGAGCGAAACGACACACAAAGTCGTAAGCGGAATCTGAAGGATGCACGCAAGAATAAGAAGTTCTTGGGACATCTTGAGCAGTACCAATCCCAGACTCAACGCAAGAAGGCCGAAGTAGAAAAGACCAAGTCCGAAAACGCCCTTGGTGTTCCTATCGACCAATGGGGATAATCTAAAAACTATTAGATTCACTGACCGGCTCTTTGCGCAGTTCAACACCATGCTCAAAGCAGTCGGTTGGCATGAACAGCACCCTGTCATCGCCATGTCTAATTACAAACACTTCGCCAAGCTCAACCTTGGTGAAGTAGTCCTCAAACCACATCTCAACATCTAAGACGTCGACCTCCTTGCAACGGCGGACCCGCAGCTCCTTCCCGTCCTCTGTATCCGCCGTTTCGACCAGGACCACGTCGTCCTCAGACCACCCCAGAGCACCTCTCACCTTCTCAGGTATCGACAGTGCACCGGCGTAAAGCGGTTGCACCCACCGGGTTTTAGAGCTGCTCATTCCTTCCTCCTGATCACGGTCAACACGATCTGACCGCCCATCAGTGCAGCCTCAACGCTCTCCACATCAGGCTGCTTCAGCAAACGCTTTTTCTGGTGATGAGCCAACTCAATCAACCGCGCATAGTTCGGCCGTTCGGCCACCACCTCGCTTAGCTCCTGGGGCTTCTCCTTGATGCCTGCAAGCCTCTTAAAGCGGGCAATCAGGTAACCCGCGACGCTGTTTTCCTTAACCTTCCTATTTGCCCCTATGGAGTCACTGAGGACTCCGTACGCAAGGCCAGCAATTGCGACCCAATCACGAACATGCATGTTCGCTTTGCTTCTACAAGCGCATTCTATTGACGCCATGTCGGGAGCAAAATCTCATCCCCCTCGAAGCTCTTTAGCTTGAAGTGCCGAATGAAATAGATATGGAACGCCGTCGCGCAATCTTGATCAGCACTGCAAGCCGCGAGCCCCTCGATGTCAGGTGGCTGCCGATGCTGCACGACGATGAAATGGAGTACGCAAACGCTCGTTTGCAGCAGTGCCGAATGCCTTACCAGTGGCGCTGGTTCAACAACGTCACTAGCTTGACCGGAGCAGTCAAGATGCAAGACGCTTCGGACGATGCTGCAGCTGAACTCGGCTCTCCTTGCCATCGCCGCTGAATTCACGGGGAAGTACGCCCCATATCAAGCGGTTGAAATCTCGCCATGCCCCACAGGTGGTGTCTTTGTCGCATCCACCGACAAGGGCAGCATCGCCTGCCTTGCCTACGACCCTGGCGGCAAAGCAGATGAAACCGCCCGGATCCTGCCTGACAACGAGCTGATCAAGGTTTGCCGTGGCATCAAGACGGCTGACCGTGACATCAGGATCGAGGGGACCAACGCCATCGTCACCACCTACCGCAAGTCAACCAACGAGCGGAAGGAGATCACGATCAGCCGCAGCATCAGCGAGTTCCCGCCCCTGGCCCAGGCCATCGACGCCTGTATTCGTCGGTGGGGAGAGACCCCTGAGATCAGTGCTACCGCTGGTCGCTATGACGCCCACTACGTCGAGCGCGCCCTGAAGGGAGTTTCGACCTT
>Ga0255778_10003682_pt1 | contig 12810 bp, 3 predicted proteins | sample 071ome_31_FD_179976 | JGI IMG/M metagenome (GOLD analysis project Ga0255778, IMG submission 179976) | Coastal salt marsh microbial communities from the Groves Creek Marsh, Skidaway Island, Georgia - 071405CT metaG (version 2) | ecosystem: Environmental > Aquatic > Marine > Intertidal zone > Salt...
GTGGCGGGCCCCCCTCCCGGTCATCGAGGAGAACAGTACCCCCGGCCCCGGGGGGGAACTGTACGGCCGGCTGTCCGCCTCCGGTGCCGCGTCTGTTTCTCGGGGTAAACAGACCGATTCTAGCTTGGAGTCCAGTGGCGCGGCCGCCAAGGGGGGCTCGATGGAGGACGCGGAGAAGGAGGGCTACCTCCCGGACGAGGCCGAGATGCGCAGCACGTCGATGAGGTACGCCCGCATCCCGGGGAGCGCCGGGATGTCCGGCCAGACGCCGGCCAGCCCCGCCCCCGCGTCGGCGACCCTGGCCGCCGCGGCGCCCCCGCCCGCCAGCACCCCCCAGGCGGAGCTGGCGGGCCGCCTCCTCATCCCCCACACGGCCATCGACATCGACCTGGACGAGCCCGAGCTGGGCCGCGGCGGGTTCGCCGTTGTGCGACAGGCAATGTACCGCCCCCACGCCACCGCCCAGCCCCGCGCCGTCGCCGTCAAGATCTTCACCGCGGACGTCGACGCCACCGCCCTCCTCCTCAAGGACGAGATCGTCAAGTTCCTCGACGTGGTCCTCCACTGCACGCACGTGGCCAAGATGTACGGGTTCACGCAGTTCCCGGAGGACCACCCCTGCTCCGGGTGGGCCATCGTCATGCACCTGTACCCCCAGGACCTCCGCAAGTACATAAAGTCGTTCGCCCCGTCCCCGCCGCCCCTGACCGAGGCCCTGCGCATCGCAGTGGAGGTTGCCTGGGGGCTCCAGTCGGTGCACGAGGAGCTCGGCGCGGCGCACTCGGACCTCAAGCCGCAGAATATCCTCCTCGACCGCAAGTTCGGCGTCCATATCTCGGACTTCGGGGCCCTCAAGGCCCTCGGCGCCGACCGCTTTGTCGCTGTGGAGGCCTTCACCCTCGTCTACTGCGCGCCCGAGCAGCGGGAGGAGGAGGGCGGGACGCTGACGACGGCGTCGGACGTCTGGGCCCTGGGGCTCATCATCGTCGAGCTGCTCTGCGGCAAGCGGCCCTGGAACCCCAAGAAGGCCGAGGGCCCCGACCTGGGCACCATCCCCGACGCCGTGCCGCACGACCTGGTCCTGGCGCTGCGCCGGTGCTTCGACCGGGACCCGGAGAAGCGCGCCACTGCCCGGGACGTGGCCGAGGCGGTCGAGGGCGCCATTCGCCAGGTCCAGAACGCCCCTCACATGCTCGGCTCGCAGCTCCCGTCCCAGATGCGCGCCTGGTGGCAGACGGAGATTTCCCCAGACAGCGACCGGGTGCCCTGGCAGCACTTCCGCAAGGCCCTCCGCCGCCTGGCGGCGAGGCAGCAGCGCATGTGGACCGTCCTGGACCGCGGCAACGAGGTCGTTACCTCCACTCTCCAGCGCATGGGCATGGCCCTGCAGAAGGCGCACCGCCAGGAGCCCTTTCTGGACATCATCGTGCAGGGGCGGCTCGACCCGGGGGCGACGGGCACTGTGGAGGCGAGCCAGCTCTTCGCGGTGCACGTGGAGCTGAGCACGTGGCTGCACATGAACCGCGCCGGCCAGAGCCACGAGACCATGGGCGAGATCACGGAGGTCGAGGAGCTCTTCCAGGTTCTCATCATGTCGTGGCAGGGGGACGCCGGGACCCTCTCCTCGCCCAAGGAGATCGTCCAACAGTACATGCGCGTCAAGACGGAGGGCCTCAGGAAGGTCATCGACCACACGGCCTACCTCCGCTCTATGGACCGCATGCGCAAGGAGGCGCCGCGGATGCAGCAGGGCTCCCGGCAGTGGCTCTTCGACATTGTCAAGGCCTGGCTGGACATCCACCGCGGGTCACGGAGCCGACGGGACTCGGACTCAGGGAACGGCAGCGGGCCCATGCACTCGGGGATGGCGTCGCTCAAGTCCAAGGGCAGGGCCTCGCTGCGCAAGGCCGGCGCCCCAGCGGCCCCCGACCTGGTGCCCGAGCCCACCCCGCGCGGCGCCCAGTCGGCCGCCGGCAAGTCCTCGGTCGCCGGCAGGTCGTCAGTCGCCGGCGACGGCACCAGGACCTCCTTCGGCTCCAAGCCGCTCGAGGAGCGCACGCGGTGGCTCTTTAAGGAGGACGAGGACGGCAAGACGAAGAATGTAATGGCGGTCGTGTCCCCCGGTGGCTTCGGCAAGACGGCCCTCGCTGCGGGCATCTGCCTCGACTCACGCTTCAACGTCCACGCCTTCCACTTTTGTCGCGGCGTCGACGAGTCCACCCGCACGGCCCGCTCTATCGTCCACTCGTTCGCCTTCCAGCTCGCCAGCTCGGTCCCGGCGGCCTTCGACGCCATCCTGGACGCGGCCAGCGCGATGCAGCAGGACGACGTGCACGGGGCCGGGGGGGGGACCCACGCGGCGTCTGCCTTCGAGGCCCTCATTCGCGAGCCGCTCGCCAATGCGGTCGACCAGGGCGCCGCCGTCTCGGGCGCCCTCGTCGTCGTCGACGGGGTGGACGAGATGCCGGCTCGGGAGCGCGCTTTGCTCCTCGGCCTGGACTGGGAGGCCCTCCCGCTCTGCGTCCTCTTCCTGTCTCGCGACGTCGCCGTGTCTACCTTGCGCGGGCGCGCTGTGTGGGTGGACCTGCAGCTCTTCCGCGCCGAGCTGGAGCAGGACATCGAGTCGTTCGCCAAAAGCCAGCTCCAGGGCCTCGTCCCCGAGGAGGAGATGGACGAGGCGGCGCGGGCCCTCTCGCACCACTCGGGCAAGTCTTTCCTCTACATGCGGATGATCCTGGCGCAGGTGCAGCAGCAGGGGGGGGCGTGGTCGGCCATGGACCTGTGGTCCCTCCCGGCGAACCTGGACGATATTTTCGAGGAGGACCTGCGGCGGGTGCTGGATGGCCTCGACCTCGACATGCAGCAGCGTGTGGAGACGCTGCTGACGGCTATGGTCGCAGCGCCCGAGCCGCTGCGGATCGACTGGGCCGCGGCGCTGATCCAGTCGCTCCGCACCGGGGAGTCGCTGCGCAGCTCGGACATCCACGCGATGTTGTACCGCCTGAACGAGCTCATTGAGGTCTCGGACGGCGAGGACGACGCGCGCGTGCTGCAGTTCCACCACATGGCGATGAAGGACTGGCTCGTCAACCGCGGGTCGGCCAAGGTTGGGGCGGCGCGGGTGGGGAAGAGCGAGGAGAAGACGCGGCTCTTCGTTATGCAGGCGCACCACACGATGGCCTCTTTGTGCGTCAATGCCATCCAGAGTGTGCGCTTCAACGACCTCTTCGCAGCCAACCCAATCTACATGGGCCCCGCGCACGACTACGTCATTCGCCACACGGTCGTGCACCTGATGGTCGTCGCGGACTGCGAAATTGAGATGTCAACGTTGGCCACGGGCGGCATCTCTAACTCGAACAAGGAGCAGCTGGCCTCCCTTTGGGACCGCTTCGAGAAGATGCTCGGCCTGGTCAGCAAGATCGTCAACAACGTGGCCTTCGCGAGGGCGCACCTTGAGGCGGGGTCGCACCGCTACCGGATCTACGCTACCGACGTCGGTGCAATCGTGCGCAAGATGCGGACCCTTAACACGATCATCATGACGAAGATGAAGCGCCTCCTGGCGGGCGCCTCTGCGGCAGGCAAGGCGACCGCCATTGGGATGGTCGCGGAGCAAGACGACGAATGGCAGAACGAGTTCAACAACGCACGCCAGGGCAAGGGGCAGGAGCTGCGGCAGGACCTAGTCCCTTCGTCGATGCTCGGCGGGACCATGGCCGCTCCCAAGAGGATGAACGACTCAGCAACTGATGTTGAGCATGCGGTCGCCAAGGCGCAGGCGCAGATCGAGAACCTCAAGGAGATGGTATTTTTCCTTGGCAGCCTCAACTCGTACGCAGCGCACCCGGAGGCCGCGTCCCTCACTTTTCAGGCCATCATGTCCGCCGCCCCGGGTACGTTCCCGCGTCAGATCGGCGACCAGATCGCGCTGGACCCGCAGCTCCCGCTCCACAGCTGCCTGGTGGAGTTCGAAGCGCCTGTGCCAGCACCCCTGGTCGGGGAGGTCAACGTGCACTCCCGTCCCGTCACTGGCGTGTGTGTGAATGGGATCGGAACGATCGTCGGGTCTGTGGCCTCAAATGAGGAGGACATCCACGGGCACTCGAGCATTGCCGTCTGGAGCACCCTGACTGGGCGCTTCCGGGGGAGGCTAAGCACGGGCGAGGACGTGGCGCTCTCGAGTGTGGCCTGCGATGGCAGCGGAAACGTGTTCTGTGCCTGCGGGTCGGACGGCAAGCTTTTTGTCTGGGAAGTGAAGAAGTCAAGAGGTGCGGGGTCCTCGCTGAACCAAGGCAGCGTCCGTGAGAGCTCAACCTCCCGTGCGTCCGGGAACATGGGCACCCGGACGGGACTGACGAGAAGCAGTGGGGACACGACTTCAGGAGCTGGAACCACGCCGGGGTCGTCCAGTCAGCACTCGGGCAGCGACCTCGGCGAGAGGCAGCACACACCCGTCAACCGTGCGAACCAGGAGTCGAGTTCGAACGGGTACCCATCGCTACAGAGCGGCTCGGGGGAGTCGGGCTCAACCTCCTCGGGCCGGTACTCGTTCGGTTCGGGATCGCAAATCTCGGGCGCTCTCTCCGGCCCCATCTGGGGTAAGCTAACCGTCCTCCCCAGGTCCGGCAGCAAGCAGGCATCCCACCGGGGGGCCGTGCTGAGCGCCGCCATGTCGGACGACGGGAGCCGCATCATCACAGGCGGGGACGATCATACGGTCCGCGTGTGGGACTGGCTCACAGACAAGGACCCGCTCATCCTCTCGACCCACTCGCGTGGTGTCACGACCGTCGCGATATCCCCCAGCGGAGCCTACGCCGTGTCCGGCTCCCTTGACGGCACTTGCGTCCTCTGGGAGCTCGGCACCGGCGAGCTTCCGACCCAGGTTGAGGGCGTGAGGGTGCACGACGGGCAGGATGGGGGCGACGGCGTCTCGTCCGTGGCCATCCGGGTCAACGAGACTAAGCGCCGCGCTCAAGTGTTCGTGGCAGTGGGCATCAAGGGGGTCATCAAGGTCTTCGACGGCCTCTCAGGCTCCTTGCTCCGGGACTTCATCATCCCCGGCGGAGATCCCCACTGGGTCTACATCGGCCAGACCTCAAGCGTCGTCGGCTGCCTCTTCAGGTGGCGCAGCATGTCGCGCATCGTGGTGTGGGACCTCGAGTCGGCCATCCGGGTGTGCGAGTTCCGCGGGGAGAAGCTCTGCCGTGGCGGGGTGAGCCATAACGGCGCTATCATGGCCGCGGGGACCCTGGATGGAGACCTGCGCATGTGGGACCTCCAGTCGGCGCTCAAGGACGTCGAGACGGGCTCTTTCTTCTCTGTGGCCTCAAAGGCAGCCAGCGGGAGGACGCTATCCGAGGAGCCCACGTCGCCTGCGGCGATCGCCATCTGCGGCCACTCGAGCCAGATCAACTGCATCGCCATGACGGCGGACGGCTCAAAGGTCCTGTCGTGCTCGGAGGACGGCAACATCATCCTCTGGGAGACGGAGATCACCGCGAAGGGGGGGGTCGTCCTGGCCGAGGTGCAGCCCCGCCTCGAGCCGATCACGAGCTGCTCCATCACAGTGCTGGAGGAGGACGTCCTGCGCGTTGCTGTGGCCTACCAGCAGCAGACCGTGTCCATCTGGGACCTCACGGTCGAGGGCACGGGGACGAGCGACGCTGCCCAGGCCCTGATGGGCAAGGCAACGGGGAAGGTGTGCTCGATCGACGACTTCGACCTCAAGTGGTCCTTCGACCCGACCTCCGGGCAGAACAAGACGCTCTCCATGTCCAGCAACGGCACCCTCGTCGTGGTTGGCGGCAACCTTGGCCGCGTCCGAGCCTTCAACCTCGTGGATGGCAAGAAACCGGCCCCTGTCTTCGACCACCGCCACCGCTCGAGCATCAGCAACGTCGACATCCGGATCGCCGAGTCGGGCCACGTCTGGCTGGCTTGGTCGGCCGAGGACGGCATGGCCGGCGTTAGCATCCTCCGCAAAAAGAAGAACGTTTCCAGCCAGATGATGTCGGTCACCCCCGGTGTCATGCAGTACCTGCCCCACCCCCTCGACGTGGGCGGGCTGGCCATTGTGGAGGACCACGAGAGCCGCAAGATGCTCGTGATAACGGGCTGCAACGACCGCTACATCCGCGCCTGGGACGCCAAGACGGGAGAGATGCTCTGGCGCTTCACGGCGACGCACCGTGGCTGGATCACCAACCTCAACATCTCGGCCAACTACGAGTACATGGCCACCACGTGCAACGACGACGGCGTCCGGGTGTTTCACCTGCGCCCGCGCACCACGTGGCACAAGGGGCGCAAGCAGGGCTCCGCCGCCGACAGCGAGGCCAAGAGAAAGGGGCGCGCTGACCAGAACAAGAACACTGACTCGAGCTCTGACGGCGATCCCCTCAATTGCCCCATCGACTTCGTGCTGCTCCGTGCCACCCAGGCCCCGGTGGGCGCGAGCCCCAAGGTGGTGGTGGGCGCCGGGATGATGGTGTACCCGACCTCGATGACCACCCTGGGCGTCTTCGACACGATCCCTGACGTTGCGACGATGCGGAAATTACAAGCTGTCCACCGGCGGGAGATGGGCGTCAGGGCGCGGGGTACAACGGGATCCACGCGCAAGGCGGGCTCGGACGACAACTCGCATCAGTCCCGCTCGTGGAAACGCTATTCCAGGTCATCTAAGTCCCAGGGGTCGCAGAGCAAGGGCAACTCAGAGGGCACGTCGAACAACACAACGTCGACCCCGGCGTCCGAGGGGGAGGTCAGCCCCCCCCCGGTCCACAGTGGGAGGAATGTCGTCTCTCCCCGCGGCGACAGTCGGGGCGGGCGTCCGGAAGCCGGCCGGCGCAGCATGGCGTCGGGGGCGACGGGCGACAGCGACACGGTCGCCTCAGGGAACTTGCTGTCGAAGACCAAGCCGCTGTACAGCTTGTCGGGCCTGACTCTCCGCGATCTGACCCTTGCCGTGTGCCCGAGCACCAGGATGATCGCCACGGGAGACACAACGGGCCAGATCGCCCTCTGGAAGGACGACGGTACCCTCATCTTCCGCAGCCAGGTGTTCCGGCGTAGGGTCCTCTGTGTCTACTTCTCACAGGACGGGCGGACCGTAATGTTTGGCTCGAGCGACGAGAGCGTCGCCATCATCACCTTCCGCGGGGAGCTCCTTCTGGCAAAGGACGCGTACAAGGCCGAGAACCACTACACGGTCGCCAAGGAGCAGGTCGACTTGATGACAAAGAACCTGTCGGACGGCATTGGGCAGGAGACGCACGTGATCAAGGCCGGCATGGGCGAGGTCCTGGCCGTCGGGTCGTCCGACGATGCCGCGATCATCGGTGCGGCCTCGGTCAGCGGCACCATCAAGCTCTGGTCCCGGTTCCGTGGGACGATCCGGAACCCATGGGTGGAGATCTGGAGTGAGGAGGCCGGGGTCCCCGTTGTGGACATCTCCCTGTGCGGGTCGGGCAGCACGCTCGCGGTGCTCCTCATGGACGGTCGCATACACGTCTACTCGTGGCGAGGCTTCGGGTTCCGCATGTGGCTGCGGACGGGGTGGGCGCCTGCTGGGCTGTCGCTCTCGTCCCGCTGGCAGGGAACAAAGTCGCACAGTCTCGCAATGGAGGGCTGCGCGTCCCTCTACCTGTCCCGGGACTCGCGGGTCCTCGTGGCCGCCGGGTCCACGTTCAGCGTGCACGCTGGCGAGCTGGTCGACGATGTCGGCAGCGGCGTTTCCCGCGTCTGGGATCTCGATGTCGAGGCCGGCGGGCGGTCCATCACCCTCCCCGACGACACGGTTTGTGGCTCCATGATCCGAGTGGTCAAGGCCGACGCCCGGGACTACCTCCACGGCTTCGGGAGCCTCGCCCCCGTGATCCACGGATACTTCATCCTTTCCATCCAGGGCTCCATCCTCCGCCTCGCCTACCTCCACTATGTCGAGGAGACAGGGAGCTTCCAGGTGGACCAGGAGGGGACGTGGATGTTCTACGCCGGTGACCCCAAGTGGCGGAGCGCGGCGGTGACGTCTGCCTTCCCGCTTGTGATCACGGCCGTGGACTCGTACCACAACGTTCGCCGCCTGGGGCTCCGGACGACGCTGTCGCATCCGTCGTCGTCCCAGCGGGGCGACATCGCCAACCAGATGGCCGGAGGCACGTCGCGGGAGGGCTCCCTAGGGAGCACCCACGAGTCCTCGCTGAGCGGTCACTCGGCCAAGTACAGCGACGACATGATCGAGGAGGGCTGGTCGAGCCGCGAACTCTGGCTCCTCTACTGGCTGGTGGGGCTCAGCGCCACGGCCGTGGCTACGGCGCTCATCGCCGCCTGGCGCTTCCAGCGCGCGCTCGACAGCCACAGGTTCGGCTCCCGGGCCCCCAACCCCAAGTGACCATGACCACTGGCCACGTGGCACTGACGGAGAGGAGGACCGCGCAAAGCAGCATCACGAGGCGCGCGAACAGCTGCTCTGTGGCCAGTTTGGACCCCACCCAGTGTGCCATCATCCATCCGTCTTGAAACAACTACGGATCAGCCCCATCACACGTTCGACGGCCCGCCCACCGTTGCGGGCTGCGGTTGCCCCTGCTGCCCCCCGCTCCCCGTGATGCTGTTCATGAGGTTCCCCATGGCGCCCTGCAGAACGCCCATCACTGCAGCCGCTTGGAGCCCCCCTGCGCCGGCCGCAGCAACCCCCACGGGCGCCCCGCCCCCCGCCCCCGGCTCGTCCCCGAACAGCGGCTGCTCGGGCTCCCGGAAGGACCCGTGGAGACCGACGATACCGGCGCTCAGCGTCATGCCGTAGATGAAGGTGGACAGGACGCTGCTGAAGACGAAGACGGCGAGGAAGGTGACGCCGCTGGCGCCGAGTACCTGCTCCCGGACGCTGAAGTCACGCTGCCCGAGGCGCAGGGGCATATTGAAGAGGAGGACAAAGAGCCACATGAGGCCCAGGAAGGCGAGGGTCACGACGCTCCGGGGGTTGAAGACGACGCACAGGGCCGTGACGCTCAGGCCCACCAGCAGGTAGTTGCGTCCGAAGTGCGAGATGTTCTTCCGCAGGCGTCCCACCGCGTCACCGAACCCCGCAGGTTTGGAGAACATCCTCCGGTCCATGCACTCGAGCCACGGCCTGCGCGGGCGAGGCTTTGATGGTGCGTTCGAGTTGTCCAGGAACCCGCGCCCGCGCGGGGTCCGAGAAAACCGCGTCGCGGGACTTCTTGGGCAGGAGTTACCTGGAACCCGAGTGCAGGCTGACCGCGGCGTCCCTCACGCGGTGCACCCCGGCGGTGATGGCCTGGAGCCGGTTCCGGCGCACGGATGAGACATCGTTCGCGTCCCCGCCACCCAGAATGGGATGCTTTTCCGATTCATCTCCGATTGCGGACATCTCTCCCGAGATCCGCGTGCTGAGCGGAGCCCGCTGCTTGCTTTCCGGAAACGCCTGTTTGGATGGGGCCGCGGCCTCGTGCACCCCCTGGGCGCGTGGAGGGAGGAGCAGGCGGCGAGTGAGGGGTGGGGTCTGCGCCGTGCCGCACTCCCCCCACCCACGACAGGAGGTGGGGAGGAGCGGGTTCAACCCGTCGCGGCCTGCTGGCAGTGAGCGCAAGATGGAGCGTGCCAGGCTGACTGAGCAGCCTGCCTCCGCGTCATCCGCGGGCTGGGCTTATCCGCCCAGCCCCTGGGCCTTACCCAGAGACGTTGGCTACGCTGCTACCGCCACGAGTTTCGGATTGCTACGCTATCCCGCATCCTCTCTCACCCTCCAGGGGACTGCCCGGCCATCGGCTCCTAGTCCTTCTTGATGTCCGACCTGGGGAAGGCCTTGGCAGAGTCCCAGAGTTCCGGGTTGATCTCGGAGCAAGCCTCGAGGTCAAGGAGGTAGCGGAGCTTGCCCGCAGCGGGGCGAACGAGCTGCACGGGGAGGGCACCCGGCAGGGACTGCACCTCGAGGGCACGCTGGATGACCTCAGCCTTCCCCTTCCCGCAGGCGACGACCAGGACCTCCTTGGCGGCGTTGATGACGGGCATAGTCATCGTGATCCGCTCGCTGGGGGGCTTGGGGGAGTTGGTCACGGGCAGCACCCACCCATCGGTCGCGGCGGTGGCGGCCTTGTTGGGGAAGAGGGACGCAACGTGGCCGTCAGGCCCGACGCCGAGCAGGATCATGTCGAGCACGGGGAACCCGCTGCCGTCCTTGGGGAGCACGTTCGCAGGCAGGTTCATCATCTTGCCCTCGTACGCCCGCGCGGCCGTGGTGGCGTCCGCGCCCTCGAGGATGGCGTGCACCTGCGAGTCGGGGATGCCAGCCTCGGTGAGGAAGGCCTTCTTGGCGGCGCCGTGGTTCGAGTCCGGGGAGTCGTGGGCGACGTTGCGCTCGTCGACGTAAAAGACGTGCCACCTGGAGAAGTCGGGCTTGTTGTCCATGCGGAAGACGAAGGGGAGCATGTCGACGAGGGAGCCGCCAGAGAGGGCGACGGTGAAGGAGCCCTTGGCCTCGACAGCGGCGGCGGAGGCGTCGATGAGGGCCTTGGCGAGGCCGGCGCCGCAGGACTGCTTGTTCGGGTACATGAGGACGGCGGCGTCGCCCTCGGCCTGGGGGTAGCTGAAGACGTGCGGGGCACCGGTGCCGGCGCCGGACGATGTCGACACGGGGGCGACTGTCCCGGAGGCCATCAGGTGCGCGCCCATCACTGGGGGGATGCCCGTCTCCCACTGGCTGATGCGGATGACGTTGAAGCGGGGGTTAGAGAGGTCGGCGGTGTCGATCTGGGTGGTGGGCCACTGCGGCAGGTCGAGGGCTCGGGGGCCAAGGATCGCCGTGGCGAGGCAGGGAGACGCAGCGTGCCGCGCGATGCCCGGGCAGCGGGCACGGGCGAAATGTCAGGTCCGATATCTCAGGCGCCACGCCAGCCGTAAACGGGAAAATGCATCCGAACCCGGGTCGTTACCTGTCCGTCCGAGGTCGCAGCCTTGTCCGCGGCGGCAGCGCAGGGGATGATGCGGCTTGCGGGGCGGGATGTCGAGGTGGAGGCCAGGGCTGCGCTGCGCAGCTGAACAGAGCGAGCCTGCGGATCGGAGGGAGGGAGGGCGCGGGATGGTGGCGGGAAGGGCGTTGAGGGGTACCCCGCCCCGAGGGAGGGCGCGAGTATGTGCCTGCCAGGCTGCCGATCCTACTGTCCGAGCGGGATCACTGTCTGAACAATCGTGAGATGCGTGAGACCCGCCGCGAAGGCCTATCCCCCGGCGACGGGGGAGTGTGCGGGAGGGGAGAGTGCGGAGGGGCCCAGCGGATACGGTAGCGGCGCTCCGTCGCTTATCAGGACGTGATCGACAGCCATTCGCGCATAGTATCGATCATTGTATACCAATGCGCCCACGCCTCTACTAAGAAGCGGTCGCAATGCTCCGGGGAGCATGCGCCGGGAGGAAGAAGGTCCTCCCGAGCGGACCCAGGGAAACCTGGCTGTTACCCGTGTCTCGCATCGATCTGGGGCCATATTTCGATGGATCCAATACTATTTAGCTATCTTTGCACCGATCCACCCATTGGCGAATGTATCGACGTCACCTGAAGCATAATCCGGCGCGAAAGGGACCCTTTCGCGGCTGTGAGGGAGTAGTCCTCAGTCCGGGAAACCTTGAGGGGAGGTTCAATGATACACTTGGCGAAGACTGCCTTCGAGTAGAAGTGTGGGGCCCTCTTTACGCCGCACGTCGGCAGCTCGCGTGAGGGGGGGGCACTCGATGCCCGTCGGGCATGGGGGCCGCCGGCTGCCCCCGGAGGACCGGGTCCCGGGGGAACCCGTAACTCAGTGGCTCGGGCGCGCGCTCCTCCCGCGCGACAAATCTGATTAGCCCCTTTTCGTCGTCAACAAAAAATCACGACCAGCGTCTCACGAGAGCCTGCACGGAACCGCAAGCAGACCCCTCAGGGTTCCTTGGGGTTAGGGCACCGCCCTCCGACACACGGCCGAGAGGAGGACAATGGACGTGGACACGGCCGTTGAGGGGAAGAAGTACAAGGCGAGACGACCCGAGCCGTCGACTGTTTCCCTCAACTCGCGATGATAACTGCACTTCACCTGGGACGACCTCCCCACCGCTGCGGAGCCCGGCCGCCGGCCCCTCTCACTTTGATACGGCCCCTCACGCCCGCATAGGCGCAGCGGACCCCGATATAAGCGCGCAATGCCCCACTCCGCCCCCTGTCTCTTTCCGCACGGGAAACAACCCTGCGCGCCCCGACTCGCCCCCGCTGCTGCACCCCCTCCCCGTGAGCGGCTGCTCCCGCCCGCGGCCGGGGGCCTGAGCAGCTCCCGCCGCGGCGCCCCCGCAGGTGTGGGTGCCGAAGCAGCAGTACCCCGACAAGCTGGTGGACTTCCGCAGCGACGCGATGCCGGACCACCTGGGCCCCAAGGGCTTCACCGTGGCCAAGAAGGCCAAGCGCGAGGCCCAGGGCCTGACGCCGGTGGACTGGGAGGACACGGAGGGGCTCGGGGCCAAGGTGGACATGGAGGAGATCCGGCGGAACGGGCAGGCGCGGAACTTCGTCGGCGTCGGCAAAGTCTCGGGCAAGAACTGGAAGGAGGCCAAGGCCCCCATGCGGTCCCTCCGGGCGGCGGGGAGGAAGGCCGACCTCTCGGAGATCATGAAGGAGCGCGAGTTCAAGCGCTACGCCAAGGAGCAGCGCGCGGCGGCCAAGGAGAAGCGGAACGAGATCCTCCGCAACGAGCGCGAGCGCAGGAGGCGCGTCCGGGAGGCCAAGGAGGCGCGCCAGAAGGCCGCCGAGGTGACGGTCGA
>Ga0255778_10003683_pt1 | contig 12806 bp, 17 predicted proteins | sample 071ome_31_FD_179976 | JGI IMG/M metagenome (GOLD analysis project Ga0255778, IMG submission 179976) | Coastal salt marsh microbial communities from the Groves Creek Marsh, Skidaway Island, Georgia - 071405CT metaG (version 2) | ecosystem: Environmental > Aquatic > Marine > Intertidal zone >...
GTCTATCATAATCAGCTTGCGAGATTGCTGTGCTGATTGCATTTGGCATGCCCGTTGTGGTGTCCTGCTGCCTTGAAGCACTGGATGACTTTGGTATGCTGGGCTTTGGGGGTCTTGGCGCCCCCAACAGTCTTTCGGAGTTTTGACCGCATCTTTGGCTTAACCCCCTTTTTCTTCAAACGTGTATCAAGCGTATTTGCCAAAAAACTCGCAGTATTGGAAAAAGTTTTCATATCATCAATAACTTGCGCAACACTTGCACTTCGAGCTCCCTTCTCAATGACATCAATAAGCTTTCGCACTTCATCACGTGTGTTATCCATAGCAACCAAGCCTTTCAAAAGAATGGGGCGCCACAGTAACTTTGCTCAAACTCTCAAACACTGTGTTTGCACTCATCATCTCGAAGGACGGTGTTGTTAGTAATTCCTGAATGACTTTCATACCCCCATCCTCTTAGGTGTCGACCAAATCGCCTCCGATTGCTGAGCAATTGCTTGATCACATAATCCCTTGAGACGATCAAAACATTGAACCCAAGCCTTATGCTGGACATCCTCGCTTTGCCTCATTTTGTCTGCGTAATATCCAAGCTTGTGGGAACACACACTCAGGACAGCGACACTTGGCTTTAGATCATGATGACGCAAAGTACGGATATATCCCTCACTTCTCCCAAGCCAGCCGTTGCAGAACTCTGGTGTTGACTTCACCATCCCCGCGGATCTCAGCTCTGCCTGAATGTGTTCTAGTAATTTGATGCTCATAAAGTTGTCTCCCCATCTTCGTGTATTTATCAAAAACTCAAAGACTGTGTTTTCGCAGTGGGTGACAGGACTGTGTCTAAAACAGAGCCAGCTTCCAACCTGAGTTAGAAGCCGAACCTGTTGGACTATTTGTGCCGATCACAATTCGGGAGGGCGTGATTGGCATCGTTTTGGAGACGTACAGGAGGAAACATCTCGAAGTCAGAATTCTGCATTGCAGCATTTCTTACAATAACAATCGCATGCCGATCTTATAATCATTAGGAATTGGCTAAACTTTAAGCTCGGTTTGAGCACATTTGCTTAACAAAGAAGCGTTATGTAGAAATTTCCGTATCTTTTTGAGATTTCTTACTGTAAACTTTAATTGACGGCAGCGAACCGACAGATCAAAAGATGTAGTTAACACACATGTGGTCAAAGCATATCGCTCGCCGTCAGTTGGGGGCAAGTCGAGCATGTTTTCCTCCCTGTCGTGAATGGCTTGCCCCATATCTTTCTTGACTCTTTATCTATTTTTGGAACACTTTTCCGCATCTCTGGTAAAGAGAGCTTCATGGACGGTTCCTGTGATCGAGGGAGGACGATTACGGTTGAGCCGTCCATTTTAATTTGAGCCATGTGCATTCAACATATCGGAATTGCTAACTTGTCGGTTTTTCCCAGAGCACTTGGACGCTACAAGGGTAGTAAGACGATTTTCCTCCCCCCCATTTTTGATACGCTAGTAGAGGTGACAAAGTCCGGGGCGCTAGATGAGGTGATCGAGCGTGCGCTATCACGTAAGCCTAAATATAAACCTGGCGCGGCAAAGACAGCTGAGCTTCATCAACTCAGCAAGAACTAGCATCTGTTGGTTAATGTGGTAGGTCCGGAGGGACTTGAACCCCCAACCAAAGCGTTATGAGCGCTCTGCTCTAACCAATTGAGCTACAGACCCACTGCTCTTGGAATACGTTCCAATCGAGACCGTGTCGAGAGATAATGACTGTTTTGCTACTGCGATCCATTTGCGCGCCGCCTCATTCGCTCCCATTCCCGATGCGGCAATCCCCATGAAATGAATTTCAAAGAGAGCGGGTATATCTGTGTCATGCCATATGCCGCCGCTGTTCTGAACGCAGGCCCGCAAATACGCCTCAGGGGTTTCCATGCGCTCAAGTTCTTGAATAAAGCGCTCTAGATCTGGACTGTTATTCATTGCACTTACTCATCAGTTTATTGCTACCTGTGATTTATAAATCATGCTTATAATTACAAGTGTTTTGTATCAACTGCACGACAGCGTCGAACCAATGAAGCTACCATGCGCCTTCACCACTTCTTTTTCGACACTCTTCGTATGTAGTGTCTGGATAATTTGTCTCGCAGTATTCGGCCCATTCCGGATCTGGAGCGAACTCAATAAACTGGATAACCAAAAACGGGCTCGCCAAGATCATTAGTATAATTAGCGTCATAAAGCTGAATAATGAGTATTTGGGCTTTGGCTCTGGTTCAAGGACAAGAGCATATTCCCCGGCAATGCTTTCAACGAGTTCGACACGGTTCTTGAACGCACCTTGGTAGGTAAATGTACTGCCGCCCTGCCCAAGGCTTTTGCCAGTGTAATAAGTGAAGACCTTTCCTCCCTTGAGCCTTAACTCAAACCCATGGTGTGTAATCCATCCATCAGGGTCATCTTCTGCAATCGCGTCAGCGAGACACTCACGCTCTAAATCACTTAATGCATGTCCCGCGTTGATTTCTTCGGCACGACGTTCTGAAAGTCCGTCACATTTAGACGCAATCATAGAAACAACATCATAATCTTCCGCGTATTCGCGGTATTCCTCAAAATCGATCCTTTCTACGGGATACGAACATCCAATATAACCGTCACCATAAAGGCGTTCTTCGTAATCAGGTATGTGCTCAGAAAGCCAATCCTCTTGGTCATCCTCATCCCAAGACAAGAAGTCTCTTTTTAAAGTGCCACTGCTCATTTGGCGCCCCATTTATTTGATTTATACTTATAACACTAGCACAGGTCACACGATTCTGCATCAGCAGCACGACAGCGTCCAAAATCTCATGAAATACATATTATATGAGTTTATTGCGTAAGCCATTGATTTCACTGAAGGGCCTAAGTGCTTAAAATCGCGTCTCAAAATCTAATCTCACGTTATATAGTTTATCGCTATAAATCGTGAGATTTCGGCCGATAGAGCCTTTTAAAAATATGTTTTTGACGTTGCAAAAACCGGTCGCCCAAGCAGAACCTCAGACTTTACAGTGTTTATAGCGAGAAGATGAGATTTGAGGGTTTTACACCATGAGACATGCACAGACACTGAATGAAGCGCAGTTCCGCAAAGTCTTGCAGTACTGTCGGACACGGCGGCATGTAAACCGAGACACAACAATTTTTATGATGAGCTTTTATGCAGGGTTGCGTGCAAAGGAGATCGCGGCGCTTAGACTAGGAGATGTATTTAATGCAGACGGCACAGTACGCACGCAGTTTACGTTTGATCGCAATCAAACCAAGGGTGGGCAACGGCGCACAGTCTACATCAACAAGCGCCTTGCTAAAGCGCTTTACGACTATGGGTTAGATAAAAACTTAAGTAATTTAAATCGCCCGCTATTCGAAAGTCAAAAAGGCGGTTATTTCTCACCAAACACGATGTGTCAGCTGTTCTTGGACATCTACAAGGCCTGTGGCTTTAAAGATGCCTCGAGCCATTCAGGTCGCAGAACCTATATTACTAGATTGGCAAACAAGGGCGTGGGCGTGCGATTGTTAGCTGCTCTTGCAGGGCATTCTCATATCTCCACCACTCAAAGATATATCGATGTAAACGCAGATCAGATGAAAGAAGCAGTGGAGCTGCTATTGTAAAGCGAAATTTGCAAGAGCTGAGGCTTAGTCAGGTCGGGCGCGATAACCCTCCATAAAGCTTTCATACTTATTTGCTGCAAGATTGGATTTTGCGCGCTCGAGGCATTCTTCCTGCATCTCGTTCACATCATCCCACGATCTGTAGTCCTCTGCCTCGTCCTCGTTTAACTCTAATAGGTCATTAAAATCTATGAATTCATACATATCAGTTGCTTGCCAACAATCTGAACGCAGGACAGTTTTACCTTTCAAGGACCACGCTGAAGCACCTACAAAATTAGGCATTTCATCTTCAAAACGCATTGTAACAATTACGTCTGGGTCGGCCTCAGATAATATTTCACAAACAACCTTGCCCAAGCCAAATGCAGGGTCCCAGCCAGAAACAAGAGCGATTTGACCTGAGTAGGCCTCTTCAATGTACGCCCATTTGGCACCACCCAGCCGTTTATCATCATGAGCTAAAGTGTCTGTGCTACCGAAAAAACCTTCGGATACGGTTCTCGTATCTGCATAGTCATATTTTTTGTTTAAAAGATCTAAGTTTGACGTGAGCTCGTCGAATTTGGCATTCGCGGCTTCATTGCCAATGATATTGATCCAAGAATTTACATTATTCGCCACGCTTTTCTCCCTGTGTTTGTGCGTTGTAAACGAGCCTTTTGATAAGGGTCCTATATTTAGTTTTATGGTTTATTATTGCTCCACATTTAACTGAGCATATTCATCTCTACTCAACTCATATCGCTTACCCGTGAGCATATCCTTCTTCAGTCGCGGCGTGAGGTCAAAAATCTGGCCAATAGCGCAACCACGTTTACCCAAGCGATTGCCAAAGAAATCGAAACCATCAAGGTGATCAACCAAAAGATCACCCAAAATATGGATGGGATCATCGGCAGCGTCGCAAGCTTGAACAACGACACAGAAACGATTGCATCCGCCGTCACCCAACAGGCCGCTGTTTCTAACGACATTGCCCATCGGATGGCGCATTTGGCGAATATGGTCGCAATGAACGACTAGACGTTATTCTGGAACAAAGCACGCCACTTGATGCGACGTGTCGGCAAATGTTGGCACTTCGGCGCGGCAGCGATCTGTTACCTTCCAACAGCGCGGCGCAAACGGGCAACCGTTTGGCACGTTCAAAGGGGACGGTAATTCGCCATTAAGCTTGATCCGATCTGGTTTGCGCGTAGGGTCGGCCACGGGTGTCGCTGATAGCAAAGCTTTGGTGTAGGGATGCTTTGGATTGGCGAAAATTTCGTCTTTGCTGCCCCGTTCCAATGCACGGCCAAGGTACATGACGATGACCTCATCCGCGATATGGCGCACCACGCTGAGGTCGTGCGAAATAAAGAGATAGGCCAAATTCAACCGCTCTTGCAGTTCCACCAACAGGTTCAGAACCGAGGATTGGATCGACACATCCAATGCAGAGACGGGTTCATCCAGAACCAAAATCTTTGGATCCAACATGAGCCCGCGGGCAATGGCGATACGTTGACGCTGGCCACCCGAAAACATATGTGGATAGCGGTCAAAATGTTCGGGACGCAATCCAACAAGGGTCAACATCTCGCGCGCTTTGGCTTCGCGGTCGGATGCGGTCATTTCGGGGCGGTTGATGATAAGAGGCTCCATCAAAATTTGCCCGATGCGTTGACGCGGGTTCAGCGATCCATAGGGGTCTTGGAACACGATTTGTACGGTTTGGCGCAACTTTGCCCATGTCTCTGATTTGACAGGGGTCCCGTCAATATCGAGCGTTCCGTGAGTAGGTTCTTCGATCATTGTGACAAGCCGAGCGAGCGTGGATTTTCCACAGCCCGACTCGCCGACAACGGCCAAGGTCTTTCCAGGGTAAAGTTGGAAATCCACGCTTTGAACCGCCCTTAGGGTCTGCGGTTTGCGTAGAATTCCGCCACCAACTTCGTAGTGACGCGCCAAATCGTGTGCAGTCATAATCGGATGATGTGTCATGACGCAGCCTTATTCTTCATGTTCAAGGGACGATGACACCGTGCCAAACCAAGCGACGCGCTTGCGGGCGTGGCGCTGGTTGAGTGGCAAAGTTCATCAGCAAATTCACAGCGTGGTGCAAATAGGCATCCGCGCGGGCGATCGAATTGACCAGGGACAACGCCTGGAATGGTTGGCAGGAACTTGTCCACCGCGCGTTCAGGAAGCGCATCCAAAAGAGCAGAGGTATAGGGATGGCGCGGCGTAGCAAACAAATCTTTTACAGGCTGCTCTTCGATCTTTTGACCTGCGTATTGAACGCTTACCCTGTCGGCCGTTTCTGCGACAACGCCCATGTCGTGGGTGATCAAAACCAATCCCATTCCCTGTTCGCGGCGCAGTTCGACCAACAAATCCAAGATCTGCGCTTGGATCGTCACGTCCAATGCGGTTGTCGGTTCGTCTGCAATCAACAAAAGGGGGTTACACGCGATGGCCATTGCGATCATCACCCGTTGGTTCATACCGCCCGACATTTGGTGTGGGAACGCCGACAACCGCCGTTCAGGATCGGGGATACCGACCTGTTCAAACAGTTCAATCGCACGGTTATGGCGCGCTTTGCGATTTAATCCCATGTGAATGCGCAGCGCTTCTTTGATCTGCCAACCAACGGTAAAGCAGGGGTTCAAGGACGACATTGGCTCTTGGAAGATCATTGCAAGGTCTTTGCCGATGATCTTGCGGCGCTCTTTTGGGCTGATCTTGGTCAGATCGTGGCCATTAAACACCAATTCATCGGCGGTGATTTTCGCCGTCCACGGCAGCAATCCCATCAAGGCCAGCATCGATACGGATTTTCCCGATCCACTTTCACCTACGATTGCCAAAATCTCGCCAACATCCACGTCTTGGTCGACGCCATCCACCGCACGAAACGCGCCCGATGCTGTGGCAAATTCTACGGTCAAGTTTCTGATACGAAGCAAGCTCATGTCCTTAGCTCCTTTTCAGTTTCGGATCGAGCGCGTCACGCAGACCATCGCCCATCAGGTTAATCGCCAAAACGGTGATCAAGATTGCAACGCCGGGGAATGTGACGACCCACCATGCGCGCAAGATGAATTCACGCGCTTCGGCCAGCATGGTACCCCATTCCGGTGTCGGAGGTTGTGCGCCCATGCCTAAAAACCCAAGTGCAGCAGCGTCCAAAATCGCCGTTGAAAACGAAAGCGCGGCTTGGACGATGATCGGTGCCAAACAGTTTGGAAGAACTGTAATGAACATCAATCGCATCTTGCTTGCCCCTGCCACACGGGCCGAGGTGACGTAATCTTTTTGGCGTTCTGACAACACAGACGCCCGTGTCAAACGAACATAATGGGGCTGCAACACAATCGCGATCGCGATCATCGCATTGGTCAACGATGGGCCCAAGATGGCAACCAGGACCAAGGCCAACAAGAGCGACGGAAAGGCCAAAATAATGTCCATGATCCGCATGATAAGCGTGTCTGCCCATTTCGGCGCAAAGCCCGAAATAACACCAATAAAAATTCCACCTGTCGCGGCAACAGACACCACGATAATCCCGACAAAGAACGAATATTGCGCCCCTTGGATCAATCGTGACAGCATATCGCGGCCCAAAGGATCGGTGCCCAGCACAAACTCCCAAGATCCGCCTTCTGCCCAAACGGGGGGTTGAAGTGTGTGTTCGCGGAATTGTTCGGTCGGATCATAGGGTACCAAAACGGGCGCAAAGATTGCCAAGATCAAAAAGCCGATAAAGATCCACATCCCAAATACCGCACCGCGATTTTCACGGAAGTAGTACCAGAATTCTGCCAACGCACTGGGGCGGCTGGGCTGTTTTTGAGCTATATCTGACATTACCGCTTCCTGATTTTTGGGTTGATGACGCCATAAAGGACATCAACAAGAAGATTGACGATCATGACCATGACGGCGATCAACAAAAGCCCGCCTTGGACCACGGGGTAATCACGACGGAAAATGCTATCGACCATCCATTTACCAATACCAGGCCAGCTAAAGATGGACTCGGTCAAAATGGCACCGGCAAGCAACGTCCCAACGGATAGACCGATCACAGTGATCACGGGGATCAAGGCATTGCGCAGGGCGTGTACCCCGTTGATACGGATCGGCGACATGCCTTTTGCGCGCGCGGTGCGAATATAATCTTCGCCCAAAACCTCAAGCATGGCAGAGCGTGTTTGCCGCGCAATCACAGCCAAAGGAATTGTACCCAACACGATTGTTGGCAGGATCAAGTGACGCACGGCAGACCAAAGCGCACCTTTTTGACCAGACACAAAGGCGTCGTACAGCATGAAACCTGTTTCATTAGGGAAATAATAAATCAGATCAATGCGACCAGACACCGGTGTCCATTGCAGGTTTCCCGAAAAGACTATGATCAACAGAAGCGCCCACCAGAAGATTGGCATGGAATACCCGATCAACGCCGTTGACATCAACGCACGGTCAAAGAATTTCCCACGGTTGACCGCCGCGATCACCCCAGCCGGCAAGCCCAGCAGGATTGCGAAAATCATCGCACATGCGGACAATTCAAGCGTGGCAGGAAAAAGTGCAAAAAATTCGTCCCATACCGGTTTCTTGGTCACATAGGATTGTCCCAAATCCCCTTGCAGCACGCCAACAAAGTAATCCCAAAACTGTGCAATCATGGGTTTGTCAAACCCGAATTGAGTCATAAGCTCGGCATAGCGTTCTTCGGTTAATCCCCGTTCACCGGCCATCACGATGATTGGATCACCAGGAAGCACGCGTATAAACGCGAATGAAATCAGTGTGACGCCAAGAAACGTGGGAATAAATGTCAACAGCCGGCTGGTCAGGAATTTTAACACGGGATCACCATCAATTCTGTGGGAAAGGTTGTTAATGACCGTGATCCGGTTTCGGTGATCACGACATCATCTTCGATCCGCACGCCCAGTTTGCCTTGGATGTACAGACCTGGTTCATTGGTGAACACCGTCCCTGCAGGCAAAACCATATGGTTGCCGCGCATCACATAAGGCGCCTCGTGGACATCACGTCCCAATCCGTGGCCCGTTTTTGTGCGAATGTATGCGGCGAATGGGGATTGTTCCAATACGCCCGTCACTGCGTCGTCAATGTCATGGGCCGTGACACCTGCGCGGGCGACCTTGTGGCCCATCTGATTGGCCGCCAAGACGGTTGCATACACTTCGGCGCTTTCGTCGGGGGCGTGGTCAATGAAAACGGTGCGCGTAATATCGGCGCAAAATCCATCACAACGCGCCCCAAAATCAAACAACAACGCATCGCCAGCACGGATGGGGGTTTCGCCCGCTTTTGCATGGGGCATTGCCGAATTCGCGCCTGTAGCAACAATGGGTCGAAACGCGTGATCTTGTGCGCCTTGGGCGAATATTTGTTGCGTGAGAATTTGTTCGATGTGTTTTTCGGTCATGCCGATCTTGATCTGGTCCAATGTCGCGGTCAATGCGCGTTCGGACACATCGATGGCCTTTGCCATTGCAGCCAGATCAGCATCGGTTTTGATCATGCGCAGGCCTGAAATGTCATGCTCTGCATCAATAATTTCAACATTGGGTGCGGTATTTTTCATAGCGTGATACACGAAAACACGCATAACTTGGCCTTCGACTGCGATGCGCGTCGCGTTCAAATAGTCCATGAATTTCGCAAAAGCATCTGCATACCCTGTTTGATCGCGCCAATCGAACACAGGTCCGTCAAATCCCACATGAGACCAGCTCAGCAATTCTAGGTTCGGCACGATGGCTGCGGTTCGACCGTCGGCACAGGCCGCCAACAGAAATGGGCGTTCGTGGCTCATAAAGGGATGCAGAACAACGCGGGTAAAATTTGATCCGGGGACCAAAATCACGGCATCAACCTGCAAAGATTTCGCCAGATCACAATATTCGACAAGTCGGTGGGGAAGGGTGGCAGACATGGTTTTTTCCATCAAAAGGTAGGTTGGCGCGGGATGCGCCAACCTGTTTTGGTATTATTTCAAGCCAACTTGGTTAAAGATGTGGCCACCCAATGGGTGCACAACGTAACCGTCAACTTCTGGACGTGTGACCATGTACACGACAGAGTGTGCGATGGTTGCCCATGGTGCTTGGTCTTTAAAGACAACTTGTGCCTCTTCGTACAAACGTGTGCGTTCTGCGACGTCTGAGGTGATTTTCGCTTTTTGGACCAAATCTTCGAACGGTTGGTGACACCATTGTGCGCGGTTTGACGCCTCAACACCGTCACAGCCCAAAAGAACCGCTAGGAAGTTGTCGGGATCGCCGTTGTCACCTGTCCAACCCAACAGAACCGCACCATCACGGTCTTTGGCTTTGGAACGGGATAGGTATTCGCCCCATTCGTAAGACACGATTTCAACGTTTACGCCAACTTTGGCGAAATCCGCTTGCATCAACTCGGCCATACGACGTGCGTTCGGGTTGTAAGGACGTTGAACTGGCATCGCCCAGATCTTCATGTCCAAACCGCTTACGCCTTCTGCTTCCAACATCGCTTTTGCCGCTTCGGGATCATAAGCATCATCTTGGATCGCGGTGTTATAAGACCACATTGTTGGTGGAATTGGGTTCTTTGCGATTTGACCTGAACCTTGGAACACCACATCGATGATCGCTTGTTTGTCGATCGCCATGTTCAATGCTTTGCGAACCTTTGGGTTGTCGTAAGGTGCTTGGGTTGTGTTATACGCCAAGTAACCAACGTTTAGACCCTCTTGCTCCAAAACAACGGTGCCTGCATCTGCTTGCATCGCGCTGATGTCGGCAGGGTTAGGATAGGCCATAACGTGGCATTCGCCCGCTTGGATTTTTTGGTAACGCACAGACGCATCAGGTGTGATTGCGAAAATCAGCGCTTCAACCTTGGCTTTGTCACCCCAGTATTCGTCGTTGCGTACGTAACGAATAACCGCGTCTTTTTGGTAGGCCTGGAATTTGAATGGGCCTGTACCGACGGGCGCTTGGTTCAACATCTCTGGTGTGCCAGCCGCCAACATCGCGTCGGCATATTCTTTTGACACGATTGATGCGAAATCCATTGCCATGTTGGCGATGATTGGTGCTTCTGGGCGTGTTAGGTTGAAGACGACAGTGTAATCGTCTGTCTTTTCGATGCTTGAGATCAGATCAGGCATCGACATGCCCGAGAAGTATTCCCAAGTGCCGCCAGAAACAGAGTGGTATGGGTTTTCGGCGTTCATCTGACGATCAAAGGTAAAGATCACGTCATCTGCATTGAAATCGCGTGTTGGTGCGAAACCGTTTGCAGAATGGAACTTAACGCCTTTGCGTAGGTTGAAGGTAACGGTTTTGCCGTCTTCTGATACGCTATAGCTTTCGGCCAAACCGGGGATGACTTCGGTTGTGCCAACTTTGAATTCAACCAAACGGTTGTAGATTGGATGGCTTGACGCGTCAAAGGTTGTACCGGCTGTATACAGCGCGGGGTCAAATCCTTCTGGTGAGCCTTCAGAGCAATACACCAGCGCTTGGCCAGATGCGGCACCAGCAGTTACAGCAAACGCGGCTGCCATGCCCAATAGTTTAGTCTTTAGTGACATTTTAACGATCTCCTTGTTGGTTTTATCGTCGCTCGTTGGTGGTTGGTCCAATATCGCGTGGACCCTGCGATCTCTGGCGAGGCCAGAAAAATTTCTATTAGGTTGAATTTGACAAATGGGATAAGTGATGTCGGTTTTCTTTGTTCAGGACTTTCAATTTTCCCGTCCATAGGACACGGGCTTCGGTATCGGTCGGGTTCGTCCAAGAGTGGGGGGAAATTCTATTGAAATGCAAACAATCCCCTGCCTGCATCTCGAATTTCTGACCATCAAGGAATTGATGGATCATGCCCTCTAAAACGAAAATGATCTCTTCGCCTTCATGCGAAACGGTTTCTGACGAATACCCCGGGGGTACGTTCAGGATATAAGACGCAAGTTCAGATCCCGGATACTGGTTTGTGACCGCCTCATATCGAACCGACGATCCATCCATAAAAAATTGCTGACGCCCCTCTGCCCAGCTTATCGCGTCTGTTGGTTTCTGCGATTTGATGAAATATTCAATTTCCACCCCAAGCGCATCCGCGATCTGCGCCAAAGTTCCCAAAGTCGGCACTGCCATGTCGCGTTCGATTTGGCTGACATATCCCACAGAAACACCAGCCGTGTCCGCCAAACCTTGCATCGTCATTGACAGCTTTTTGCGGCGCTGTCGAATGAGAGATCCCAACAACGGGGATCGGTTTTTTATGGCGTTCACTTCGTTCATTTTCCTATCCTTTCTTTAGGGATAGTAAAATTTTTTTACTGAGGCAAATAATTTTAATTTTTTTTTACACTAACCTAGCGTCAATTTAAGTTTGGTTTTTTGCCGCAATGCGGCAAGCTCTTACGCGGCATAAACAATTTACGCGTTGGTTCATTTTCCTCGTGTCGGTTCTGTTTGCAGATGATTTGCATTTTAACATCCCAACAGTGCATATTCAGACCCGCCCGAACGACTGATGGCAAATTTTATAACGAATCTCTTTGCATGCTCATTGTGATTCTTGCGCAAAAGATCGGGCTGGATTTGCAAAAATTAGCGTCCGTTTTTCGCGCGCCATTCTGCAAAAAGCGTTAAATTCTCTTCTTGTGTCGCGGGATAAAGTCCGATGATCGTTTTTCCTGCACGAACTTGTTCAACGACAAAGTCTTCGTATGCGGTCATCTCATATGCCTCTGCTGCCACATCATCCGCCATTTCTGCGGGGATGATGATCACACTGTCGTCGTCCCCCACGACGATATCACCTGGAAAAACAGGGGCATCACCGCACCCTATGGGGACGTTGATGTCGATTTTTGAATCTTCGACCGTTCTAAGCGGCACATGGTCCGCACGTGTATAGTCGATACCCCAATTCTCAAGCATCGCAATCATCTCATCAGACGTCACTGGGAGGCAGTCTTGAAAGCGCGATGAGGCGTCGATATCTTGGGGCATAACAATCTCAGTTTCTCTGTAGTTTGGAGAGTACAGCTTGATCTTGTTAACTCAACTGCGCATTAGTTCAAAGTTCGGATCGTATGGTGAGGGCTTAATAACTTCCACATCCAC
>Ga0255778_10003689_pt1 | contig 12801 bp, 9 predicted proteins | sample 071ome_31_FD_179976 | JGI IMG/M metagenome (GOLD analysis project Ga0255778, IMG submission 179976) | Coastal salt marsh microbial communities from the Groves Creek Marsh, Skidaway Island, Georgia - 071405CT metaG (version 2) | ecosystem: Environmental > Aquatic > Marine > Intertidal zone > Salt...
AGCTGAACTGGTAATTGGTGATTCGGTTCTGGCTGAGGTCGGCGTACTTCACCGCCGCCAGTCCGACGGTGTTGGCCACGTGAGCGATGAAGGCCTCGTCCTCGCTGCGGCCCTCCTCCTCCAGGCGGCGACGCAAGTCCGCTTCTGAGCGCTCCACGGCCTCATCCAACAGATCCCGCAGGCGCACCGTGTCACCGGCGCGGGTTTTCAGCTTCTTGCCGTCTTCCCCCTGCACCAGACCGAAGGGCACATGCTCCAGACGGGCCCCCTCGGGCAGCCAACCGGCGCGGCGGGCCACCTGAAACACCCCCGCAAAGTGGTTGGCCTGACCGGCATCGGTCACGTACACAACCCGGCGGGCTCCATCACCCTCCGGGGCTGAACCGAAGCGATAACGGATGGCCGCCAGGTCGGTGGTGGCGTAGTTGAAGCCGCCATCGCTCTTCTGAACGATCACTGGCAGGGGCTTGCCGTCCTTACCGCTCACCCCCTCGAGGAAGACGCAACCCGCTCCGTCATCCACCACCAACAGCCCCGTGGCCTCCAGGTCGCGAACCACCCCCTCGAGATAGGGGTTATAGAAGGACTCCCCCCGTTCGCTCAGGCGAATGTCCAGGCGGTCGTAGATCTTCTGAAACTCGCGGCGGCTCTGGTCACAGAGCAGCCCCCAGGCCTTCAGGGAGACCGGATCGCCCCCCTGCAGCTTCACCACCTCCTCCCGTGAGGTGGTCTGGAAGGCCTCGTCCTCGTCGAAGCGTTTTTTGGCCTCGCGGTAGAAGGCCACCAGGTCGCCCAGGTCCACCGCATCGGCGGTCTCCAAGGCTTCGGGGGCCACCTGCTTGAGGTGGGTGATCAGCATCCCGAACTGGGTGCCCCAATCGCCGACGTGGTTCAGGCGCAGGACCGGATGTCCGCGGAACTCCAGAACCCGGGCCAGGGAGTCGCCAATGATCGTGGAGCGCAGGTGCCCCACGTGCATCTCCTTGGCGATGTTCGGGCTGGAGAAGTCCACCACCACCGGCGCGGCCTGCTCCACAGCCGGCACGCCCAGGCGGGCATCCCCGAGGCGCTGCTGCACCTCCGCCGCCAAACGCTCGGGCTGCAGCGTGATGTTGATGAAACCAGGGCCAGCAATCTGCGGCTCCTGGCAGAGGGCCATGAAGCCCTCGTCCGCCTTGAGTTGCTCCACCACCGCCTCGGCAATCTTGCGGGGGGGCTGGCCTAAGGGCTTGGCCAGGGGCAAGGCGCCATTGGCCTGAAAATCACCAAATTCGGGCTTGCTGGCCGGCGCGAGTTGGGGATCGAAGGCCTGGCCCGCCGCTGCCGCCTCAGGGAATGCCCGTTGCATGGCATCGCGCAGCTGGTTCTCCAGGGACTGGGCGATGCGAAGCATGGAGATGCGGGGGAGATCTTCAGATCATCCCTCTCCGCGGGAATGGACTCAGTTGGAGAAGCGCATGCTCAGGTCCAGCCAGCTGCTGCGGGTCACCGGTGCACTGGTGGAAATCAGATCCAGTCCTGTGGCGGCATAGGCCCTCAGCTGCTCCGGCTGCACCCCCGAGGCCTCCAGCACCACAGGGCGGCTGGTCAGGGCCCGCAGCTGGGGGACAAGCTCCAACAGGGCCTCGGGGCTGAACTCATCGAGCAACACCCCATCAGCTCCGGCCTCAATCGCGGCCTGGGCCTCGGCAGCCGTCTCTGCCTCGACGATCACGCGCGCCGGCCAAGGAGCCCCTGAGCGGACAGCGGCGATCGCTGCAGCAACCCCACCGGCCCAGGCCAGATGGTTCTCCTTCAACATCGCCGCGTCATCCAGGCCGAGGCGATGGTTCAGCCCACCGCCGCAACGCACGGCGTACTTCTCCAGCACCCGCAAACCAGGCGTGGTCTTGCGGGTGTCCGCCAACCGGACGCCGCTGCCCTCCAGTTCAGCCACCAGCCGGGCCGTTGCCGTGGCAATGCCCGATAGGCGCATCGCCAGATTCAGGGCCGTGCGCTCCGCCGCCACCAACGCCGCCGCCTCGGCCTCCACGTTCAACAGACGTTGCCCAGGGGTGACCGCGTCCCCATCCGCCACCAGCAGCTCCACGCTGGCGCTCTGATCCAGCTCGCGAAAGACGAAGTCCAAGAGCGGGCCGCCGCAGAACACCCCCTGGGCCTTGCTGATCCAGTGGGCCCGGCAACGACCCGGGCGCAGGGCTGCAGCGCTGAGGTCGCCGCGGCCGATGTCCTCCTGCAACCAGTCGCGCAGCTGCTGCTGCAGAGCCGGCGTCAGTGACAGCGGTGCGGCACTCATCCTGAACTCAGCGTGATGGACCCAGGGGCAGCTTGGCCCAGCTCACTGCGGCCATTCGGGCTCCCGGCCGCGGGGACGCACGTTGAAGCGTTCACGCACCTGGTCGAGGGGATCAGCGAAGTGTTCCCAGGGATTGATGTCGGCGATCAGATCGACCGTGACCGAAGCGCCGTGCTCGATACCGGCAAACAACCGCTCGACATCCAAGGACTGGCGCTCCCCGGGGATGAACGGGGTTGCCCCAAACCCCAATTCGAATTCAGCCAGGGCAAACAAGAGGACATAAAACGGATCGAGTCGCTCAAATCCCGCCTGAAAACCGAGCACGGCGCCCTCTTCAGCAGCGGTGGTGCCGTAGCCGCCCAGCACATGGCAACAGTCGTGATGCATCACCGGTGGGGGCGGTCCGCCCACCTCTCCGGGGAAACCGAAGTGATTGCGGTCTATAAACGCGGCGTAGGCCCGCCCGAAGCTGCCGGGCGGATAGTCCCGCAGGGCCCGATAGCGCTCTGCCATGGAGGGATCTCCCTTGGCCAGCAGGACCCGCGCGACACCCAAGGCCCCCCGCAGTCCCTCCTGCTGCAGGGTCGCCTTGGCCGCTGATCCAATGAAGCCGCGCCGGGCGATGTCCAGCCGGATCAACCCCAACCGCTGATCCATGACCTGCTGAAAGGTTCGGACCGGGGCGGGGTCCACCTGCATTGCCGCAGCAGCCTGTTCCAGCAATTGCAGTTGCTCCGGCGATGGCTCCCCTTCGAAGAGGGCGACCAAGGTCATGCCCCGCAGGATCCGCTCGCGCCATTGGGGATCAGGGTTCACCGCCCGCACGCGCTCCGCCAACTCCTGCGTCGAGATGGGCGGCAGGGACTCCAGATCCACGTCGATGCGAATCAGGTGATCGCGGACCCCGCGGATGGCCGCAAGGGCCTTGGGGGTCGGCTCCCCATCACAGCGAGCCACTGCCAAGAGCGCAGCCAATCCGGCTTGCCCGATGGCCTGGCGTTGTTCCAGGGGCAACGCAACTTTGAAATCAATCACGCAATCCCAGGTGTGGGAATCCCATGCTGCGAACGGGTAGCGCTGCTGTCAGCCCTATTTACCGATGCAGAAGCGCGAGAAGATCCGATCGAGGACCGCCTCGGTCACTTCGGCCCCGGTGATTTCCCCAAGGGAGCGCACCGCAGCCCGCAGGTCGATCGTCCAGAAGTCCCAGGGCAACTGCTGCTCACCGGCCTCGAGGGTGCGCTGCAGGCTCGCCGCCGCTGACACCGCCAGATCGAGCTGCCGTCGATTCAGGGCGACCTGCAGCCCCTGCTCACCGCCCTGGCCGCAGCTCTGCAACAGCTGATCGACCAGGGCCTCATGGCCCTCGCCGGTCAACGCACTGATGCAAACGTCGGCATGGGCGGCAGGCTCCGCCGCGGGCTGATCCGCCTTGTTGGCCACCACCAGATGGGGGATGCCCTGTGGAAGGGAACCCAGCAGCGCCTGGTCCTCCGCCAGCCAACCCTGGGCCCGGTCAAACAGCAGCAGCACTACATCCGCCGCCTGCAGCGCACCGCGGCTGCGTTCGATGCCGATCTGCTCGACGCGATCCTCGGTGTCGCGGATCCCGGCGGTGTCCAGCAGGGTCAGCGGGACCCCCTTGAGCACCAGCTCGCTCTCCACCAGATCGCGGGTGGTGCCGGGCAAGTCGGTCACGATCGCGCGATCGCTGCGGCTGAGCAGGTTCAGCAGACTGCTCTTACCAACATTTGGGCGGCCCACGATCGCCACCTTCAGCCCCTCCCGCAGGACCTGACCACGCTCGCCATCGGCCACAAGCTCCTGCAGCGCGCTGCGCACCGCCTGCAGTTCCGAGGCCACCGCCTGACCATCTAGGGGCGGCAGGTCCTCCTCAAAATCCACCCGCGCCTCCAACTCCGCCAGTTGATCGAGCAGGCGCAGGCGCAGGCCACTGATCTGGCGCTCCAGGCCCCCATCGAGGCCCGCCATCGCCAACTGGGCCGCACGCCGGCTGCGGGCTGTGACCAACTCGCTGATGGCCTCCGCCCGGGTGAGATCCAACCGGCCATTGAGGAAGGCCCGTTGACTGAATTCGCCAGGCAAGGCGCGCCGGGCGCCGGCGGCCAGCACCAGCTCCAGCACGCGCTGCACGGAGATCACCCCGCCGTGGCAGTGCAGCTCAACAACGGTCTCGCGGGTAAAGCTGCGGGGAGCCCGCATCAACAGCAGCAGGGCCTCGTCCACCCGCTCGCCGCTGCCGGGGTCGCGCACATGGCCGTAGAGCACGCGGTGGCTCTCCCACACCTGCCGGCCGGGGGCCTCAAACAACCGTTCACCGATGGCCTCCGCCTCGGGCCCGGAGATCCGCACGATCGAGACGCTGCCCTCGCCTGCAGCGACGGCGGTGGCAACGGCGGCGATCGTGTCGGAGGACATGCCTCCAGTGTCTCGTTTCGCTGCCTCAGCTCGCGGAGAAGCCCGGGCAAACCATCAAGTCGATGTGCCCGCCGGGTGGATGGCGCCACTCGCGGAACTCCTCCACCAGGGCCTGATGGGCCTGGCTCTGCTCCTCATGCTCCAGGGAGATCAACCGCTGATGCACCAGATCGAGGGCGTCATCAATCAGTTGAGCGGCCTGTTCGGAGGTCATGGCTTCGACTGCAGCGTGAATGAGTCGTAAGCGCAGCTACAGGTCCGAGCTGTAGTGCACGCCACAGGGCCTGGCTTGTGTCGGGGGATCAGGACCCAACCCGCCCAACGCTCAGGGACGACAACCGCTGGCCAGGAAGACACCCACAAAGGCCCAGGCCTGGGGGTCATCCACCAAGGCATCCGCCGCGGCGAGCGTGCTGGACGCAGCATCGAGCTCGGCACCGCTGAGCAACAGGCGCTTGAAGCCGAGGGTGATGTCGAGGAACGCGCGCATGCCGAGCTGACGCGAGTTCACGGTTTCGACGTGCACGTTCACATCGCTGAAGTCCGCCGCCTCGAGCAGGCCGCCCAGCTCGCGGCCAATGTTGCGATTGCCCCCTTGCTTGGCCTGGGCGCGGGCCGCAGCCTCGGTGAAGGCCCTGAAGCCCTCGGGTTCAGGCACCAGGCTCAGCCAGGCATCGTCGATGTCCATGATGCAGAGCTTGCCGCCGGGCTTGAGCAGTGCGCGCACCGCCTGCAATGCCCGCAGCGGATCCTCCAGATGCTGAAACAGCAGCCGGGCGTAGATGAAATCGAAGCGGCCGGGCTCCAGCGGCGGAGCGTAGACATCACCCTGCACAAAGGTGATCCGCTCCAGGCCGGCGGCCGCAGCTTCCTGACGCGCGGCATCCAGCAGCTCGCCATTGAGGTCCATCGCCGTCACCCGGCTGGCGGGATGGGTCTCGGCAATCAGGCGGCTGATCACACCGGGGCCACAGGCCAGATCGAGCACCTCCTGACCGTCCTGCAAGCCCATCTGAAGCAGCAGCCCGCGCTCCAGTTCCGCGGAGCGTCGGGCCTGCAGCTGCAGACGGTCCAACTCTCCGCTCGCGCTGCCAAGGGCGTTGAAGTCGTAGGAGCCGGCGGAGGAGACAGCGGCCATCGGAATTGGGGCGTTCAAGTGGATTGGCTCAGCTGCCAGAGGCGATCGGTGGTCTGAGCCAACCGCTCCGCCAGCACCATCGAGAGGTTACGGAGCAGCAATGCCGCTGCATCCGGTTGATGCCGAATGGAACGATTCAAAAAAGCCTGGGTGAGCACCAGCACCCGCATCGGCGTCACGGCGATCACATCGGCACTGCGACGCGAGCGGCCGAGGAAGCCCATTTCTCCAAAGACAGCGCCCCGCTCCAGCAACGCCAAGGAGAGTCGATGCCCCTCCTGCTCTCGCCACACTTCCGCGACGCCCTCCAGCACCACAAACAGCTCCTGCTGCGGCTCCCCCTCCCTCACCAGGGGATCACCGGGCTGACAGCTGAGCACGGTGCCCGTCTTGAGCAAGGCGCGCGATTGCTCCTCGCTCAGGCCGCGGAAGAGAGGAATCTCCTGCTCGCCCTCCCGCAGGGCATCACCCACGGCACCCCAGAACGCATCGGGCTCCACCAGGCGGTGATTGAGACCGCGATAGCTCTCCGCGATCGAGGCCATCCAGGTGGCATCACCCCAAGGGTCTTCACCCTGGCGGCTAGCCGGGTGACGGAGCAGCGGTGAACGGCTCTCACGCAGATGCGCGCGGTCATGCAAGGCCAGCAGCATCGGCACCTGATACCCCACCCCCTTCAGATCGAGGCCTGGACAGAAGCGGCGATAACCCAACTGCTCATAGAGCTCCACCAGACCAGGCTTGGCGTGGCAGAGATCAACGCGGACTCCGGCTTCAGCGGCATCGCCGTAGCAACGGTTGAACAGCAACCCCAGCGCAGCCCCTCCGCGCCAGGCGGGCAGGAGCATCAGGCGTGAGGTGTGGGAGATCGCCTCGGGAGGGAAACGCTCCAACAGCGTCGCGATCGGGAGGGGCGCCAGCTCTGTGGTCGGGTCACTCAGATCGCTCAGTCGATTGAGGCGCAGCGTGCCCACCAAGGTGCCGGCCTCGTCCTGAACGGCGTAGAGACGGGCGGTGGCATCCAGACCATCGCGAATCCAGCGTCGCTGGTGATCTGCGGCCGGAGGCGATTTGCCCATCTCCTCCACATAAATCACGTAGCGCAGTGCATAGATGGCCTCCCGTAGCTCGGGGGTATCAGCCAGCAGAACCTGGAGGCTCATCGGGTGTGGTGCGCCATGGCGGTCTCTAACTGCGCCTCATTCCAGGTGGGTCCGCGCCACATCCCCACCCAAGCGGTGCTGACGGCGCTGACCAGCAACAGCACGGGCAAGAGTGCGGAATCCCCCTGCAGGGTGAACACAAACAGAGCACAAAACAATGGCGTGCCGTTGGCTCCGGCAAACAGAGCGGTCGCACCAACGGCCGCCAACTGAGCAATAGCCGTCGCCGGAAGTGGGGCGACACCAGGCAGCGACTGCAGCACTCCTACCAATAGGGAGCCCAGGGTCATGGTGTCGTGCATCAAGCCGCCCGGGACACCCGCGGCAATGCTCAACAACGACGCGATCCAACGCCAAATCAGGGTGGCCGAGGGCACAGTCACGCTGCCCGCCAGCGCTGGTCCCAGCAGAAGCCCTCCGTCATTGAGGCTTAAACCACCACTGAGCCAAGCCACCAGCGTCAAGACCAGTGCAATCCCCAGGGACGAGCGCCAGGGCGTGCGCTTGAACCATGGCGTCAACCAAACCGAGAGTGGGATCAAGCAACGAACAAACAAACCGCCCAGGGTCGACGCCAACAAGGTGAGCAACAGCACCCAGGGCCAGAGTTTCAAAGGCAGAGCATCCATGCGCACCCCATCCAGGCGGGCGGGCTGACCCAGCTGCGAATTCACTAGCGCTCCCGTACCCGCCAAGAGAAGGGTGGGCAGGACCAAGCGCAGGCCCTTCTCACGGCTTAATTCTTCGATCGCATAGGCGGCACCCAACAACGGCGAACGAAAGGCCGCACCCAAACCTGCGCCGCCGCCAATGGCCAGCAGGAGTGGCAAGGGCAAGGCCGCCAATGGGGAGCAGCGGCTGCGACAAGCCAGGAGGAAAGAGGCCCCAAGCGAAGCGGAGGGAGACTCCACACCGACCGTTCCGCCACTGAGGTGAGTCAGCACCAACAACGGCAGGCGATAAAGCTGAGTCTTCAGCGAGAGAACCTGCTGGAGAGCTGGCTGATCAGAGTCCTGCTGGGCCGCCAGGACAGGGGTCAGGCCGCCGCCACGACCACGGGCCAACGGTCCCCAGGCCAAACCGACCAGGGCCACAGTGCCGCCAAAGACGAGCACCACTCCCAACGGGGTCGGTCCAGGCCAAAGCCGCTGCTGCAGCTCGAATCCAAGCTCGGACAACAATTGATAGGGCCACTCCCAGAACCCCAGGAGAAAACCCAGGCTTAACCACAGCAACACTCCACCCAGGGAGAGACCCAACATCAACGCCTAGTTCGGAGCGAAATCGGCGTTGCGTTTGGGCAACTGCTGGGCGAGCGATCGAGGAATTTCGAAGTTATTGGCCACAACACTGTCCGGGTTAGCCGCTAACCAGTCATTGAGATTGATGGCCTCATAACTACCGCTGTCAAAGACCACCAAGACATCTGTCGCTCCGCTGGAGGTGTTCATCAAGGCATGGCCATAGCCCCGAGGCACATAACCAACATCACCGCGTTTGAGACGACTCACACTCGCCTGACCTTCAGAGGCAAAAACACTGAGGTCGTAGGAACCATTCAGAACGTATTGCCACTCCGCTGCATTCGGGTGCCAGTGCATCGTGCGCAGCGCTCCAGGCTCCAGATGCACAATCGCGCCAGTCATGTTGAAGCTGGCCGGGAACTCTTGTGCGCTGGCGATCTTCAACCAAGACCCATCTTCACGGGACTGCTCGGGCTGGCCACCGAGATCAAAAACATGACTTTCCGTCATGCGTTTGAAGCTGGGGTCGCGGGAGACGGTCTCCGCCAACGGACCTGGACGCGGCGGCTTGCGGGTGATGTACACCTGCCTGTCCGGCAGCTCCTTCACCTGTTTCGGCGTCAGCCCAAGGTTCTGACTGACCCAGGCGACTGGGGTATTGGCTATCCAGCCGGTGATCGAGAAGGTTGATCCCTCCTTGAACGAGCCATCATTGAAGACCAACAGAAACTTGGCCTCCCCGGGGCCAAGTCCCTCAATGCTGTGACCCCAACCCTTGGGGAAATACCACAGTCCACCGGCATCAACATCGGCGATCTGCACTTCACCTTCAGGACTCGTGAGGGTGATCCGGGTACGTCCCTCAATCACATAGGCCCATTCCGCGGCAAAGGCGTGCCAATGCAGTTCCCGCAGCGCGCCAGGCTCCAACGTCATATAGACGCCAGCCATCGCCTCACTGACGGGAAAGTTATAGGTCCCAACCTGCTTGGTCGTCCCCCCGTCGTACCGCGTCAGAGGCTGTTTGGAAAAGGGAAACGCAAATGCTGGGAGGCCTGCAGCCTGGGCGGAAATGGCTGCTCCCGTCCATAGGCCCACTGTCAACAAGGCAGCAAAAAGGAACCCAAGGACGCGACGCATTCGCGTGATTCGACTATTTGAAAGTTAGATACGCCGCCTCAAAAGGCAACACGGATTAGCCGATGCCGGCGCGGGCGATGTCGAGCACATCGGCCATCGAGCGGATCTGATCCATGGTGTTGCTCAGCTGATTCGCGCTCTCCAGCTCCACCTTCAGGTCAATGCGTGCAGGGCGACCCGGATTGGTGCGCACCCGGGCATCGCTGACATTGATGCGGTGGTCGGACAGGCGCGTGAGGATGTCCTTCAGCACACCCACCCGGTCGAGCACCTCAATCCGCAGTTGAACGGGATAGCGGCGACGCTGGGAATCACTGACCTGGGGATTCCACTGCACCGGGAGGCGGCGCTCAGCCGGCACTGAACCGAGGTTGGAGCAATCCTGACGGTGAATGGTGATGCCGTGGTTGCCGAGGGCGACCGTGCCGACAATCGCCTCGCCAGGGAGGGCACTGCAACAGCCGCCCAAGCGATATTCGAGGCCTTCGAGACCCAGGATCGGGCTGGCGTCGCCATGGCCCGTCAGGGGAGTCGATGGCCCCGAGGTCTGCTCCCCCTGCTGGGTGAGGTTGCGGGCGAGTTCTTCATCGCTGATGCCCGGGGCCTCGGCCTCGGTGGCCAGGCGCAGCTCCTCCCGCAGGCGGTTCAGGACTTGATGGAGGGTGACGCCACCAAAGCCAATGGCCGCGAGCAGATCCTCGGTGCCGACGAGGTTGCAACGGCGAGCCACCTTCGCCATCGCCTCGCCATTGAGGAGGGCGTCAAACCCATCACGACCCAGCTCGCGCTCGAGCATGTCGGTGCCGCGCTGGATGTTCTCCTCACGATGGCTCTTCTTGTACCACTGGCGAATGCGATTACGCGCCGTGGGCGTGGCCACGAAATTGAGCCAATCCAGGCTGGGGTGAGCCGTCTTGGAGGTCAGGATCTGAACGAAGTCGCCGTTCTGCAGCGGCGTTGCCAAAGGGCAGAGGCGATCGTTGATGCGTGCCCCTTGGCAGTGGTTCCCCACCTCGGAGTGAATGCGATAGGCAAAGTCGACTGGAGTTGAGCCATTGCGCAGGCCCACCACATCTCCACCGGGAGTGAAGACAAACACCTCTTCATCAAAGAGGTCCTCTTTGATCGAGCGCAGGAAGTCCCCGCTGTCCTCACCCACGCCATCTTTTTGCCAATCCACCAGCTGCCGCAGCCAGTTGAAGCGCTCGGCATCCGATCCGGTGGCGGCGGGGGATCCGCCCTCTTTGTATTTCCAGTGGGCTGCGATGCCGAACTCCGCCACCCGGTGCATCTCGGCCGTGCGGATCTGGACTTCAATCGGGCGATGGCGACCGATGACCGCCGTATGCAGGGACTGGTAGCCATTGGGCTTCGGCAGCCCGATGTAGTCCTTGAAGCGACCAGGAATCGGGCGGAAGGTGTCATGGACCACCGCCAGGGCGCGATAGCAACTCTCGACGTTCGGGCAGATGATCCGCAGTGCCGCCACGTCGTAGATCTCGTGGAAGGCCTTGCGTTGGGTCTGCATCTTGTTCCAGATGCCATAGAGGTGCTTGGGCCGTCCACTGACCTCGCACTCACCCAAGCCCACAGACGACAACTTGCCGCTGAGGATGTCGGCGGTAACCCCCAGGCGCTCCTCGCGGTCACTGCGCTTGCTGGAGACCTGCTGCTGCACATCGCGGAAGGCCTCGGGCTCGAGGATCTTGAAGGCCAGGTCCTCCAACTCCCACTTGAAGCGACCAATGCCCAAGCGGTTGGCTAAGGGGCCGTAGATCTCACGCGTTTCCCGGGCAATCCGCTGCTGCTTCTCGGGCTTGAGCGCACCGAGGGTGCGCATGTTGTGCAAGCGATCAGCCAGCTTCACCAGCACCACGCGGATGTCACTGGCCATCGCCAGGAACATCCGGCGCAGGTTTTCGGCCTGGGCCTCGGTCTTGTTGGTGAAGTGAATGCCCCCCAGCTTGGTGACCCCTTCCACCAAGCCCCGCACCTCAGAGCCGAAGTGCTGCTCGATCTCCTCTGGCGTGACCTCGGTGTCCTCCACCACGTCATGGAGGAATCCAGCGGCGATCACCCCCGCACTGGCACCGATGTCACGCAGCAGATCAGCGACCGCCACGGGATGGCAGATGTAGGGCTCCCCGCTGGCCCGCACCTGGCCGTCATGGAGCTGAAACGCGAAGTCGAAGGCTGAGGCCAGCAGCGCCTCGGTGTCGGTGGGGCAACTTTCCCCGACCCCAGGGGGAACGTGCTCAATGCAGGTGTGCAGCCACGCCGGCAGCTCAATGCCGTAGTCCGCGGGGCTGTTGATGATCCGTCTGCCGAGCGCCGCTCCTGGGCCCTGGCGTTCAGCAGCAGCCGCTGCCCCACTGGAGGCGGACCGTTCTGCCGTACCGGGCACCGCCTGGAGCATTGCGCTCTGCGATTTCCACCATCGTATGCAGTGGCCCTCACAAACCGACCACAGGTGAGGGTTTGCCCTTCCCGCACCTGCCAGCCTGGGTGGAGTGCTGTTGCCTGACCATGGCCGCCCCAGCCCATCCCGGTGCGGTCCTGGAGCTGCAAGGCCTGCGCGTGCGCTACCCGGGGAGCCAAAGCAACACCCTCGATGGCCTCCATCTCCAGTTGAACGCGGGTGAACGCCTCGCCCTGGTGGGACCCAGCGGCTGCGGCAAAAGCACGGTGGCCCGAGCCGTGCTGCAACTGCTCCCCCAGGGCAGTCGCTGCCAAGGCGGACTGTTGCTCAAGGGCAGGGATCCAAGGACCCTCAGGCGCTCCGAACTGCGGCGGCTGCGGGGCGAGGCGGTCGGCCTGGTCTTCCAAGACCCGATGACCCGGCTGAACCCCCTGATGACGATCGGCGAGCACCTGGCCGACACCCTCAGCGAACACCGCCCGGCCTGGCAGCAGGCACGAATCCGTGAACGGGCTCGGGCCTTACTCCAGCGGGTCGGCATCACCGAGGAGCGCTACAGCAGTTATCCCCACGAGTTCAGCGGCGGGATGCGACAGCGTCTCGCCATTGCCCTGGCCATGGCCCTGCGCCCCGCCCTGGTCATTGCCGATGAACCCACCACCAGCCTGGATGTGGCCGTGGCCGGGCAAGTCATGCAGGAGCTGTGCGACCTCTGTCGGGAGGCCGGCAGCGCCCTGTTGCTGATCAGCCATGACCTGGCCATGGCCGGGCGCTGGTGCGATCAAATCGCCGTCCTCGATCAGGGCCGACTGGTGGAGCAGGCCCCAGCGACCACCCTGCTCACCCAACCCCAATCGCCCCTGGCCCAACGGCTCGTGGGGGCCGCGCGGGCCCGGGAAGGCGGTGTCACACCCGCCCCATCCAATGCCTCTCCCCTGCTGGAGCTGGAGGGACTGCGC
>Ga0255778_10003690_pt1 | contig 12796 bp, 8 predicted proteins | sample 071ome_31_FD_179976 | JGI IMG/M metagenome (GOLD analysis project Ga0255778, IMG submission 179976) | Coastal salt marsh microbial communities from the Groves Creek Marsh, Skidaway Island, Georgia - 071405CT metaG (version 2) | ecosystem: Environmental > Aquatic > Marine > Intertidal zone > Salt...
CATACCATCAAAAAGACGATCCAGCTGCGACGGGTTTTCAATCAGATGCGCGTAATCACGAAGGAGGAATTCAACCCGGGTGTCACGCGATGCGGTTATTCTGATCTGCGGCGCGTCCTGCATCCTTTGCCAGAGCATGCGCGGAATATGACATGATCCGATACGGCTGCTTTCCGCTTCGATGAGTACCGGTTTATCAGGAGTCAGATTAAGGAATGTTTCATGCAGACAGGTTTCAAAAAATCGCTGGCTTGGTTGTGGCCTGCCGGGTTCATGACCGAGCAGGGAGCCGCGGTGACAGGCCAGCCCCTCAAGATCGATGGCCTGTCCGCCTGCGGCCAGAACAGCGCGAAGAATACGTGTTTTGGCTGATCCGGTCGCACCCTGAAGAACGATCAGGTCTAGTTCAGGGGGAATCCGGTCGATTGCATCCATGACATGCTGGCGGTAGCGTTTGTATCCCCCGTCCAGAACAGTCACCACCCAGCCTATTTCAGCAAGGATGCGAGCCATTGAGCCTGACCGCTGGCCACCACGCCAGCAGTAGATCAACGGCCGCAGGTTAGTGTCATACTGGCTGAGTGTTGTTTCGATATGGCGGGCGATATTTACCGCCGCCAGACGAGCCCCGAGTTTGCGGGCTTCAAACGGGCTGACCTGTTTGTAAATCCGGCCGACATCTGCACGTTCCTGATCACTCAGAACAGGCAGGTTTATGGCCCCCGGGATATGGTCATCCCTGAATTCAGACGGGCTGCGGACATCAATGATCATCCCGTCATGGGCAAGCCAGTCTTCGGTTGTGCGGATAGGGGCGACCATCAGTTTCTTATCCGTATCTGGGCCATGCCGTCGTCACGGATATGACCGATAAGATGAAAGGAAACACCATGCGTTGCAGCATCCTGCATCAGTGCCTGAACGCGCTCTTGCGGAACAATGGCAAGCAAACCGCCTCCGGTCTGCGGATCGTGATATAGGTCTGTGCTTGCCTCACCAAGGGTGATGAGGGGGGCGGATTTTGCATTCATGCCGGCAAGTGAGGACAGAGCCCCCTTACGAACCAGATCCGTCACGCCTTCAATAACCGGCAGAGAGGCATGGGTGCATTCGGCTGAGAGAGCCCTGCCTTCACTGCGATCAAGCAGTGAGCGCAGATGGCGGGCAAGACCAAAACCGGTCACGTCTGTCATCATCAGCGGGCCGTGTTTATCCAAAAGGGATGCTGCCCGGCCATTGGATACGGACATTACGCTGATGGCGTTGTTGCGAAGTGTGCCATCCGCGCCGGCCAAACCACGGGCATGCGCCGCCATGATAATGCCGGTACCCAGAGGTTTAGTCAGAACAAGCGCGTCGCCTTCCTTTGGTTCGGGCAAGGCCAGATGTTGAGGTCGTGTTCCCGTCACTGAAAACCCGATCTGAAGCGCCGCACTTTCAGAAGTATGGCCGCCGATGAGACGGGTTTCTTCCTCAGCCAGCGCAAGCATGGCCCCGGCCAGTATCTGGGTGATATCATCCTGCTGAAGTCTGGCCAGTGCCGGGGGCAGGGTGAGAAGGGCAAGCGCCGTCAGGGGTTTCGCGTTGCTGGCGTAAAGATCGCTCAGGGCGTGGAGGGCGGCGATACGGCCAAGCAGAAAAGGATCATCGACCACGGCGGTGAGGGCATCCACCGACTGAACCAGAACATTGCCGGATGTGCCCTGATCCAATTCTGTAACAGCGCTGTCCTGGCTGATGGGGGACGACGTGATCATTTGCGGATTTGACTGGCTGAGATGATCCATCGCCGATGCCAGCCCCTGATCAAGGGAATTCCAGCCTGCCTTGGCCGCGCATCCGAGGCAACGCATTTCGGCAAGGGCGGGATCATTGCTCTCATCTTTCAAATCATGCGCCAGAGGCGGTGGAGGAAATGGCTTCGTTTCGGGAAAAACAGTAAATCGGTGCATGAAACGGCGGTCAATCCATTCCTTGAGCTTCCAGCCAGGTCCTGAGGCGGGAAGGACTACATCACCCCTAAGGGCTATTGCCTTACCACCACCTGTACCAATAAGGGCCAGATAGTTTCTTTGCGGCGTCCAGGTTTTCAGTTTCTGGCCGAGAAGTGAACGGCGTAGGTTTTCAAAGAGATACGGTCCGGCCCTTACCGCAAAAACCCCGGCTTTGGGCCTGCGATCCTTTATCAGCGTGGCGATGTCACCGGCGGCAAAAACCTCAGGGTGGCTGACAGATTGCAGGCAGGAATTCACCGCAAGAAAGCCATGCTCGTCACGGGCAAGAGATGTTTCTGCAAGCCATTTCTGGGGGGATGCCGGAGTGATGACCAGAATGAGATCAGCGGTAATTTTTTCACCGTCATCAAGTATCGCTGTCTTATGCTCCACCCGTTGGAGTGATGTGGCAAGGCGGACGCCGATATCTTTTGCGTGAAGCTCTTTTTCCATGATGCGTGAGGCGGCAGGCGGATATTCCGCGGCCAGTCTTTTCCCCCGGTGCACCAGCGTGATGCGGGCATTGCGTCGCCCGTCAACATTGAGCCGCTGGTGAAGGGCAAGGGCTGTTTCAACCCCGGCGGCACCACCACCGGCAAGAAGAAGGTGAGGGGCGTCATGATCGGGGTCAAGCACCTCATCAAGACGGGGAAGAAGGGTTGATATCGGCTTGATGCCGATGGCGTGTTCCCTTGCCCCGGGGATCGCGTCAAGATCAGTGCTGGCGCCGATATTGAGGGACAGGAGATCATAGGATAATGGCGGTCTTCCGGTGATCGTGACCGTCTTCCTGTCAGGGTCGATGAAAGAAATTTCATCATGGATGAAACGAGCGCCGGCATGACGTGCAAGATGGCTCAGATCAAGGGTGATTTCATCTTTCTGATACGCGCCTTCTATGTAGCCGGGCAACATGCCGGAATAGGGTGTCATGACATCCCGGCTGATCAGTGTCAGTCGCAGCCCCGGCATGGGATCCATAGCAAATTTTTTGAGAACGGCGATCTGGGCATGGCCACCCCCGACCAGCACAAGATGACGCAGATCTGATGTGGCTGAGACAGGTTTCATGACGAGTCCGGGGATTTAGTCGGGGTAAGTTCGATTATCAGCACCGCCCCGAGAATGAGCGCAGCACCAAAAATGGCAATACCTGCCATGGCTTGCTCAAGGAGCATCCAGCCCGCGATAGCGGCAAAAACACCTTCAAGAGACAGAATGATGGCGGCCGCGGCATTGGACGCACGCTTCTGGGCAATGAGCTGAAAGGTGAAACCGGCACCTATGGATAGCACACCGGTGAACAAAATTTCTGGCAGGGCCGGAATGACGGCTGCCATGCTGATCGTTTCCGTGGGGATCATGACCATGAAACTCAGCATAGTGGTTATCATCGTCTGGGCAAAGGCCAGCTGGAACGGCGCCTTTGTTTGCCGCACGCACCAGCCCACCAGCATGATATGTCCGGCCCAGAAAAATGCCCCGAGAACGACGAGCCCGTCGCCGATAACAGCCTCAGCCGGGGATGCACCGGACATCAGCCAGGAGCCTGCCATAAAGATCAAAACCGCCAGCCATCGGTATAAATTGATATTGTCCCGGAAAAGCAACAGGCCCATCAGCGGAACAAGCGGAACATAGAGTGTCGTAAGGAAGGCGGCATTGGCTACGCTGGTGATCCCGAGGCTGACCTGCTGCAAGAGTGAGCCGACCGCCATCAGCACCCCAAGCATGATAACCGGCAGGATAAGAGGTTTATCCCGCCCCCGTTCCTGCACAAGGGATATAAGGGAGACCTTGCGTGATTCCCAAATGGCGAGAGGAAGTATAGCAAGCGCACCTGCCAGAAACCGCCAGAATGTGAATCCGTACGGGCCGAGCGTATCCATCCCCGTTGTCTGAAAGACAAAGGAAATGCCCCAGATCAGGGCAGTGATCATCAGAAGAGAATGTGCGAGAAGTTTCATGAAATCGGCTTTCTGGTGGGTAGATTACCGATATTTTCTCGGATTGCGCAATATCGATTTGATAAAGAGGGACGTGCGGGGAATGTAACTGTATCGGGTGGAGGATTTAGTGACAGGGCGGATGCTCATTCTCCAGAAACTGTAGATGATCAGGACAACATGTATCATGCCGATAAACCGGAACATGGATCCGGCACCGTAAAACCCGATCAGATACCCGTTTATAACCGGGCTGACAATGGCACCAAGGGAATAGAGGAGGATAAGAGACGCCGACAGATCGACCAGATCACCGGATTTCGCAAAATCATTCGCATGGGTTGCGCAAACGGAATAGATCGGCATCGTTGCAAGACCGAAGAAAAACGCACTCGTGTAGCCGATCAAGGGGTCACTCATAGCCATGCCGGTGGCAAGGCTTGTGCTGAAACAGATAAAAATTGAGGCTATTGAAAATCCCATCAGAACATGACGACGATTGAACCGGTCGGTCACGTATCCGGCGGGTATCTGAATTGCCGCACCACCAAGCACGCCCATCACAAGATAGATGGCGGTTTCGGACGCCGAAAGACCAATTTCAGTGGCATAGACAGGCCCGACCATCCGGAAAGCTGAATTGGTAATGCCTGCTGTTACAACCCCGATACCGGCAAGAGGAGAAAGGGTCAGGGCAAACAACGGACGAAGCCCGCGCTGGGGCGGCATTTCCGGTGGGGCTGACTGCGTCAGCGCCAGTGGCAGGAGGCTGAGACATGCGATGACCGCAATAATATTGTAGGCGACATAGGTGCCCGGCTCGAGGGTGGCGATAATGGCCTGCGCAAGAATCGTCCCCGACATATCCACGACACGATAGACCGAAAACACCTTGCCGCGATTGCTCTTGACCAGTTTGGCCTGAAGCCAGCTTTCTATCACCGTATAGGCACCGGCAATGGCAAATCCTGTCAGTACCCTGAGAAGGCACCAGACCCAGAGATTGATGAAGATCGGGTGCATGATGGCGGAGATCGCGCTGGCCGCGGCCATCACCGCAAAGGTACGTGAATGGCCACTGCGCCGGATCAGCCAGGGATTGATGAGACAGCCGAGAAAAAGACCGACAAAATGCGCCGATCCCAGAAAACCGATCTCGCCAGGGGTGAAACCATGGATCTGCCCCGACAAGGCATCCAGAGGCCCGAGAGAGCCACTTCCTACCTGAATGAATAATACTGAAAGAAAAAGCGCCGATAAAGAGATGAGGAGTGACATGTCCAATGTCCTGTTCTAATCCAACCTATTTGCCGAATACGGTTTGATTTCAAGTTAAATCGACAACAGATAAGAACTTTTACCCCTTTTGGCGATTAGGGGACAGTTTGTGTCCTTAAACAGATAATTTTTAACCCCGATTGCGTAAGCCTTGATTTATGGGGATCACCTTCCGAAACGTGGCGGATCAATCACTGGATGTGTTTATACACCATCTTGATCTGAACGATGTTCCTGAACATGTTGTGCACCAAACACGGCGTTGTCTGCTTGATCTGATCGGTGTTCTCGCCGCCGGAAGCACGACACCTCTCGGGCGTATTATCAACGACCATGCGGCCCGTTTTTTCGGCCCGGGCAGGGAAGCCGGGTATCTTCTGGCGGATGGCCGCCCATCAAATCCTTTAGGGGTGGCTCTTGCTGGCGGGATGACGATTGATGCCATAGACGCCCATGACGGGATGAAGCGCACCAAAGGCCATGCCGGTTGCGCTGTTCTTCCTGCCCTTGCCGGTTATCTGCAGACACACGGCACGCCCCCAAGCGACGAAGACCTGCTGACAGGGCTTCTGCTCGGCTATGAAACCGCTATCCGTGCGGGTATTGCCCTGCATCGTACGGCGACGGATTACCACACATCAGGGGCCTGGGTTGCGCTGGCCTGTGCCGCGGTCGGATGCCGGTTGAGAAAACTTTCTTCCCGGCAGACAAACGAAGCCCTTGGTATTGCGGAATATCACGGCCCGAGAAGCCAGATGATGCGTACCATCGATCATCCTACCATGGTGAAAGACGGGTCAGGCTGGGGCGCGATGGCCGGAGTCTCAGCCTGTTTTCTGGCAGAAGACGGATTTACCGGTGCTCCCGCGCTGACGGTGACCTCACCTGATGTTGCTGATCTCTGGGGTGATCTTGGCTCCACCTGGCATATTGTTGATCAGTATATCAAACCCTGGCCGGTATGCCGTTGGGCCCAGCCTGCGGTAACAGCGGCGCTAAACTTAATAAATCAGTTGAAAATAGATCATGAACACATTGATAAAATTATAGTTCACTCCTTTCATGAGGCGGTCAGGCTTGCCACCCGTATTCCTTCAACCACGGAACAAGCGCAGTATTCCCTGCCGTGGCCGGTGGCGGCGGCGATCGTCGACGGAGAGTTGGGGACAAGGCAGATCAGTGCTCCTTTTGATAATAACGCCATCATTCGTCTTGCCAGAAGCATGGAACTGCTGGAGGACGAGGCGCATAACGCGGTCTTTCCCCAGGATCGCCTTGCCAGGGTTGAGATTGTGACCAGCGACGGCCAGCGTCATGTTTCAGCGGATACGGCCGCGACCTGGGACCCGGAAGCACCGCCTTCCGATGCTGAGATGGAGGAGAAATTTCATGCGCTGGCTGTTCCTGTCATGGGAAAGCGTAAGGCAGAGATGATACGCAATCATGTCTGGTCCCTTGGTGAGGGAGGGCACGCATCGCAGCTGTTTGAGCTGATTTCGTCGCCTTTCACCTCAGACTGATACGAGGAGAATGATGGCCATGAAACCGGAAAGATCGGGGAGACCGGAAAGACCGGGGCGATCCCGGCGACGCGGAAAACCGGCAGGGGGAAGTTCTCTGTCGCCTCTTTCAGATCAGAAACCTTTCCGGCCGATGGAGAACACGCGATACATCATCGAACCGCTGAGCGAAGATCACATAGAGGCGGTGCATCAGGCATCGCTCAATATTATCAGCACTGAAGGGCTCCGTGTCTTAAGCGCATCTGCCCGTGAGCATCTCAAAGGGCAGGGGTGCAGGGTTGACGGCGAACAGATGGTCAGGATGGACCCTGCCTTTGTTGAGGAAATGGTTGCCAAAGCGCCGCCGGTATTTACCCTGACGCCGCGCGATCCTTCGAAAGCTCTTCATATCGGCGGCGCGACCACACATTTCGGTCTGGTTTCCGGGCCGCCGAATGTGCATGACGGCGTCAGGGGGCGACGTCCCGGAACACTCGAAGATTTCAAGGATATGATCCGGCTGGGGCAGAGTTTCAACTGCATACATTTCATGGGCAACCAGACGGTTGCAACAACAGATCTTCCGGCAAATACCCGGCATCTCGATTCCATGATGCAGACAATACTGCTGTCCGACAAGGTCACGTCCTGCATGTCTATCGGTGCGACGCGTGTTGCGGATGCCGCCAAAATGCTTGCCATCTCACGCGGGATGTCGCTTGAAGACATGAAAGATGACCCGGCGGCGATGACGAATATCAACGTAAATTCCCCGCGGGTTCTTGATCAGGAAATGTCTGATGCGGCGCTGAAACTTGCCGAACTCGGGCAGGCGACTATCATCACGCCTTTCACGCTGATGGGAGCGATGACACCGGTGACCTTCGCGGCGGCCCTTGCCCAGCAGAATGCCGAAGCGCTGTTTACGATTGCCCTGATCCAGAGCGCATATCCGGGCGCACGTGTCGTCTATGGTGGTTTCACCTCAAATGTTGATATGAAAAGCGGGGCACCGGCTTTCGGCACGCCGGAAAACAGCCGCGCCAACATGGCGGGAGGGCAACTCGCCCGCCGGTATAATCTGCCGTACAGAACAAGCGCCTGCAATGCCGCAAATTGTGTTGACGCGCAGGCGGCGTATGAAACGCAGATGGCTCTCTGGGGTGCCATCACCGGTCGCGGCAATCTGATTTATCATGCCGCCGGATGGCTGGAGGGCGGGCTTGTGGCGTCCTATGAAAAACTGGTGATTGATGCGGAAATGCTGCAGATGATGGGCAGCCTGATGGAAGCGCCGGAATTTTCCGATGAGGATTTTGCCTTTGAGGCAATGAAATCAGCAGGGCCTGGCGGTCATTTTTTCGGCACCGGGCATACGTTGGAACGCTACAGGGATGCGTTTTATTCTCCCCTGGTCAGTGACTGGCAGAATAATGAAAACTGGGCTGATGCCGGTGGCCTGACCGCAACAGATCGTGCGACGGCGATATGGCAGGATATTTTGAAAACCTACGAGCCGCCTGAGATTGATGAAGCGATTGCCGAAGAGCTTGAGGCTTTTGTTCAACAGCGCAAGGAAGAGATAGGTTCAGGTGAGCCTTGAGAAAATATGGATTTTCAAGGATGGAGGCCCGGACCGGAATCGAACCGATGTTCACGGATTTGCAGTCCGCTGCATAACCACTCTGCCACCGGGCCTTTGAAGTGATCGCAACTTCTACCCCATGCTCAGAAGGGCGTCAATAAACTTCACCGGCCGATGAGGATAAAATGAATAATCCCTGCCATTGTTATTTTTCATAAGGCGTAAATCAGGCTGGCAAACAGACCGGCATGCAGGTATGTTCAGGCTTTTCATATACCCTGTCATCCGCTATGTTTCGCCAGGTTGATATCCTAACGGTAAAGGAAGAATTCATGTCAGTTTTTGAAGATCGGCGCCACCTGATGGTGGAAACTCAGCTTCGCACAAACAAGGTGACGGATATCCGTGTGCTTGAGGCGTTTGAACGCATCCCGCGTGAGAAGTTTGTCGATGAGGCTTTGACGGACCTTGCCTATATTGATGAAGATCTTCTGCTGAAGGGAAACCGGTTTCTGCTTGAGCCCATGGTGCTGGCACGTATGGTCCAGGCGCTTGACCTGAAACCAACAGATATTACGCTGGATATCGGGGCTGCTCTTGGCTACAGCACGGCTATACTGTCCCGGCTTGTGCAATCTGTCGTCGGGATTGAGTCGAACAAGAAGATTGCTGAAATAGGCCAGAACAATCTTATTGAATCCGGGGTTGATAATGCGGTGATGCTGCATGCGAAACTGACGTCAGGTTTCGGTGCGGAAGCGCCCTATAATGCCATCATTATTCAGGGGTCAGTTTCCTCTGTACCAGAGGCGGTGCTTGATCAACTTGCCGAAGATGGCAGATGTGTTACGATCATTCGTGATGATACCGGCAGTCCGGGTCGGGTGGTGAAATATGTCCGTTCAGGGAGCGGTTTTGCCCATTCCGTTCTTTTTGACGCGTATTCGCCTTTCCTGCCCGAATTTACCACCGAGAAAGGTTTTGACTTTGCCGTATAAAAACAACAAGGCAGGTGTTCTTTCGCTGACGATGCTTGGCTTCTGTCTTTTGCTGTTCCTACCACAGAACAGCCGGGCCGGAGATATTCTTCAGATAGAACTACAAAAGGCCGTGGAAAATTCAGAAGCGCTGGCTTCGGCCCGGCTGGGTGTTATCGCGGCAAAAGAGGGCTTGACCACCGCGAGATCATCCCTTGATCTCAGCGCGACGTTGTCCGCCACCGGTACGGCAAGCCAGCAGTCCACCAACGACAGCGATTTTAATAAAAACGATTCAGCATCCCTGACGCTTACGGTCAAGAAGCCTGTTTATGATGGCGGCCTTGCCGATGCTAAACAGGATGATGCAGGTCTTCGCCTTGACATGGCACGGACGACCCTGAAGAAAACAGAACAGGGCGTTATTCTCGACAGCCTATCTGCCTATATTGTTCTGGCCGCATCCCGTGACCAGCTTGCGCTTGAGAGCAGCAATCTTGCCCGGCTTGAAGAACATCTGAAAGCAACCGAACTCAAGCTCAGCCTCGGGGAAAGCACGCCGACCGAACTGGCCGGCACACGCGCACGTCTTGCCCAGGCAAGGGCCAGCCTGATCGAAGCGGAAGCAGGTCAGGCGAATGCCGAAGAAACGTACCGCACCCTGATCGGAGTTGCGCCCGCCAATCTTGAGATGCCTGCCTTGCCGCTCGGATTACCTGTTACGGCCGCTGAGGCGGGGCAAATGGCAGAGACGCATAATCCTGATCATCGCCTTGCGTTTCTTGCCGAGAGAGTATCGAGAAAATCGCTTGATGTGCTTGTATCCCAGATACGCCCCACGGTGGATTTAAGCCTTTCGGGAGCGACGGTTGAATCGGCTACGAATTCCGGTGACAAGGATACGGTATCGGCGTCGGTAACCTTTTCAATGCCGCTTTTCCCCAGCGCATCTGTTCGCAGCTCATCCAGAGCGGCGGTGGCAGAGCACCGGGCCGAGGTGTTCAACCTTGAAGACAGCCGACGCCAGACAATTCTTACAGCTGAAAATGCCTGGCGCAATTTTGCTTCGAACTCATCTATCATTGATGCGCGTGAGGCAGAACTTGAAGCGGCGATCCTTGTTCGCGACGGCACCCAAAGTGAGGTGTCTTTCGGCCTCAAGACATTCCTGGATCTGCTTGATGCGGAACAGGATGTTGTCAACGCTGAGCTCAATCTCCTTATCTCCAATCGTGATCAGGTCCTTTCGGCTTTTGAGCTTCTGGCAAGCATGGGCAGGCTTTCGGCGACGGATCTCGGGCTTGAGGGGCTGGAGCCCGTGGATAACATGCCCCGGATCGAAGCTCCTTTTGCGCTGAAACCCCTGCCAGTAGTCGATTATCCGGATTAATGATCTCATGACTTCAGGCAAGTTGGAAATGAGATCAGGTGAAGAAAACGCTTCTGTGCTCGTACTTGATGATGTTGTTCGCCCGGGAAAATTCCTTCATCTGCCTGAAGATAACGTAGTCTCAACACCTTCCCGGGGTGTTGCTGCCTCAGGCATGTCGACGGAAGATGATATAACCACCTCTATTCGCCGTATGGTCAAGGATGATCTGGCCAGTGAAACCCGGCAGGCCGGGATGGACGTGTCTTCAGGTGTCCGGACAATCATCAAGGATGAGCTGAGCGGCTGGATAAGCGCCAATGTCCCGCGTCTTATACGTGAGGTTTTAGAAGATGAGGGGCTGGAATTGCGCCAGCAATCCGATGCGGCACCAAAACCAAAAAGAGCCGTAAAACAACGTAGTGGCGCTGAAGTGTCCAAGCCGAAAAGAAAATCTTCAAAAAGTATGAAGACATCAGCCAGTGCTAAAACTGCCTCCCGTAACGTGAGGGGAAAGTCATCAAAGAAAGCGGGCTCATCAGCGCCGAAACGTGTCGCCAAAAAGGGCAGGCCAGCCAGAGAGAAAAACCCGTCCCTATGAGTTTTGATGCTGTTGAGTTCTGGCCTCTTGGCAAATCCGTCCAATCTCATTAGAACAATCACCATCGATCGCCAATCCGATAGCCTGAGGCTGATATGCTTGATAAAACCTATGATCCGAAATCGTTTGAAGCGGCCTGGTATGATCGCTGGATGAAAAACGGCAGTTTTGCCTGTGATCCTTCGAGTAAGGCGGAACCATATACGATCATGATGCCGCCCCCGAACGTGACCGGATCACTTCATATCGGCCATGCGCTGACCTTTACCCTGCAGGATATTCTTATCCGCTTTCACCGCATGAAGGGCAGGGATGCCCTGTGGCAACCTGGCATGGATCATGCCGGTATCGCCACCCAGATGGTTGTCGAACGGATGCTGAACGCGGAAGGCATTGACCGACGTGATCTGGGGCGTGAAAAATTCATCGCACGTGTTTGGACCTGGAAAGATCAATCCGGCGGAACAATCAGCCGTCAGCTCCGCTCGCTCGGCGCGTCACCTGACTGGCCCCGCGACCGGTTTACTATGGATGAGGGGCTTTCACATGCGGTGCGGAAAGTCTTTGTTGATCTGCATCGTCAGGGTCTTATCTACCGAGACAAGCGGCTGGTGAACTGGGATCCCAAACTCCTGACCGCCATCTCTGATCTTGAAGTTGAGCAGAAGGAAGTTCAGGGAAATTACTGGCATCTGAAATATCCGATTGACGGCGAGGATGATGCGTTTATCACCGTCGCCACGACACGGCCTGAAACCATGCTGGGAGATACCGCCGTTGCCGTTCATCCCGATGATGAGCGGTATCGTCATCTTGTCGGCAAATATGTACGACTTCCTATCGTGGATCGCCGGATACCGATCGTCGCGGATGAATATTCGGATATGGAAAAAGGCTCCGGTGCGGTGAAGATCACCCCGGCGCATGACTTCAACGATTTTGAGCTGGGCCGACGCCATGATCTGCCCATGATCAATATTCTCGACGCTGAGGCAAAGCTGAACGAAAACACCCCCCAAGACTGGCAGGGGATGGACAGGTTCGAAGCACGCAAACGTGTGGTCGAGACTTTTGAAGAGCTTGGTCTCCTGGCAGAAATAACGGACACAACACATACCGTTCCCCATGGCGACAGATCCGGTGTTCCTGTCGAACCGTGGCTGATGGATCAGTGGTATGTGGATGCCCATACGCTTGCCCAGCCTGCGATCAGGGCTGTTGAAGACGGCCGTACCCGGATCGTTCCCCAGCGGTGGGAGAAAACCTATTTTGAATGGATGCGCAATATCCAGCCCTGGTGCGTGTCCCGTCAGCTGTGGTGGGGGCATCGGATACCGGCATGGTACGGTCCTGACGGCACGCCATTTGTTGCCATGGATGAAGATGAGGCCAATTCACTTGCTGAAGCTCATTACGGTGAGGCGGTCATGCTCAATCAGGATGAAGATGTGCTGGACACCTGGTTTTCATCCGGCCTGTGGCCATTTTCAACGCTGGGATGGCCTGACCCAACGCCTGAAGTAAAGCGTTATTATCCCGGTGAT
>Ga0255778_10003696_pt1 | contig 12779 bp, 9 predicted proteins | sample 071ome_31_FD_179976 | JGI IMG/M metagenome (GOLD analysis project Ga0255778, IMG submission 179976) | Coastal salt marsh microbial communities from the Groves Creek Marsh, Skidaway Island, Georgia - 071405CT metaG (version 2) | ecosystem: Environmental > Aquatic > Marine > Intertidal zone > Salt...
GGAAGAGTAATTATGGCCCCGGTTGTGGTTAATGTCGGTGGCCCGCATTCGTCGATACTCAATGCGCTTGCGGGCGTGACGGACGATATGAATATTTCGACGCGTGCGCTTAGGCAGGAAGTCGCGCATGTGCCGGCGCCGGCAGGAATCGATTTTGAATCGACAGGACTGGTAGTTTCGGATAGCGATATTGGCGTTTACTGTCGACCAGAGCAGGGAAATTTTGTGCTGGCGGGTAGTGAGGATCCACCGTGTGATGCCCATCAATGGGTCGACGATCCGGATAACTTCTCGCGAGATTTTTCTGAGCAGGCTACAACTCAGGCGCTGCGGCTCGCCCAGCGGATGACGGGCCTCACTATCCCGTCGCGCATGGGAGGCGTTGTGGATCTGTATGACGTGAGCGATGACTGGTTACCGATTTATGACCGGTCATCACTAGCCGGTTTTTATATGGCCTGCGGGTCGAGCGGGAATCAGTTTAAGAATGCACCTGCGGCAGGGCGACTGATGGCGGGACTGATTGATTATTGTGAGTCCGGGGCGGACCATGATTCAGAACCGTTTCAGTTCTCCCTAAAACATACGAACTATGTCCTGGATACGGCAGAAATGTCGCGCCGCCGAAAGGTCAATGCAAACAGCAGTTTCTCCGTGCTGGGCTAGAGGATCTCAGCGCCAAACTGCTCGGCGGTTTCCAGAAGCAGCTCCCAGATAGACAAGGCAAACCCGCGAGGCACGAAAAGGTCGTAACTCTCTGGACCGCGAGCGAGGGTGACGCCCACATGATGAATACTGCTGGATGCCACATCTCCTAGGCTAAATTCTGCTTCCCGAAGATCTAACGGCAGAAGCCGACTTAAACACGCGGCAGCATCGCAGCCCGCAATTCGGATCCGGGTCCGCGAATGAGATAGGTCGAGCGTAACTCCCAAATCTGCGGCGACGGATGGAGCGGGCGTGTCGAGGAGCCACCACTTAAGGGGCTCGATCCGAAGTGCCGCTCCACGGGTTCCGCTCGCACACCTTCCTGGCCCGGGCGCTTCGCTGGCACCGATTTGGTTTTCGATAGTTTGGCTGATCTCAGCGAGAGTCTCAGGCCAGGCCGCAATTTGCCACAGCGTGAGATCTGAAACTTCAGACAAACTGACTCCGGGCTCCCCGGGCTTGCCGCGCAATTCGGGAGAAAAGTGACCTGCCAATGCGGAAGTGCGCTCAGCCATACATTCGCGTCCCGTCGGGGTCATACATATGAGGAGAGACGATCCGCACCCGCGTGTTGCCTTTGCGGACCGGGTCGGCGCATAGCAGATGCTGACCCTCCCACGCTTTGTGTCCGCCTTTAATAAAACCCAATCCAATCCAGTGACCCAAGGCAGGGGAGTGCGTCACCGCCGTGATCCAGCCCTCACCGTGACCTGCAACCTTATCCTCTGTACAAAGAATTGAGCCGGCGTTGAATATCTCGCGACGATCTTCTGGGAATATTCCCACCAGACGGGGGCGTTCGCTATCGGTCAACGCGGGCCGCTTACGAAGCGCGCTTCCGATGTAGGATTTTTTCTCAGATGCCATGCGGCCCAGGCCGGCGTCCTCTATGGTGACACGCCCATCAAGCTCAGCCCCGGTCACATGGCCTTTTTCGATGCGCAGGGCACCCAGGGCCTCGAGACCATACAGGCATGCACCCAAGGGTTTGGCTGCTCCCCAGAGCAGATCCATAGCGGCTGGACCGAAGTCAGACGGCACATAAACCTCAAAAGCGCGCTCGCCCGAAAAACTAATTCTTGCAATTCTTGCAGGTATACCGTCTCGCAGAGTCAGCTCTGTAACGCCCATGAAAGGAAGCGCATCATCCGAGACGAGACGCGGGTTGGCTATGCAGGCCTCGAGCACTTTACGCGACAGCGGGCCAGCGACTGAGATGCCTGCCCATTGTTCCGATACGGAGGTGACGTGTACCTTGAGACCGGTCCAACGCGTATGCAAAAGCTCTTCAAGAAAGACCATCACCTTGCCAGCATGCGCTGTGGTGGTCGTCATGAAGTAGTCGTTCTCGGCCAGTCGCCAGGTTGTGCCATCGTCCATCACCAGACCATCATCGCGGAGCATGATGCCGTATCGCGCTTTGCCCACAGCCAGTTTTGCAAACGGATTGGTGTAAATGCGGTCGAGAAAATCGGTTGCATCTGGACCCTGAATGGCAATCTTCCCAAGCGAGGTGACATCGCAAAGACCGACCGTATCGCGGACGGTTTCGGTTTCCCGCACATACGCCTCCCCGATATCCTCTCCCGAGCGTGCGAAATACCAGGGTCGATGCCATAACCCCGCCATGGTCATAGTGGCTCCGGCATTAAGATTCCATTGATGCAGGGGCGTTCGTCGTAGCGGGCGAAAGTGGGCGCCTACGTTGCGGCCTTTCAGGGCGCCAATGCTGATCGGAGTGTAAGGCGGACGAAAGGTGGTAGTGCCCACTTCCGGAATTGTCTTTCCGAGAGCGTTGGCCATGAGCGCCAGCCCGATCACATTGCCCATTTTTCCCTGATCCGTGGCCATGCCCAGCGTGGTGTAGCGTTTCAGGTGTTCGACAGAGATAAACCCCTCCTGATGTGCAAGGCGGATGTCATCGGTAGTGACATCATGTTGGGGATCCACAAATGCTTTGAGTTTCCTTCCTTTTACCGTGACTTCGTAAAGCGGCTCAATCGTCGGATCGCCGATTTGCTCGGACCTCACCGGGACCTGAAGAGTCTTTTTGCCTATGAACGCAAGAGCCTGACTTGCCGCTGCTTCTCCGGATGCAATGCACGCCGTGTGATCGAAGATGCCTGCCGCGCTTCCTGCCATGGCGATCGGTTCGTTGTGCTCAGGCGCTTGAAAACATGCGGCCGATTCATTCCACACGGGCTTAATGCCGCGATGAGAGATCAGGTTCACGACCGGCGACCAGCCACCCGACACCAAAAGAAGATCACAGTCGAGACGCCCTGAAGGGTGCCATTGCCCGCTTCGCTGTTCAGCGATTTCAACAGCGCGTATCTGACTCGAACCGATAGCGTTAAAGCACGTTGTGCCGGTATGCAGCACGGCGCCAGCGGACGACAGCAAATCCTTCTGCGAATTTGAATGCATTGAAGCACGGGCATCGAGCACGTGGACCGAGGCGCCTGCCGCGGTCAAATCAGCCGCCACCGGCAGCGCCGAGTCATTATTCGTGGCAATCACAATGTCGTCGCCGGGAATAACTCCATAGCGATGAAGATAAATGCTTGCGGCGTTAGCGTTCATGATGCCGGGTCGGTCATTGTTGCCAAACGCAAAGTGCCGCTCGAGCGCTCCGCAGGCGAGCACCGTGAACTTGGACCGAAGGGTCCAAAAACGCTGGCGAGGCAGCCATGGGTCTGGATGCGCAACATGATCGGTCACCCGCTCAAGCAGGCCGGCAACGCTGTTGTCATACAGGCCGAAAGCAGTTGTGTTCAGCATTAATCGAACTCCGAGTCGCCGTAGTTCGTTAACTTCGCTCGTGAGAGCATCGACTGAGTTTTTCCCGGCAAGGCTCTGGCCGCCGAATTGGAAGTCTTGCTCGACCAGCACGACGTCGCAGCCCGCCCTGGCCAGAGCCAATGCAGATGAGCGGCCGGCCGGACCACTGCCGACCACCAATACGTCGCAAAAACCATGAGCGTGTTCGTAGCTATCGGGATCGGCCTCGCGGGAGGCGGTGCCCATGCCGGCGGCTTTCCGGATAAGTTTTTCGTACCACATCCAGGCGCCGGTCCCGCTGCCCGATTCGAAGGGCGGTAAGCCCATAAAGGTCTTGTAGTAGAAGCCCGCAGCAAAGAAGCGTCCGAGAAGATTGTTTATCGCACCAAAGTCGAGACGGACACTGGGCCAGGCATTCTGACCGCGGGCGATTAATCCCTCAAAAAGCGGTTGGGCGGTCGCTTTGACGTTGGCGTCGCGTCTCGCTCCCTCACCAAGCGTTACGATTGCGCCGGACTCCTCAACGCCAGCCGACATAAGACCGCGCGGCCGGTGATACTTGAAGCCGCGGCCCAGTACGCTTTGACCGTTTGCCAGAAGAGCGGAGGCAAGGCTGTCGCCCGCGTACCCTTTAAGAGGAGTTCCATCCCATGTGAAGCCCACTGGACTGCTTCTGTCGATCTGACCCCCAGAGGTCAAGCGTCGTCCTGCCATCAGCTTGACTCCGTTGAGGGCTTAAGGACGTCGGCAATTCCAGGGTGGGCAGGTCGCACCGAATAGATCGCGTGGGTACGCGTGTCACGCTCTACAACGATCCACATTCGGCAACCCTGTACGTGATGCCAGGTTTCAGACTGACGACCGTCGATGTTATCTCTCTGGAACACCGCGTCATGCCAAAGGTCAGCCGAAGCGTCTAAGTCCGGATATTGCACGGACGCATCGCCGCCGTAGGTGAATTCACTGTGGTCTCGGGGGCCGCAGAAGGGGCAGTTGATTCTTAGCATGAGTCGGTCAACCGTGCAGTTTGGGATCAGGACCCGCACCCCGCTCATCGATATTAATCCCGCGTATGAACCGATCGAGAGCAAAATCCGCCACGATCGGGTCGGGCCGATCATTGGCAATGAGATCCGCGAAGAACCAGCCGGAGGCAGGGCTGGCCTTGAATCCACCGTAGTTCCATCCCGCATTGAGGTAAAGGTTTGTAAGCGGCGTCTTGCAGATAAATGCCGATCCGTCCATCGACATATCCATGACACCAGACCAATGCCGAAGCAGTCGAACGCGTCCGAGGCAGGGCAGGATTGATGTCGCACATTCGGCAACATCCTGAACAATGGGCAGGTTACCTCTTTGGGCGTAGGACTTGTACCAATCAAGGTCTCCGCCAAAGACCATGCCGCCCTTATCGGATTGGGAGATGTAAAAATGCGCGCCGCCAACGCCGAAGACCACCACGTGGTCCAGCAGTGGCTTCAGTGGCTCGGAAACAAAAGCCTGCAGTTTGTGGGATTCAATCGGCAGTTTCCCCAGCTCGGCCATCCGCCAAAGACGCGAGGTGTTTCCTGCAACGGCAAAGCCGACTTTCTTCGTACGAATGATGCCGCGTGAAGTTTCGAGCGCCGTGACTCGCCCCGCGTCGCGCTGAACGCCGACGACCTCACAGTTTTGAAGGATATCCACACCGCGTTGGTCCGCAGCTCTCGCATAACCCCAAGCAACGGCATCGTGACGGGCCGTGCCAGCGCGAGGCTGCACCATTGCCCCCATTATCGGAAAACGGGCGTCGGCAGAATAGTTGAGATGCGGAATGTTGCGTTTCAGGGTTGGAAGATCCCAAAGTTCACCGTCGGAACCTGTAAGACGCATCGTGTTATAGCGGCGCGCTGCGGCATCGCGCTCCGCGGGACTGTGCAGGAGGCTGACGTGCGACCGCTGGCTAAACATCACGTTGTAGTTCAGGTCGTGGCTGAGATTTTCCCAGAGCTTTAGTGAGTGCTCGTAAAACTCACGGTTTCCCGGCAACATGTAGTTCGAGCGAACGATGGTCGTATTTCGTCCGCCGTTGCCGCCGCCCAACCATCCCTTTTCCACTACGGCAATGTTCGTGACACCATGGTTCTTCGCGAGGTAGTATGCGGTTGCCAGTCCGTGAAGTCCGCCACCGACAATAACGACGTCGTACTCCGACTTTGGATCAGGGTCTCGCCAGGCACGCGTCCATCCCTTTTGTCCAGACAGACCGTTCAGAAAGACTTGCCAGGCAGAATAGGGCTTCATCGAAAAAGATAAAGTTGCATTGTCAGGACCGAGTTGGAGATCGCTGTTTCGATCTACGACGATTGTAAGAACAGTGAAGCTTCGGTTTCAAGACGTCCGATATTAAAGGAAAGGCCGTGAGAGCACTCTGATTTCTCATCCGGCAACAAACAAATTCATGACATCAGTGGCCCCCGTACTCTCGCCGCCTCCCCGTACTCTCGCCTGGTCAATCTGGGGTCTTGGGGCGGGACTATTTTTGCTCGGATTTTTTCATCGCGTGGCGCCTGCGGTGCTGCATCGGGAGCTTAGTCTCGACTTTGGGCTGAGCGCTGCGGGTCTTGGGAGTTTGTCGGCTCTCTATTTCTACTCCTACGTGGCTATGCAGATTCCGACGGGACTGCTTGCCGACCGACTGGGTCCTCGTCGGCTCTTGATTGCGGGCATCCTGGTCAGCACCGTAGGTGCCTTGTTATTTGCTATGGCCCCAACGTTATTTTGGGCGGGACTCGGCCGTTTTCTGATTGGCGGATCGGTGGCGGTGGGATTCGTATGCACCCTTAAGTTAGCAACCCACTGGCTTGCCCCGGAGAAATTTTCACTTTCTGCAGGATTGCTGCTTGTCGCGGGTATGACCGGGGCCGTTTTTGCCGGTGTCCCGCTTCATTTGGCAAGCGACCTGTTCGGCTGGCGGGGGGTAACCGTGGGTGTCGCTGTTATTGGGCTTTTGCTTGTGCTTGCGGTTGCGTTGATTGTGCGAGACGACCCGCGACAGCAAGGCTATGCGGGATTCGCTCCGGAACATGACCGGCAAGCCTCAGACTTAAGCGAGTGGAAGAAGTTAAAGAGTGTGTTCGGCTATCGGAATACGATTCTGTTGGCTCTCGCGCCAGGCGGCATCGTAGGCTCCGTATTAGCATTCTCGGGCCTTTGGGGTGTTCCTTTTCTCACGGATGTCTACAGAATGACGTCGGGCGAGGCCGCACTGCTTTGCTCGGGAGTGATGCTCTCCTGGGCATTTAGCGGGCCACTTTTTGGCGTGTTATCCGAGAGGCGAAAGCGGCGGCGCTCCCTGTATCTCGGTGGTGCATGTTGTGCGTTGATGTGTTGGGCGATTGCGGTGCTGATTCCTGATTTACCGCTTGCTGTGCTGGTTGCGACCCTCCTCGGTGCGGGCTTTTTCTCAGGAGGAATGATTCTGGGGTTCACCCAGGCAAAGGAATCGGTTCCACTGAAATTAGCCGGCACTGTCTCTGGCGTCGTCAACATGGGCGTCATGTGTGGCCCCATGCTGTTGCAGCCACTGATCGGGTGGTTGTTGGATCATCTTTGGCAGGGACAATTGGGATCAGATGGTCTGAGGATTTATGTTTTTGAAAGTTACCGAATGGGTTTCGCCCTCATGCTGATTTGGCTATTTATCGCGGTAATTTGTATTGCGGTCTCAAAAGAGACCTATGCAGCGCAGCACTCACGATCATAGAATCAGAGCGCGCCGAAACCGAGATTCTGTATGGAAGCAACCCCAGCCCTGCGCAAAGAGTTCGAAGCCTTTATAAAGGCGCATCCGGACACCGAGTTTGTCGATGTATTGCTGCCGGATCTTTGCAATATCATCCGGGGAAAGCGGATCAATCGGGATCAATTTGAGAAGCTCTACACGGAAGGGCTTCAGATTCCGAGTTCCATCTATCTTCTTGACGTGAACGGTAACTGTACCGACGCTGGTGGCCGAGGATTTTCAGACGGTGATCCGGACGTCCAGGTCAGACCCGTGCCCGGCACACTAAAACCCGTTCCTTGGGGTGCCGCCGGGGCGGCGCAAGTGATGGGATGCCTCTATGAATTGGACGGCGCGCCTTGCGAGGTTGACCCGCGTCACATCCTCGAAAGCGTCGTGAGTCGTCTACACCAGGATGGCATGTATCCTGTGGTTGCGCTGGAGCTCGAGTTTTATCTGCTTGACGCGTCGAGCGCCGAGACCGGCGAACCCACGCCGCCGGTGCTGCCGGAGACCGGACGCCAGGCCACCGCGACGCAGGTTTACAGTCTAGCTGACCTGGATGGCTTCACCGGTTTTCTGAGCGAGGTCGAGAGCGTCTGCCGAATGCAGCAGATTCCCATCGGTGCTTCGACCGCTGAGTATGCGGCCGGCCAATATGAGATCAATTTAGATCACGTCGATGATCCCCTGCTTGCGGCAGATCATGCGATTCTTCTGCAGCGTGCAGTCAAGGGTGTGGCCCGGAATCATGGCGCCATCGCGACCTTTATGGCTAAACCTTACCCGGAGGGGGCGGGCAGCGGCCTGCATATCCACGCGAGCGTACTGGATCAGAACGGACGAAATATCTTTAACGACGGTTCTGATGAGGGATCACCGGAATTACGTCATGCGGCTGCTGGTCTTATTGAGATGCTTCCGGAATCGATGGCGGTGTTCGCGCCTAACGTTAACTCCTTCAGGCGTTTTGCGCCCAACCTCTATGTCCCGACGGCTCCAAGCTGGGGCTACAACAACCGATCTGTCGCGGTACGGATTCCCGCCGGTGCGCCAGAGGCGAGACGCATCGAGCATCGTGTCGCCGGTGCGGACGCAAATCCATATTTGACCCTAGCCGCTATCCTGGCGGGTATCCACTTTGGTCTTACTCGTAAGTGCGAGGCGCCTGAGCCCAGCGACGACAACGCCGGTGCTGAGATGGATCCTCGAATGCCATTTACGTGGCAAACAGCCTTGGATCAGTTTGGACAAGGGCCTGGGATTGCTGATTATTTCGGGACCACCTATTCAGAGCTGTTCAAGGGCTGCAAGCAATTTGAGCTCGACGCTTTTTCTCGGGAGTTCACTCCCTTGGAATATCGCTGGTACCTTGCGCCAGAGTAAGGGTGACGCACCTAATGGAAGCGCAGTAGTATCCACAGGCTGGTCACGGCAAACATGGATAGCGTGTAACGGAAGTTCCAGGCAAGGCACTGGTATGCCGTAATGCCATAGCGTCCCTGCAGGGCAAGATTCAGGCCCGAGACCGGACCACCGGTCGAGCCTACCGACCAGGTGACGACGAAGATAAGCGCCAGCAGGAGGGGGTCCGGATTGAGAGGGGCAACAATCGCCGAAGCAGCCACAATGCTGACGATGGCATGTATGCCCATCACCGCGAGCAATAGCAATACCGCCAGGAGCCCGATCGCCACTAAGGGCGTGAATTCGGAAATTCCTAGGGCGAGTGGGTTCTGAAGCATCAGCGCCGATAACCCGGTAGCCATTACGCCAGTGCTGAAAAACAGCAGCAGTTCGCCATAGGTATCTGGCAGTCGGTTCGTGCTGAACTCCCGGATCGTATTAAAGGCTGACACGACCGAGCGCTGTATGCTGAGGACAACTACGGGGACGAGCACGGCGAGGGCGGATACCAAGACAAGGACGGATATATTGGGGAGCACTTGGTGAGCGATAAGCACGCAAACCATCATCAGGGAAGGCACCCACAGCGCTCGAAAATTAACAGGATAACCTTCGAATCCAGTGAGGCCGCCATCCGCGCGGAATCGATGCTCGCTCCATGTGATTAAGAAGCCAGCAATGCAGAGCGGCAAAGAAAAAACAAGCAGATCAGACCATCGTGCGCCGGGGGCATAGAGTAGGCAGGTACCCATCGAGGCATAAAAAGGTGACCAGAGGGCGGCGAGGGCGAAGCTGCGTTGGACTGAAGTGGCTGTAGTCCGATCCAGGGTAGCCGCTTTTTTCAGAGCATCCGCAAAAATAATAAACGCGGATAAATTAATCACCGAAGAAAACAGGTGAACGCCCGCTAACGTCTGCCAATATGCCCGCTCACCCCTTGCGGGTTGGGCGCCCTGTTTACTTCGTGTCTCTGTGATGAGCCGAAGAAAGCTGACTCCGCACAGCAGGCTGATCAACAGATGATTTTGCGTGAGCAGCTGCTTGACCGGCAAATCACGATAGCCTTGCTTCCACGCTATAAGCAGACAAATGAAACCGATTCCAAAGAACACGGCGCATTGGATTTGTTGAATGAAGCGGGCGCGAGGCCAAAGAAGAACCGCAGCCACTAAAGCACTGAATCCAGACAACCAAAGAAAGTCCTGCAGGCCTGCACCGCCTAGAACGGAGGCGATAATCATCAGCAGCATCAAACCGCCAGCAACACGCTGTTGGGCAGGATTTCGTATTGATTCGGTCAAGTCGAGCGATTCTCTAGAGGCTTAACGTTGCCCCGGTTGGCCAAGCTCAAACCTCTGGCCGGGCAAGACAAGGTCCACGGAAATTCATTGTAGACGACCAAACCCCGTGCCAGCGATAGCGCGAATGGGGTCTTGGGCGCGGCCGCCACCCTCTGTCGCGTATAGATATGAAAAACCCTCGGGTTGGTTCAAAATCCCAGAAGATCTTCAATCGGGGGAATCTATTCTGATGCGTAAAGACGATCGTCCACTGATCTCTAAAATCGAAACCTTCAGTCAGCCTTTCGTGTCATTTGTTCGGGTCACGGCGGAGGATGGCTCGTCAGGGTGGGGGCAAGTTTCTCCTTATAACGCCGACATTTCGGCGCTCGTCCTGCACCGTCAGGTCGCACCGTGGGCCTTAGGACAGCCTGCTGACGGGATACACGAACTCGTGGAAATTATCCCCGAACGAGAGCATAAGTTTCCGGGGTCGTATCTGCGGCGTGCTCTGGGGGGATTGGAGACTGCGCTCTGGGATCGCCTTGGACGATTAAAGGAGAAGAGTGTGTGCGAACTCCTTGGAGGGTCGCCGGGTATGCTGCGGGTTTATGCATCCAGTATGCGTCGGGATATCACGCCCGAGGATGAAGCCGAGCGGCTGGCTAAGTTGCGGAACCAATTTGGCTACGATGCATTTAAGTTCCGTGTTGGGGCTGAATGTGGCCACGATATTGACGAGTGGCCTGGTCGCACAGAAGCGATCGTGCCCACGGTGCGGCGGGCTCTGGGCGATGACGTCTCACTTTTGGTGGATGCGAACAGCGGATTTTCCCCCGCTCGGGCAATTGAGGTGGGCGCGATCCTCGAGCAGGAGGGGGTTGAGCATTTTGAAGAGCCCTGCCCCTATTGGGAGTTGGAACAGACCCGGCAGGTGACACAGGCCCTGAGTCTGGACGTGACCGGCGGTGAGCAGGATTGCGATTTACCTACCTGGCGTCGAATGATCGACATGCGGGCTGTTGATATTGTCCAGCCCGATGTCTGTTATGTGGGGGGTATGATTCGAGCCCAGAAGGTGGCCCAAATGGCGCACGAGAAAGGCTTGCCCTGCACGCCGCATTGCGCAAACCTCTCCATGGTCACGCTCTTTACGATGCACCTGCTTAGGGCGATTCCGAACTGCGGAAAATATCTCGAGTTCTCGATAGAAGGTCCCGAGTACTATCCCTGGCAGGAGGGCTTGTTCGTGGAATCCCCGTACCGTATTGAGGCGGGCCACATTCAGGTTTCGGATGCACCGGGGTGGGGTGTTGAGATTGATCCGGCATGGATTGCTCAGGCCGCGTATCAGGAAAGCACGCTCTCTGCCTGATCCTAGGCTGGGCAAAAATATTCATAAAAAAGAGCGCTACGTAACTGAGCTAAAAATGACAGAAAGTATCTTCACACCCGACTTTAAAGACACGCCGTATTGGTGGGATGCGTCCCCGCTTTGTGACGAAGAGCAGCAACCCTTCGAAAGGTCAGTCGATGTGCTTGTTATCGGCGCTGGCTATACCGGCTTGTGCGTTGCATTACAAACCGCGCGAGGCGGAAAAAGCACCGTGGTGATTGATCGCCATGCGCCGGGATGGGGGTGCAGTTCTCGCAATGGAGGCCAGATTTCTACCGGTATTAAGCCCGACTTCCACGCGCTTGCCCGCGAGCACGGAGAAGCGGTGGCTTTGGAGGCGCACAAAGAAGGACACCGAGCGGTTGCGTGGATCGGAGAGTTCATAAAAGCGGAGTCACTGGATTGCCACTACCGTCAATGCGGACGTTTTTATGGTGCGCATACACCAAAGCACTTTGAAAAACTCAAGAAGAAGATGGCCTCGCAGCAGCCGGCGGTGGCAATCGATTCTTTCTCTATTTCAAAAGCCGATCAGCATGCCGAGATTCAATCGGATTTTTATCATGGGGGTCTGGTGCAGACGCAGTTTGCATCTCTTGATCCCGGCGCCTACCACAGAGGACTGCTCGCCCGAGTCCGAGCAAGCGGTGCTGTTGTTTCGGGGTTTACTGAGGCGCTCGCTATAGAGCGGTGTAAGAGCGGAGGCGGTTTTGAAGTTCGAACGTCGCGCGGCGTGGTTAAGGCAAACGACGTTGTGATTGCCACTAATGGCTACACCTCTCGACTCACTCCCTGGCAGCAACGACGGGTTTTCCCGATTGGGAGCTACATCATCGCAACCGAAGATCTCGGAGAGTCCGCGCGGGCCTTAATTCCCAACGACCGAATGGTTGTGGATTCCAGAAGAATCGTTGTCTATTACCGACTTTCTCCGGACGGGCGTCGAATTATTTTCGGCGGACGCGTTTCCTTGGCCGAGACAGATCCGCGAATAAGCGCGCCCCGCCTGCATCGGCACATGACCACAATATTTCCACAGCTGGAGAATGCGCGGATTAGTCACTCGTGGATGGGCTTCGTGGGGTGGACCTTTCAGCATATGCCTCATCTTGGTCGGCATGATGGGGTATGGTATTCCATGGGCTATTGCGGGTCAGGGGTTGCGCTCTCAAGTTATTTTGGGACCCGACTGGGGCAACAGATTCTTGGCCTGGAAGAAGGTAAGTCCGTGCTTTCTGATCTGCCGTTTAGAACGAAACCGCTCTATTACGGGAAGCCCTGGTTCCTGACCGCTTCTGTGGGCTGGTATGGATTACTTGATCGCATGGGCTTATGAGGCCCCCAGCGTAGGACGCTACGTGCCGAGCAGTACTTCCAGAACGAACCGGGTGCCAAAGTAGCCCAGCGCCATCAAAGTAAAGCCGGCTCCGGTACACAGTACTGC
>Ga0255778_10003707_pt1 | contig 12755 bp, 17 predicted proteins | sample 071ome_31_FD_179976 | JGI IMG/M metagenome (GOLD analysis project Ga0255778, IMG submission 179976) | Coastal salt marsh microbial communities from the Groves Creek Marsh, Skidaway Island, Georgia - 071405CT metaG (version 2) | ecosystem: Environmental > Aquatic > Marine > Intertidal zone >...
AGCACCTGTTGGTTTTGAAGGTGCTTGAGTTGTTGGTGGAGTTCCTAAATTTAAAGTTTGTGAAGTTTTTGTCTTTGTCAGAGTGGCAGTTCCACCCTGAGAAGTACTAGGTTGTGTTGGAGTGCTTCCACCGCTGCCACCACGACCACTACCAGTACCAGAACTTGGTTTGCTGCTAGATGGTGCTGTACCACCAGCAGACGGTGGTCTTTGAGCATCAGGAGCATTGAACGCCCTTTCTAAAGCACGTCTTCTAGCATCCTCCAACGACTTAAATGCCGCTTCACGTCTTGCAGTTTGTGGAACAATATCTCTATAACGACTAGTCATAGACTTATAAGTCTTTCTGACTTTGCTTCTTGCTGGTTTATCACCAGCAGCTGCTCTACTCACAAGATCATCAACAGTCTTTGCTGATTGTCCTGGATTTTTTACACCACGTTTTGATGGATTATAATCAGCATCGCCATATCCCCTAGTTACACTTCTAGTAGCATAAGTTTGAATACCTTTTGCTGTTGGTACTCCAGATTGTCCGATATAACCTCTTACACGACCTTTCTTAAAGGTTTTTAGTTGTGCTGCTGTAGGTGGTTTATTTACTGCTGCTCTTTTTCGCTCCAACTCTGCTCTGCGGGATTTTAAAGCTTTGGAAACTTCTGCTTGCTTAACTCCTTTTGGTTTCTCTACTGCTCTAGTCGCTTGGCGATATTTTTTTCCAGTTCCAGGTTCTGCACGTTTACCGACCATCGTTTCCTCTGGACCAGAACTTTGTGCTGCTTGAAGTTCTGCAGATCCACCCTGATTTTTTAAAAGAGTGTCTTTAACTTGTTGTCTTTTTTCTTGCTCTTGTGCAGTTTTGATTGCTTTTTTAGAACTACCGAAATATACACCAGATTCTGGTTTACTTGATGTAGCAACAACTGATGGTTTTGTAGATTTGGCAGATTTCCAAAGACCTATAATCTCATCAGAAGAAAGTGGTTTTCTTGCTGTATCAAGTCCTCTACGAATTCGTTGAGAAGAAAGTGATGATGTTTCTGGTCTAGCCTGACGCTGCAATTTCTTTTTGTCAGCATCAGATACAGGAAACGCTTCTTCTTTTATATTTTCAGTAATAAATTTCCTAAACGACTTCATCTGACGACAACACTTTTTCCTATATGGGTATTTATAAAAAAAGAGAGGACCTCAGTCCTCTCTAGTATAAGCGTCGTATGCGTCATAAGCACCAAATAAAAAGTCATCAGAAGCAGCTGCCTCTTGGTATGCTGCTAATGATGCTTCCTTAATATCTTCCGATGGTTGCGGAATCGGAGTAAGTGGTTCAATTTCGTCCATCTCTTTCCAGATTCTGGCAAATTCATCAGATTCGGTAGATTCAGTAGATTCGGTCCAAGTATGATCATGGGGAATAGGTTCAGTACCATATTCCCATGTATCATAATCTTCTTCGTTTCTTGGGTCAGAGTTGGAATCCTGAGAATGTATCTTTTTTGACATCTTGCTTGATACCTCCAACGATATATGATTCCACTTCAGTTTCCTGAGGGGCAACTTGGAGACCTTTGGAAGAAATCCAGTGTTCCGTCCAGGGCAGTGGATTGTTTTTAGCGGAGATGTCATAAAGTGGTTTCAGTCCGATTGCTTTCATTCTACGATTAGCGACCCATTCGACATATTGTTGTAACAATTTGTCATTAAGACCTATCATAGACCCATCTTTGAACAGGTACTCTGCCCAAAGTTTTTCTTGATTTACACAGTTTTCAAATGTGCTGATCAACCAAGGTTCTTCTTCCTTGGCAATCTTTGCCATTTCTGGGTCATCTCCCTGCTTCCATTTATTTAGAATGTTCTGAGTGATGGCAAGATGCTGGTTTTCGTCTCTGGCAATTAAGGAGATGATCTTTGCACTTCCTTCCATAAGCTTGAGTTCGCCAAAAGCAAAACTACAAGCAAATGAGACGTAAAAGCGAATACCTTCAAGAATATTAACGTTTGCAACTGCTCTGAAGAGTTTGCGTTTAAGTTCATACCTTGAATCGAGTGCGTAGGGGACTTGCTCTAATGCGTGCTGCCACTCCATAGAGTTATCATACTGATGGGCAGCGTTGATGAAGTCATTGTATGCTTCAGTAACGCTCTGAGCGCGTTCTACGATACGGTCATCGGTCAAGATGTGGTCAAACACGTCTGATGGGTCAGCATAGACGTTCTTGATGATGTGAGTGTATGAACGACTGTGAATCATTTCCATGAATCCCCAGACTTCCATACATGCTTCCAATTCAGGGAGGGAGCAGTATGGAATGAATGCCATACCAGGACCACGACCCTGAACAGAGTCCAGCATAATCTGATACTTCAGGTTAGAAGTGAAGATATGCTTTTGCTCTGGACGCAGTGTCTGATAGTCACTGCGATCTTTTTGTAAGGAGACCTCCTCAGGTCTCCAGAAATAACCAAGTTGTTGTGTTGTTAGTTTATCAAAAACTGGGTACTTGTAAGAGTCGTATCTTTGGATACCCAAAGGTTTTCCAAAGAACATTGGTTGCTTCTTGGTGTCAACTGTTTCTGAGTTGAACACCGTCATAGAATTTACCACGGGTTTACTCTCGCTGTTCGTCTTAAATCTTACAAGACTCACACTCTTCCTCCTCTGCTTGTTCTATTTGAGCGATTAGATTATCAAGACTTTCTTTGGTATCTTCTACCTCATCGGTCTTGAAGTCATATGTGTTTTGGTAGTAACTTGTCTTCCAACCATACTTATAAGTGGTCAGAAGGTCCTGTGCCATCACGGAGACGGGTACTTCATTATCTGGATACTGGGTTGGGTTATAACTCCAGTTTCCACTGATTGCTTGGTCAAAAAACTTTTGCATAACAGCAACAATATTAATGTAACCCCTATTAGACTCCATGTCCCAGAGAAGTGTGTAATTGTTCTTAAGGCTAGCATACTGGGGAACGATTTGTTTGAGTGGTCCTTTTTTGCTCTTCTTAATGGACAAATACCCTCTAGGTGGTTCGATGCCATTTGTTGCGTTTGACACAACGGAACTGCTCTCTGATGGCATTTGAGCAGACAGTGTTGAGTTCCGTACTCCATGTTCCTTGACCCTAAGTCTAAGACTCTCCCAATCATAGTGAAGCTCATTCGGAACTATTTCATCGACATCATGTTTATATGTATCGATTGGAAGAATTCCATTGCCATACTTGGTACGGTTACTGTATTCACAGGCACCTTTCTCTTGTGCCAGGTCCACTGTAGCAGAAATCAAGTAATATTGGAAGGCTTCTGTCAGTTTGTGAACTGCTTCCCAAGCACCTTTATCGGCGTAATTATACCCCTGCTTCGCCAGGAAGTGCGCTAAACCGATATAACCGATTCCAAGTGAGCGGCGTGCCTTTGTGGCGATTTCTGCTGCTGTGATGGGGTAGTTTTGAAAATCAATAAGTTCATCAAGACTCCTAACAGCAAGATCGCAGAGAACTTCAAGATCCTCAAGATCCCTAATTTTTCCAACATTAATAGCAGAAAGAATGCAGAGAGCAATTTCACCGTTAGGGTCGTCAATGTGTTGGAGTGGTTTGGTTGGGAGAGTAATCTCCTGACAGAGGTTACTCATCTCAACTTTATCCATGAAGGAAGAGTGAGAGTTGCAGTGGTCAATGTTCATGATGTACAAACGACCAGTCTCTGCGCGTTCTTTCAGGATGTCGAGGAAGAGTTCTTGAGCACCAATGGTTTTTCTAGGGACCGACGCATCTGCTTCGTACTTTCCATATAACTCATCAAACTCAGGAGTACCGAAAGCATCATAAAGCCCAGGCACATCGTGAGGACTAAAGAGACTAATGTCCTTGTTAGTGATAAACCTTTCATAGAAAAGTTTAGAGATTTGGATGGAGTAATCAAGTTTTCGGACACGGTTATCTTCGGTTCCTTTATTATTTTTTAGGACAATGATGTCTTCGATTTCTTGGTGCCAGATTGGGAAGTGGACAGTCGCTGATCCACCTCTGATGCCATTTTGAGTGCAGCATCGGACAGTTGCTTCAAACTTCTTGAGGAAAGGGACAACGCCTGTGTGCTGAACTTCTCCGCCTCTGATTTTAGCGTTGATGCCACGGATTCGACCTGCGTTGATGCCGATTCCCGCCCTTTGTGCAACATACCTGCCAATTGCCATATCAGAGCTAAAGATAGAATCGAGGGAGTCATCAACATCAACAAGAACACAGCTAGCATATTGTCGAAGTGGAGTTCGCACTCCCGCCATGATAGGTGTGGGAATGTTGATTTTGTGCTTTGAGATTGCGTTGTAGTATTTTCTGACATATTCCAGTCTGGTTTCCTTAGGATACTTAGAAAAAATAGTTGCCGCAATCAAGAGGTACATGAATTGTGGTGTCTCATATTGAGCACCTGTGCTGCGGTCTTGAACCAGGTACTTGTCAACAACCTGACGAAGACCTGCGTAAGTAAACAGGTAATCACGTTGATGGTCAATAAAAGATTCGAGTTTATCAAACTCTTCCCTAGTATAAAGATTTAGAATCTCTGGATCGTAGACTCCTTTATTAACACAATTCTTAGTGTGCTCGTAAACAGTCAGAGTGTCATGTCTACGACCATTAATTTGCTTTCTGAGAGCGAACAGAAGCAAACGTGCTGCCACGAATTGATAGTTGGGATGGTCCAGATCAATAAGGTCGCTAGCAGAGCGAATCAGAATCTCTTGAATCTCTGCTGTAGTGATGCCATCATAAAACTGAATTCCAGACTGCATTTCAACCTGAGAAGCAGAAACTCCTGCTAGATCTTTACATGCTTCTTCCACCATAACGTGGAGTTTATTCAAATCAAGAGGTTCAGTTTTTCCGTTTCTCTTAACTACCTTTGTCCCGTTGCTCATATTTTTTTCCAAGTGTTGAATTTAACTTTTGCTTCTAAACCAGAATATGTATTTAATTTTAACATAGACATAACGTCATGTCCAGCAAGGATCATATCGTTAATATCTTTCTCTACAATGTTGTTTCCCCAGATAACTACTTTGTCTCCTCTATCGATAAGTTTGGCGATTCGGTTGACGATTTCTCGGTTACGTGGTTCATTATCAAGAACCCAAATATAATCGCGCCAACCAAGCGACCGAATATCAACATCGGACCCACACATAGCAACAGCGTTTTCCACGAACGTGGAGTCAAAGGGTCCTTCAACAATGTAAATCGGTTTTTCTTCATCGATGGTTTCAAGTCCGTATAGTTTCGGAGAATCATCGTTCAACATCACAGTGATATATTTAACCGGATTAGGAACTAGACTTCTACCCTGAAAACCGATTAGATTTTTATCCCTATCGTACATAGGGATAATAATACGCTGCTCATCTCTACCAATAGTGTCAAAGGTTTGTTTTTGTGTATTTGTCCACTGTTTGAACTTGTCAGCAAAGTAAAACTTTTCTGGATTTAGATTTCTTTTAAGTAAGTATTCCCTAGCAACTTCAGATTCAGATGCTCTAGGTAAATCGACCTTCTTTTTGAAAATAGGTTTCTTGAAAGTGAACTCTGGTTCATCAACAACAAAACTTCTACCAGTATGTCCCTCCTTGAACTTCTCAAGGGTATACTGCTTATAGAGGGTTGTATCAATCTTCTTGAGGAAATTATTCAAGGACAAACTAGCACCGCAGTTATGGCATTTGAAGTTTGTATTATTCTTCACGACATAAAAATACCCCCGCGTCTTGTTCTTGTTCTTCTGTGAATCACCACAGATAGGACAGCGGAAGTTATACAGGTCTGCCTTGACCTTCTTGAATTTTTGTAGACGCGAAGATACTAGTCCAATATACTTGGAATCAACTAGATCCATTACAAAAGGTCTTTACTGTCGCTCTATTATAGCAGCGGCTTGGGGTGAAGTCAAGAAAAATGGTGCTAATCTGCTGCCCGCACCAATAAGAAGTGCTGCCACTACTAGCACTCCACCAACTTGCCAACGGAACTTTGAGAATGCTTTTATCTCTACCTGTAACCTATCTATTCTATCGTGAATGACCTTATGGTCCTTTTCACTTTCTGCTTTTAACTCATCAATCATTTTGATAATGAGTGTATCAGTCTTCATACTTTGCTCTATTCTCTCATCGTGCTTTGTGAGAATCTGAGCAATACGATTATTACCTTCAGATATCTTTTCTACAGCGGACTCCAACTTTGCCAGCATTTCGCGTGACAGGTCTTCATACATATCAAGTTTAGATTCAAGAACCGCTACCTTTGAACCTTGACTGAACATTTTATGCCATCCAGCGTTTTCTAACACCAGGAAAACATCCTCTACCAATAATAGTGGGTTCTCCTTTCTTTCTCTTTTTCTTTACAGGAGGATCATCACCTGCTTCAACAGTACCAGCAATCTGACCATGTGATATAGACATGGTTGGACCACCCTCCTCTTTGAGAGTTCTAACAATATCAATAATTCTATCGATGTCCATTAGAGATTCTTTAACTCTTGTAAGCAAACTTCGTCTATTTCAATCTCATTTATTACTGTCTTAGGATACTCTGGTACCCTATTCAAGAAAACAAGAAAACTTTTTATTGCTGGCCAAAGGTCTTGCTCTAAGTTATAGAACAAAAGAGGAACAGCAGCATCATCAAATACATTGAAAAGAATGATAAGATGATTTAATATCAGATGAATCTTAAGTTCACCAGTATTCTTATATCTTTTCAACAATCTTTTTATATAACGAATCCGTTTCAGATCAGACTCAAAGTCATCTCTGGTAACAGCTTGAGGATTGTTATAGAATTTTATAGCGAAGAGTAAGTAATTACTCTCATTCAATTCGTCAAATCTCATACATCACTCAATTATCATTCTGGGAATACTGCGTCGTCGTTTTGATCCAGACCAGTGATTCCGATTGCTACCAGAGTTTCTGACTTAACTCTAAGAGTTCCATGAACATCGACATAGGTTGTGATTCCAACCCATCCGCCATGAGTAACTGCATAGGCAGTTGTTGCTGCTAATCCAACCTCAGTTTCATCGACACCATATACTGTGAAGTTGGAAGTATCCATCCCTTCATGATGTGCCGCGAACTTTGGCTCGTCACCAGATACATCTCCAGATCCCCAAAGTGGTGCCATGTCGTTTTACCTTTGAATCTTGTATAAAGATATTTATAAAAAGTAAGGTATCACTCTTCGCGTGCAACCATTGCCTTCTTGACAACTTCAAGAAGTTGATCGTCCATGTCAGTCTTGGTTAACTTAACCGCTTTACCCAAGATAACAAGACAGATCTCAACCAACTTTTCACCGAGTTCTTCGTTCTCTGGAATCTTGTTGACGGCATCAGAAATTACCTTAGATGCTAAAGGGAGTAAAAATGAAAGCATTGTTTTATCACATACTTACATTATATAGTATACTTTGGTATTTTTTTAGACTCCCTTCAATCCACCAGGAAGTTGTGGACCCGTTCTCTTCAAAAATTCTTTTTCCGATCCCATTCCACGAATTGCCTTGTTATATATCCTTGCAGTTTTTTTTGCTTGATTGTGCTTATCATAATCAATTGGATCAGGCATTACACCTTCGCAAGTTGCTGCCAGTTTAGCATCAGAAGATGTCATTGCCTTCATGGTTTTTTCTTCACCAGGCATCATATCCATAATCAATGGGTTCTTAATGCCCATTGCTCTTAACTTATTCTTGAGAAGTTCTCTATAAGTTCTTCTTTCTTGTGGAGAACATTCCTTCTCTTCAGATTTCTTTTCTTCCTTGACAGATTCTTCTACCTTACCCTTTCCACCACAGTGTTCGCAGTCAGAACCACATCCACATCCACTTTCAGTAATTTTGTTTCCACAGCAGGAACATTCCTTGCCAATCTTGCTTTCTTCTACTTTCTTCTTCTCAGCAATCATATCAAGAAGTTTAGAAGTGCTCTCACTAACACCTTCTTTCGTTCCATCCATTACTTTGACAACACCATTCTTGTAGTTGTCTACGTTTGTTCCGGTAATTTTACCTCTATTTTGACCTTCAGTTGAAGTAGTTCCATCAACAAGGAACTCTTCGTTCATTTTTTTCTTCTTAGCAATCGCTGCGTTGATAGCATCACGACGATTGTAGATATAAGAATCAGTCTTATCCTTCTTACCGTCGTCGTTTACATCACCATCTCTCTTGCTCTTAGCAACGGGTTTGTCAAGACCACCTTTGTTGGGAACTTCTTTCTTTTTGCCCTCATAAGGATCACCGTGCTCGGTCATCTCAACATCAAGACCCTTTGCTCTCAGTTCGGTGATTTTCTGGCGGTCAGCATATCTGACATAAGAACGACCAGACTTTTTATCAGTAACTCTTACCTTATATTTCTTCTCCGAAGTCATATCTTCCTCAATGACTTCTTCCTTAATATTCTTCTCAACGAAGACTTGGAACATTGCCTTTGCGACGGCACTGCTGGCACCATCAGACATAGCATCATAATGTGCTACTTGCATTTCTTTATTCTTGTTCACTTCCGCCTTCTTGATAAAAACTCCACCCCCAAGAGGTCCACCTTCTTTGGGTTTGCCAGTTTTGGGATCTGTATATACTTTGATTCCGGACTTTCCAGTCTTAGGATCTTCCCAAGGATTCAGAGTTCCTTGAACATTTGGGAAACCCTCTTTGACTTCTTTCTTCTCACCACCACCATCTTTGCCAAACAGTTTTGCTCTAACTGCTGCCTGCTCAGGAGCAGTAAGATTGCTGTTAGACATATACTGAGAATACGCTGCTCTTAGATCGATGCCCTCTCTTCTGGCACGATAGCGAATATCATAGACCGCCTGACGGATCTTCTTCTCAGAACCCTCACCTTCTACATTACCTTCACCTTTTGACGCAGCAGCAGGTGCCGCCTTCGCAGGGGCGAACTTGCGTGCTGGGAGTTCCTCAAATATCTTTTTAGTCATCGGAAGATTCTACGATTACGATTTCCTTATCTTATATTTATTTATAAATGCGATTCCGCTAGACATAGCGCCTGGAACCATTGATTCAACATACTTTCGGTGAGCATCAGTTCCAATTAAACGTTGATTTGCGGGGACACCAGAACGAGTAGTTCCATTGACAACTGCTTCGGTTACATCCTTAATCCATGCCTTAAACATAATCTTATCCTCAGTAACACAGATAAGATGATTAGCACCTCTACGAACAATACGACCAACCAATCCAGTATTGAGATTCTCCACCAATTCACCAATACGGAAAATTGCTTTACTTACATAATTTTCACGAAGAGTATCTTGGTCAAACTTAGGTGCCATCTCCCAGATACCCCACTCCTCGTTGATACCCATCGACATTCTTGTGGTATCAAAAAGTTGCTTTGCTTCTCTGCGAGGGAAACCCTCAGGCATAGCAGACATAAAAGTTTTGAAATCGTTCTCGGAAGCAGCAAGTCTCAATCGAGACGCAGACATCCCTTCAACTCCATCAGCATCAGGGTCTCTATCACCAGCAGAAACGACCTCAACATTGTCGAACTGATACAGAGAACCATTATAGTTATTAGCAAGTTTATCAAACTCCTTTACTCTATCGGCACCACCAACAATTCTTACATTGGTGTATCCATCATTATGTGCTTTCTTTAAAACGTCAAAAATAGTTCTAGTATTCTGATCATTCTGAATTCTTGAACTATGCTGGGGAAACATCCCTCTCATAAATGCTACCTTTGTATCAGCATCCAAAGGATTCTTTTTAGGATCATTTGAACGTGAAGGTACAATCATATAATCACTTCCGTCTGCTTCAGCAGCAGAGGCAGCAGTATCCATTAACTGTTGGTGACCAGCATGTGGAGGATTAAATCTACCAAAAGCAATGGTCAAAGTTCCTTTTGTTTTGGGCACAGGAGGTGGACCTGCTTTTAAATCTGGACTCTGAAGTTGAGACTGAACAGCATCCGCTTGTACTGCCTGTTGTTCTATCTCCTTTTCAGCAGCAACAGCATCCATCTCATCTGCTTGTGCTCTCAGTTCATCAGACGATGGTTCGGATGCGGGTTCTTGTTGCTTAAGTGATGGATCTGTAAAGTTTGGATCTGAGATATTCTTTTCCAGTTCAGTTTGGTCAGGATCTCCCTTACCAACTTGCTGTCTCTTATTATAAAACTTTAATCTTCCCTTTTCTGTTTTGGCGACAAACTCTTTGGTGGTTCTATCATACCATCCACCATGCCCGTCTCCTTCAAGACCAAGACGTGCTGCCTGCTGCGCTGCAGATTCACTAAGAAATTGGAAAAAACTTTTCATTGATATTTGTTTCTGCGAAGTTCTAAAGTTACAGAGCCTCGATTGGCGGTAATGTACTTTAGTATGTCGTTGCGTATCTTTATATATTTATTCTTTTGTGCGCCCTTGCTGGAATCAATCTCACGTTGAAAAGTCATGTAGATATAACGAGCAAAATGTTCGTAACTCGTTCCTTTATAATCTTTTATCAATTCTGAAACATAATCAGACATATTGCTTGATGCTCCTACCACCTTTTCCACTGATAACCATCCTAGCACCTTTTATTCCATAGTTAGAGCGGTCGCCTTTGTAGATACACATGAATACTGGTTCATAGGCACCACCGATAGAATCCCCATTACTATGAGTCTGTGATGAAGCAACTAACTTATACTTCCCAACTCCAGTTCTAGTGATATTCACCGTGCCCTGAAGAAGAACATCAACATTCTGTATACTTGGACCACCACCATATCCATTACCATAAACTGCCATCATTTTGAGGTTATTATCTTTAATCTTTCTAGCAACAGTTGTTGCGTTAGGCATCTGTGTTCCAAACATTGCTTGGCAAGTTTGTACAAACGCTTTTGTCTCTGGATGAGCTGCTAACATTGGTTCACCCTTTACAGTAATACCACCCCACTGCTGAATTGATGTAGCAGAGGAACCATCCTTGTGAGAAACAAATCCAACCATATTTCCATTCACATCTCTAAAATGAAAGTCGGACTTTGGAGTTCCAGGTGTACTCTCAACATTCACAACCTGATATGTATTCTTACCAACCTGTAGATTTACAAAATCAGATCCAAGTTGATTCTTTATCTGTTCTAGTTTTCTTCTTATAGAACTTACTTCAGCATCTTCAGCAGCAGTTGTATTTTGACTCCTACCAGAAAATACAGAATCCTTGTACAACTGAGTCAATCTGACTTGACCTTTCATTGTAGTGGGAAGAATAATGCTCTGACCTTGCTGATACTGAGAAAGATCGTCAACACTTCTAAGTGTATTAGCAACGGTAGGATCAATCTTTACCTTTTGACCATTGCTTTCCACAAGAGTAAAGTCTCCCCTGCTAGCAATCCTTGTCCTAAACAGGGAAAAATTATTTCTTTTCCTAAGTTCTGCGGGAGATAAACCTGCCATATCCCTTTTTAGGTATTTATGGAGAATAGCGGACTCGAACCGCTGACATCCTGCTTGCAAAGCAGGCGCTCTACCAACTGAGCTAATTCCCCTTGAGATAGTCCTTTTCGGATTGATAAGGAACTATTTCACCAGTGTAATGCTTAATTCCTTCTTGAATGTCTGGAATTAACCACTGGTCAACCCGATAACAGTATTTCCAGTTAACGGGTTGAATACAATTCATTATAACAACTGTCCAGAATGCTGTCAAGTAGTTAAGAATCGTGTACATCTTTTTCTAGTTTTTTAATTCCTTTACTTGTCCACAGTGCGGTAAGAATAATAATCGCATAGAACAGTGTATCATCTAGCATTGTTAAAAAGAAGATAACTGAACCACCATACTTAATGATATCAGGTAGTGGAGCAATAATCCTGGAAAAAATGTAGCGGTATGTATCTTCAAACTTAAAGTATAAGAGGAAGAAGAGAGTAACTACAAACTCACTGTAAGGAACAATAAAGTAGAGTGAGATAAAAATAAAGATTGGCCAGTAATGCCTTTCGGGTATCTTAGCGGCAAGTTTAAGATACTTATGAATCAGTTTATTCATTTACCCCAAGAACGGCACCAAGATTGTCATCAATATCACGAATCACATCACGAATATCAGCAACTCGTGCAGGAACACAAGTGGGGTCATAAGTATAACCCCTTTGTGATTCAAATAACACTTGACGAACTGCTGCTGCTTGACGAGCGTCCATCTTGATGATTACAAGTTTAGTATCGCTCACAGGTCTCCCTCAGCACGATTCTCAGAATAGTATACATCAAAACTACCACCTGGGTAACGCTTCTCCAGTTTCTGAACGTTGCGAGCAATCACATCGTCGAAGGAAACACCGAGTGCCATGCAGGCTTGAGCAACGTACCACATAAGATCACCGAGTTCAATAATAAGATGCTCACGGTTATGGTCGTCCCAAGGTTTTCCTTGGAAAACCATCTTCTTGATGATTTCAAGGAACTCCCCACCTTCAGCATTAATACCAACACCTGCAGTAAGTAGTCGCTCAATATTGGCACCCTTCTCATCAAGGGTAACAAGGCGGTCGGAAAGTGCGACAAAATCAGTAGAGGCGTCGCTAGTAACCGCATCAACAAATTTTTGATAACGTTCAAAATCAACTTGTTTAGTCATAGTTTAAAATTTAAATCCGTCGAATGATTTTTTGGGTTTTGCTTCTTCATAATTATACTCCTCTTCTTGCCCA
>Ga0255778_10003727_pt1 | contig 12723 bp, 9 predicted proteins | sample 071ome_31_FD_179976 | JGI IMG/M metagenome (GOLD analysis project Ga0255778, IMG submission 179976) | Coastal salt marsh microbial communities from the Groves Creek Marsh, Skidaway Island, Georgia - 071405CT metaG (version 2) | ecosystem: Environmental > Aquatic > Marine > Intertidal zone > Salt...
AACGCATCGACCCCCGAGCGATAGCCGTCGACGGTTTGGATGGCCACGAGCTCGCTCGGTCCCAAGACGTTCACGCGCTCGTCGTCGGCGACTTCGACGAAACGCGTCGGGCGAGACCGGCGTCCGGGCGGTATGGAGAGCGTGCGCGCGTCGTTGGCACGCGCGAGCGCGGCGCGCGCGATGCCGCGCATCGCGTCGCGCACTGTTGTCAGCTCCGGTGCGGGCGAAGGCTATAGCGAGACGAATAAGCCGCCGTACGTTTCGTTGCATTTCAAACGCCTAGGGGACGACGATCGCCTGTCTAACAATATGATCATCACACGTACACACTAATAAATCTCACGCTTTCTACACGGCGTCGAAGAAAAAATGGAACGGCGCGCGCGCGCCGCCTTACGCCGTCATCAAGCCCTTGGCCCGACGCAACTCGTGCTTGTACTTGCTCATGCGCGCCTTGCGTCGAGCACCGGTGTTCTTGTGCAAAACCCCTCTGGCGACAGCCTTATCCACAGCCTTGGTCGCTTCCGAGATCAACGTCTCCAAACCACTAACGTCATCATCCGTGCACGAGGACGCCGCCATGAGCTCGCTCTGCATGACGAAAACCTTCTTCATGCGCGTGGTAATCTCAGACTTGCGCGCCTTGTTGTACGTACGCTCCGCGCGAGACAAACGCACGCGAGCTTCCTTGTTTTGCGCCGCTCGCACGACGAACGCCCCTCTCGACGGCGCGGCGGTACCGACTGCGCGCGAAAAACACCCCCCTCAGGGTTAGGGTCAGTCTCTTATCCCACACCATCCGCCATCCGACCCAACCGTTCGCCTCGTCGCGCGACCGACGCGCGCGCGCCGACGCACGACCCGACTCGAACGTATGATTATTTTTCTCTCCACCATCGTCATCGAACGCGTCCCCGTCGCGCGCGAGACGCGCACGCGGTCCACCCCTCGGACCCATCGCGGCGGCGCCTTCGCGCGCGCGACCGCCCGTGACGTCGCTCTCGACCTCGACATCGCGCGTCGCCTCGTCGCGTCGTCGTCGCGCGGACGACGACGGACGTGATATAAAAAAGAAAGAAATACGCACCCTTACTCGCCAACGGCGCCGCGCGCGCGGCGTGGGAAAACGTGAGTCGCTGCGTCGAAGCGAACATCGTCGTCGAGTGACGACGCGGGCGCGTCGCGCCCGAGGGGAAGTGAGGGTTCGATTGTCCGAGTTTTTAGTCTGGTCGTCGTGGTCGTTTTGTGACGTACTGTGGGTTCTCGGTAATTGATGAAGACGCGCGCGTGTGTGTGCGTGCGCGTGGTGGCATCAGTACATATTAGTCATGGGACACAGTGGGGTTTTAATATGTATCATGAGATCGTATACTGTGGAACAGTCTCTCGTGAAACTGTGGAACGCTAGTCTCTCGTGAAACGCGTGAGATGAGACCCAGCGCGTCGGCGGCAGCGCGCGGCGCGTCGGCGGCGATGCGGTCGCGCGCGTGCTCGAAGGCGTCCTCGGTGGCGGCGTCCTCGGCGTCGTCGCGTCTCTCTCGCGCGCTCGTCATTCTTCTCGCGTCGGCAGCGGCGCGCGGCGTCATCGCGCGGCCGTTGGATGCGTCCGCCTCGGTGGCGCTCGCGTTCGCTGACGGTGGACGAGGCAACGCGTCGCGGTGCGCGTGCGCGCGACGGGACGATCTTCGACGGAAGTGCGCGCCCGTGCTTCGCGAGGGCGCGCTCCCGCGCGCGGAGGCGGAGGCGCTGCGCGCGGAGGCGGACGGCGTCGTGGGCGGCTTTCTGGCCAAGGATGAGGCGTACCCGACGGCGGATGTCGATTTCGAGCGCCTGAGCGCGAACGCGAGAGCGATGGTGAGCGAAAAGTGGTGGCCGATCATCGTGCGAGAGATTCGAGAGAGGTGTGGGTACTCGACGGATGATTTCGTGTCGCCGTATCGGGTGGTGGTGTCGAGATACGGCGACGAGGTGCGAAAGATTCACACGCACGCCGACGCCGGGGACGTCACGTTCACCGTGCTTCTGAACGATCCGAGCGAATTCGAGGGCGGCGGGACGAAATTTTTCGGACGCGTGTACAAAGAAGGGTGGGTGCGAGACGTCGGGGACGACGCGACGATGTCGCCGAGAGCGCCGGGAGGTTTGGTCGTGCACGGAGGCGACGTGACGCACGAATCCATCGAGGTGATGCGAGGGGCGAGATACGTGTTGATTGGGTTCTCCAACGTCAATCGGGAGTGTTGCGTGGACGGCGACACGATGTTGAACCGAATCGTCATGGGATTGTGTTTTACGATGTTCGCCCTGTTGGCGTGTTGTTGGGATCCACCCGACGTTCGACCGGTTCGTCAAAAGAAGGCGTGACGCGACGCGCGCGAGACGACGGTCTTCGTCGCGCGAAACGAACGGCGTATTGTATAGAGTAATCTCCGATCGAGTCTCTCGCGATCGAGGGATGAATGTAATTGTGCACGTATTTTCAGCAATTTTTATTCTCGACGCCGACTCGACCGCCGCAGCGCGGGACGTCCTCGCGCGACATGTCGACGCACGCGTCGGCTCGCGCGTCTCGAGCGCTCGATGCGTCCTCGTCTTCGTCACCCTTCCGACGCGCACCGCGTCGCTCGCACCGCCCGCGCGCCTCCTCCGAGACCGTCGAGGAGTACTGCGTGCTCGTGAATGAGCGAAACGAGGTGATCGGGTCGGCGACGCGTCGAGAGACGGTGTCCACGCGCGCGCTCGGACGAGGCGCGTTCGGTGTCGTGCTCAAACGCGCGCCCGCGACGCGCGACGAGGACGAGACGTTCACCGCGCTCGTCACGCGACGGAGCGCGACAAAAGATGTGTGGCCGAACGCGCTGGACGCGACGACGAGCGGCGTGTGTCAACGCGACGACGCGTCGTACGAAATGACGATGCGAAGAGAAGTAGAGGAAGAGCTTGGGATTGGTGCCGATGACGTGGAATCGTTGACGCGCGTGTTTACGTTTCCGTACGAGGATCGGTACATGCGCGTGTGGGGGGCGTGCTTTGAGATTATTTTACGCGACGACGTCGAGGTGTCGTACGTCGACGGCGAGGTGCAGACGGGCGCGTTTGAACGTCTCGATGATCTCGCGGTGAGTCTGCGTGACGGGCGAGAGGAGTTCACGCCGATAGGGAAGTACGTGTTACGGTCGTATTTGGAGCACAAGTCGACGGGGGCGACGCCGCCGAGCGAGTGGAACGATCGACACGTGGAGAGGCAATAACGCTCGTAGTGAGTCTGTAGTGTAAAAAATGCGAGTACGTACTCGATTTGGTTTAATTTTCGATGCCATCCGTGCGCGTGGCCGCGCCCACCTCCTTCTCCATGCGCGCGTACCACGGACCGATGGACGTGTTCGCCATGACGTCGGCGAACGTCTCAAACGTCTTCACCGCTCTCAACACCCCGAACACGCACAAATCCGCGTTATTCGGCGCATCTCCGCCGCAAAATTTTCGTCCTTCCAACGCCTCGTTTACGAACTTGTCGCACTCGGCGTATAAATCGGCGCGCTCGTCCTCGATGCCGTGTCTCTTTTTCAATACGCGATGCGCGATGACGTACATGGACGCCGCCCCCACCCACCTCGCGCTCTCGCGCTCAATGTACCCGAAATTCCCTCTCTTGGTGATGTAATCGAACGATTTCACCGCTTCGTTCCAGGTTCGATAGATGTTCGGCGTCAAGACGTGCACGAACCGCTCATCCACCCATTTCACCCACCGCGCCTCGCGCTCGAGGTACGCCGCCGACTTTTTCGCGCCAAACCATCCGTTCGATTTCGCGCTCGAACCGCTCGCGTCGAACCGCTTCGTGAGCTCGACGATGATGGCTGTCGAATCGTTCAATTTCTCATCGCCAACCATGACGATGGGTACCTTTTTATACCCATCCTCCACCCACGAGAGCTCGCCCTTCGTCATCGGATTCACCTCGACGACGTCGTACGGCACCTTGTGGAAATCCAAAAACGCCTTCACCTTGTTACAAAACGGACAGACGTCGTACTGATACAGCGTCACTCTCTGTCCACCGAGCGCGGCGTCCGCGGGGCTCGTCACCGCCGCGTCGGCAGCCGCGAACGTCGTCGCCGCCACTGCCGCCGTCGCCGCCGCCGCCGCCGCGAGTCCCCGCGTCGTCGACGCGAACGTCCGCCGCGCGCGCGCGCCGCGCTCGACCGCGTCCGAGAGCGTCGGCGTCGCGACGAACGCGGACGACGTCGGTACCGTCGCGCGCGTCGAAAGAGACGCCGTCATCGCGCGAACCGCGCGCGTCGCCAACGTCGAGGTTGCGCGGCGCGTCGACATCATCATCCCCCCCCCTTTCGCTCGGTGTTCACGCGCGTCTCGAACGACCGCGACGCTCGACGCGCGAAATGAAAGTCTCGCGTCTCGTCGACGCGTGCGTTCGCGCGCGCGTTGACGGTGCGCGCGTCGTCCACGCGGCGCGAGATGACGACGAATGGGCGCCCGACACGGCTCAACGTCCGTCACTCCTCGACGCGACCCGTTCGCGCGACCGGTCGCGCCGACGATGACGGAGACAACGCCGACGATGGCGGACGCGCCGTGCGTCTTCGACGACGCCGAGACGCGCGAGGAGACGCGCGCGACGGTGGCGGAGATGGATCTCGAAATCGTCACCGAACGCATCGTTCGCGACGAGGTGGTGCGACGCCTGCGCGCGCGATATCCCGCGCGCGCATCCTTTGACGTGTCGAGAGACGTTGTGTCGAGCGAGATCGACGCCTTCTTACGAGGTCTCGGCGACGTCGAGACGGAGACGCACAAGCGCGAGAGAGACGCCGACGACGACGAGACCGCCGTCGCCGCCGCGACGACGTCGTCGCCGACGTTGGCGCGAATACACAAGCAGAGACGCGTCGAGGAGGGCGACGAGGACGTCACGACGCGCGTGCGTCGCGCGCTCGGGGCGTTGGGCGCGGAGGGCGGCGATGCGAAGTCCATCGCGGGACTTCTAAAAATAGACAAGAGCGCGGCGAACAGGGCGTTGTACGCGCTGCGCGCGCGCGGCGAGGCGACGGCGGACGCGTCGAGCGGTGGTGCGCCGCGGTGGACGGCGAGCGGTGGTGGTACGCCCGAGGCGGTGCCGGTGAGAACGGCGCCGGTGCCGGTGACGGCGACGGCGGCGGTGAAGGCGGAGACGACGACCGAGCCGGAGACAGAGGCGGTGGAGAATCAAGTCGTCGCGCTCGCGTCGAATAAGCGCGTGACGGTGCGCAAGTGGAAGAACGCAACGCTCGTGGACATTCGAGAGTATTACCAGATCGGTGGTGAGGGACCGTATAAACCCGGGAAGAAGGGGATCTCGTTGTCCACGGCGCAGTGGCGGGCGCTGCGGGAACGTCTCGGTGACGTCGCCGCCGCCGTCGAGGCGTGTCGAGCGTCGGGCGCGGAGACTACGGTGTGCGAAATGTCGAATACGCGACGGTGTTCGGTGAGTAAGTTCAAAGGTCGCGTCTTGGTGAACGTTCGCGAGTATTACGAGAAGGATGGACGGTTGTTGCCGGGCGCCAAGGGTGCCGCGTTATCGGCGGAGGCGGCGGCGATTCTCGTCGCGAACGCGGAGAAGATCGACGAGCGCGTGCGCCAGTTGGGCGAGTGAGAGACGTCGACGCACTTGAGCGGGTAGAGGAGGTGTACAACGATGTAACGATGAATTGAACGAAGAACGGTGCGGCTGAATCGCCTCTAGAGTAAATCTTTTCGAAGCCACACCGCGTAGTCGTCGCCGTGCGCGGCGAGTTCGAAGTCTGCGAGCGCGTCGAGGATGAACGTCGGCGCTTCGTATCGCGGACCGAGTTTCACGGCAACCGCGTCGTCCACGAAGGCGACGTACAGATCCGAGTCCGCGATCTTGATGTCTAAAACGCTTTCGCAACATACGCACGCGCGCGCACGAATGTCGAGAAGCAGGCGAATCTCCTCGCGAAGTCGTTCGACGCGGCGACTGGCGCTGCCACCGTCGTCATCGCCGCCGTCGTTCCAGAGATGCGAGGCAAACACCACGGGAATTCCAGGATGTGTGAGCGCGTACGCGTACCCCAATCCGAGTCTGTCCCTCGGAAATGCCCACTGTCTCGCCGTATCGTGGTTTTCGATGAAGACCGCCGCCGATTGCGGGGCCCATCCCGAGAGTCCCGGTTGACTGCGCTGCGAGTCCGCGAGACGCCAATACTCGCTCCGCTTGACGGCTTCTTGGAGAATTCCCTTGGTGGGGAAATCGAACAACGCGGCGCAATCGCCGGACCCGTCCAGCCAATCCACGAGCGCTCGACGCGGTTTGTCTTGATTGTACAGGAGGTAATCGTCGCTCCAACGCATGCCGACCCAGTTTTCCGCGACGCAAAACGTTTCAGCGCCCACCGTGCGAAGGACGTACTCTCTCGCGTACTCGCGCGCGTACCCTCGCACGTAATCGAATCGATACCCAGAAAATCCAATGTCCTCCTTGAGCCAATTCAACCACTCCACGATGGCTTCTCGAATCTCCTCGTTCGAGTGATCGAGATCCGGCGCGATGTCGATGGTATCGCCGGAATCGTCGCCCCCCTTACCCGGAAACACGGGATGGTCGCCGACGATGGCGAACTCACCCCAATCGAGTCGGCGACCGCTCGGCGACGTCTCGTCGGCGAAGGAGACGAATCGTCCGTCCGTCGAATACTCGGCGCACTTGTGATTGACGACGACGTCGCAAATCGCGTCGACACCGCGATGATTCAGCGCCTCGATCAACGTCATCAACTCGCGCTCGTCGCCGTAATTCGACGTCAAATCGTACCACCTCGTCGGCATGTACCCTTGTCGATCGACGGCGGCGCTCGGCGGGGGCAACCACACGTGCGTAAATCCCAAATCTTCGATCGCGCCCGCGCGCGTCTCCGTTCGCGCGTAAAACGACGCGCCATCCCTCGCGCGTCGTCTCCACGACTGCCAATCGAACGCTTGGAGAAGGACGACATTCGAGTACCCCGTCTTGCGTCTCGCGCACTTTCGCGTCTTGGTCTCTCGCGCGCACACCGCCACCACCTCCTCGTCGACGTCGCACGGCTCGACGAACCGTTCGATGAGATCTTTCGACGCGAGCGGATCGAAACGAGACTCGTCGGCGGCGTCGGCGTCGTTCGCGAGAGACCGAGAAGGACGACGAGACCGAGAAAGACGACGAGAACCGTCACGTCGATGCGGCGCGCGCGGGGCGCCGCGAGTCGACCACGACGACCGCGTCGTCGACGGAACGGTAATTCTTCGAAGCATTGCGCCCGCGTCGCGCGTCGCGCGTCGATGTCGCTCGACACTGCGCGATGCGTTCGCGCGACGAATTCTCGCGCCTAACAGCGACCGACCGCACACACCCGCGCTCGACCCCACCCATCGACTCCGCGCGCGCGTCGACATGCCGCCGGCGCGCATCACGGTGTTTTACGACACGAACTGCGCGCGCGCCCGCGCGACGATCACCGCGCTCCTCGACGCCGGCGTGATGTCGTCCGAGCTCAACCGCATCCCGATGGATCGTTTGACGCCCGACGCGCGCGCCGAGCGCGAGCGCGCGCTCATCGAGCGTACGAACGGGTGCGCGTTCACGCCGCAAGTCTTTTTCGGCGCCGAACACGTGGGTTCGGACGTGGAGATCATGCACATGGTGAGGACGGAGAAGCTCGCGCGGGCGCTGTTGGCGGACGCTGACGACGAACCGCTCGCCGAGACGCCGAGAGGGTTAGAGCGCGTGGATCCGCGCGAGATGGACGATCCGGAGGGTGTAAACGCGAGAACATTGTATGGGCGATCGAAATCCATCGCGCTGGAGCGACGGTCGGCGGACGAGGGGGAGGAGGAGAAGATGAAGACGACGAAGAAGAAGACGAAGAAGAAGACGCGACGAGCCGACGAGGGATACGTCAACCGGTACGTGCAAATGATGGAGACGATGAAACGCGCGATGCGGTACCGACGCGAAGAGGCGTCGTCGTCGTCGGAGATGGCCGCCGTCGGGTGTCTGTGTGGACGCGCGAAGAGTGTGGAACCGCCGACGATGTCCAAGGAGGAAATCGTCGACGCGTTGGCCGTGGCGGCGATGACGGCGAGCGGCGGCGAGGCGGATGAATTAAATCTCGAGGGACACGATTATCACGCGTTGCAAAAGTTTGTGAGAAACGGCATGTTGGTCGATCGCGGGTGTTCGAGGTATTGTCTTCCCATGGATGTCGATCGAAGGGTGTTGAATTCTTACAGAACCGCGTGGAGAGATCGCGTGACGTCGAAACCGGTGGACTGCGCGGCGTACCTGAAAAAGATGTTTAGCGTCATCGAATCGTGGCACACGGACGCCAAGACCGGTTTGGTGGATTACGGTGCCATCTCTCTGGACGATCAGTACGGTGAGTTTGAGGAGGCGACGTGCGAGTTGCGAGCGATTCGTCTAGACGAGGGCGAGTTGGCGAATGAAGACGCGAGAAAGGCTTTTTTATTGAACGTGTACAACATCGGTGTGAAGCACGCATACGCGAACGTCGGAATCCCAAGAACGCTTCGAGAGCGGCTGGCGTTTTACGGGAGCGTGGGATACGTAATAGGCGGTGATTTCTACTCGCTGGACGACATCGAACACGGACTCCTTCGAAGCAATTCGCCGCATCCCGTCAACGTGTTCGGTTCCAAGTACTTTAAAGATGATCGCGCGGCCAAATTCATGCTGTCGAAAAAGGACCCGAGGATTCACTTCGCGCTCAACTGCGGTGCAAACTCCTGTCCGCCCATCAGAGCGTACTCTGCGGAGAAGATTGACTCCCAACTCGAATTGGCAGCCGAGGCGTTCGTCAACGGAACTGTCGACGTGGACAAGGCGGCGTCGCGCGTCACGATGTCCAAACTCCTGAGCTGGTACGCGCGCGATTTCGGATCGAACACGAGAGATGTGCTTACGTTCATCGCCGCGCGCCTGAAGGGTGACTCGCGCGCCGACCTCGAGTCTATGCTCGCCGGCGGTAAGACGCCTCGCGTCGCGTACGCGGAATACGATTGGGGCACGGATTCGGCGCACGTTCGCCCATTCTCGTTCACGCGTTACGTCGGGTGACACGACGTATATATCATAGTCCACCATAGAATTACATTTTGCAGTTACATTTGCGTTTCGCTCAATCGTCTTCTTCCATATCGTTGTCGTCACGGTCGAAGCCCCGCTCTCTCGGCGCGGCTCTACGGTGAGGCGACAGATCATCTTCCGAGGGCACGTCTCTCATCGATTTCGCGCTCTGCGCGAGGAACCAACAGTGTCGACTCTGCGCCAAGTACTCCCGACACGAGTTTGTGAATTTCACGTCTGACATTTTCACCAAGGCCCCGTCGCACCACTCGGCGTGTTCCTCAATAAATCGCGAAAAACCGTGTTGCAGGACAAAGGCGTGCGGAAACGCGAGCGCGGGATAGGACGATACGTGATCTCGGCGATCGAGATTTCTCACGTGTCGCCACATGCGCGGCGCGCGTTCGCTGCTAAACTCGCAGTAAAACACGAAAACGATGTTGGCGCTCATCGCCGCGACGCTCGTCAAGAAGGTTTGCACGCTATGAGGGAGGTACATATTCACCGCTCCGCGCACGTGACCGCCCGCGTACTCGTACGGAAATCGACAGTCAATCACGCACACCTCCGGAGCTCCGCTCCCCGACGCGAGTCTGTTCGCCAAGAGCGAACAAAGCGTGCCGCCGTCGATCATGGGCAATCCCAACGCCGCGTCCAGTGCGCTTGGAATCATCGCGCACGGACCCGCCACCGCCGGCGTCGACGGTTCATCCGTCTCCACCCGCTGCGACGCGTCGTATCTCGTGTCTCCTCTCGAAGGCGTGTACCCGTACGTCATGTTCGGCGCGAGCGGTAACTTTTTCGGCGGCGCCGGCGGCGTCTTCATCGTCTTCATCGGCGTCGGCGACGCCATCGGTCGCGACCGCCGCGTCGGCTCGAGCGCGTCCGCCGCGAATATTCCGACGCTCGTCTCCGTCACCGACGCCTCCGCGAGCGCGCGCGCGAACGGCGTCGCAAACACATTCGCCACGTTCGCGTTCGCGTTCTCGTCGCTCCCGATTCTCGTCTTTCGTTTGAGCGTCGGCGTCTCCGTCGACGCGTTCGACGTCCCCGAACCGAATCCGCCATCCAGCGTCGTCCCCGCCCCTTTCGCCGTCGGCGTGTCGAACGCCGTGGACGTGCGCGCGTGCGCGACGCCGTCCCACGCCAGACTCGCGCGCGCGGGATCGGCGGCGTCGACGTCCGTCGTCGTCGACGCTCGCGTGTCGGGTTGGCCATCGTCGGACGCGAACGCGAGCGCGCGTCTCGCCCCGGGCGGCGGCGACGCGAACGAGGCGACGCGCGCGTGACGCGCGCGCTTGGCGTCCATGTCGTCCGTCGCGACGAGGATGGACGCGACCGCGAGGGCGACGCGGGCGGGCGGCGCGAGCTGTCGCGCGCGCGTTCGATTTTTCGCCCCTGGCGTCGTCTTTCGGGCTTTCTCTGGGTCTTGGATACACTTCTAGAATCTCATCATACGGTAAAGTAACTCGTACAGTGTACCGTGTTAACGTGAACAACAGCCAAATGGTCGTCGTGCGCACCGCGTGTGGCGATGTACACCGTGCATATGTCCCTAAATCGCGACACAGTACTTACCTTATACCTGTATATAGTAAGCACGTACATCTAATAGGAATCGGTCGTCGTTTTGGCTGACGATCGGCCGAAGGTTTCGTCGTCGTCGTCGATCGCGACACGACGCGACGCGCGCGTCGAGCGAGGCGGTGACCGTGTCCGGGACCGAAAGCTCGTCGGTGTGGTTCCCCGCGACGCGCTCGCGACGTCGAGACGGGAGGCGAGACGACGCGCGAGAGGGTTGCGCGCGAGTCGAGAAAAGATCTGCGCCGGACGCCATCGAGGGACGGCGACGACGTCGAGCGCGCGACGCGAGGACGGAGAGCGACGACGCGGTGGGGCGAACCCGTTCGAATAAACGTTTTTGGAGATGTTGGTGGAGGATTTCGTCGTCGAGGGCGACCACGTGCGACGCGTGACGGGGGCTGACGGGAAGGAGTACGTCGAGAGCGAGCACGCGTATCGAAGCTCGAGGGTCGAGCGTCGCGCGGCGACGACGGCAAGGAACGGGGAGGTGAAGGAACGATATGCGTTCGTTCCTGAGGAGCGGACATTTACGATGCAAACGAGGGTGAGCGTGCCAAAGGTGGGAATCATGTTGGTCGGTTGGGGCGGGAACAACGGATCCACGCTCACGGCGGGCATGGTTGCGAACGCTCGCAGAATGACATGGAAGACGAAAGAGGGAGAGATGAAGGCGAATTATTATGGATCGCTCACGCAGTGCGGGACGTGTCGAGTCGGACACTTTGAGGGCGAGGAGGTGTACGTGCCGTTCAAGTCATTGATGCCTCTCGCGAACCCAAACGACGTCGTCGTAGACGGCTGGGACATCAGCGACTTAAATTTGGCGGACGCGATGGAGCGAGCGAAGGTTTTAGAGTATGATTTACAGCGTCAGCTTCGGCCGCTGATGGAGCACATGAAGCCTCGGCCGAGCGTGTTCGATCCAAACTTTGTAGCCGGTAATCAGGCGTCCCGCGCGAATAACGTCATCAAAGGGACCAAGTCTGAGCAAATGGAACAGATTCGCGCCGACATTCGTGATTTCAAGGCAAAGCACGATCTTAATAGCGTCGTCGTTCTTTGGACTGCGAACACGGAGCGATACTCCGAGGTCCGAGAGGGTGTTCACGACACGGAGGAGAATTTGCGAGCCGCCGTCAAGGCTGACGAGGCGGAGATTTCGCCGAGCACGCTGTTCGCGTTGGCTTGCATAGATGAACACACGCCCTTCATCAACGGGAGTCCTCAAAACACGTTCGTGCCGGGCGTCGTGCAGGCGGCGATGCGTCTGAACACCATCATCGGCGGCGACGATTTCAAGACGGGTCAGACGAAGATGAAGTCGGTGCTCGTGGATTATCTCGTCGGCGCCGGTCTCAAGCCGACGTCCATCGTGAGCTACAATCACCTGGGGAACAACGACGGTTTGAATCTGAGCGCGCCGCAAACGTTTCGATCCAAGGAAATTTCAAAGGCGAACGTGGTGTCGGACATGGTGAAGAGCAACGCTTTGCTTTACAAGGAGGGCGAGGAACCCGACCACACCGTCGTCATCAAGTACGTTCCGAACGTCGGCGACAGTAAGAGAGCGATGGATGAGTACACGAGTCGCATCTTCATGAACGGCGAGAACACGATCGTGATGCACAACACGTGCGAAGATTCATTGCTCGCGGCGCCGCTCATTCTCGACTTGTGCCTCGTCGCCGAGCTCTTGACGAGAGTGCGCGTCAAGAGTGACGGCGGAGACTTTCACAGTCTCCACCCGGTAGCCGTGCTCCTCTCGTACTGGAGCAAAGCGCCTCTCGTACCGAACGGTATGCCAGTCGTGAACGCCCTCGCCAAGCAACGAGCCATGCTTGAAAATTTCTTCCGAGCGTGCGTCGGTCTCCCTCCGGAGAATAACATGTTGCTCGAGTATTACGCCGCGAGTGACAAAGACGCGCACGCCTTGATCGCGTGAACTATCCTATTTAAGCGCGAAGCTATCCAACATAGAATATAGAGTATCGTGTGACGAT
>Ga0255778_10003728_pt1 | contig 12722 bp, 6 predicted proteins | sample 071ome_31_FD_179976 | JGI IMG/M metagenome (GOLD analysis project Ga0255778, IMG submission 179976) | Coastal salt marsh microbial communities from the Groves Creek Marsh, Skidaway Island, Georgia - 071405CT metaG (version 2) | ecosystem: Environmental > Aquatic > Marine > Intertidal zone > Salt...
CCCACTGAAGTTCTCATCTGATAAGTTATACTCAGGGGGTGCAGTCTGTGCCCCCTTTGTTATACCTATGTGTGCGTGATTTGGCAGTTGTTTTATATTATTATATTTTGTAACGCGGCGCGTTAGGCGGTTCATAAAACCATGGGTCCCTCTAAGCTATAAAGTGTTACGCTCGACAGCTCTATATAAAACAAAAAAGGAAACGCAAAAACCTGAAATGCAAAAAAATCCCGGAGAAAATTTTACGACTGTAGAGGTTGACCCTGTAACTGGGGAGTATTATGTAACGTTACCTGAGTGGGTAATGAGTGAGTTTGGGTGGTATGAGGGCACGGAGGTTAATATGGAGGTTGACGGAGAGTCTATTATGATTACTGAAGTGAAGGGTTAATGCACAATCCGAAGGGTTGACTGCCTTCATAAATTACTGTATGATAGTTGAGTAACAACACATTCTTATGGCTAAAGGATTTACTGTAAAGGCAAAGGCACCCACTGGGCAACAAAACGCTACAGAGAAGCAGGAGTGGGATTACGACAAGGCGCGGAGTATGATTCGCGGCAAGACGATTGTATTCTGTCTACCCGGTCGTGGAGTCTCGTATACATTTCTGAAAAATTTTGTGCAATTGTGTTTTGACATTGTGCAAGCAGGCGGAAGTATTCAGATTAGTCAAGACTATTCATCGATGGTGAATTTCGCACGATGTAAGTGTCTTGGCGCTAATGTATTGCGTGGACCCGACCAAGTGCCTTGGGATGGAAAGTTGCAGTATGATTATCAGTTATGGATTGATAGTGATATTGTGTTTAACACTGAGAAGTTTTATCAGTTGATTTTGTTGGACCAGGATATTTCCAGTGGTTGGTATTGTACGGAGGACGGGCAAACGACTTCTGTTGCACACTGGATGGAGGAAGATGATTTCCGAAACAATGGTGGAGTAATGAATCATGAGACACTGGAAACGATGTCTCGTCGTAAGAAACCTTTTACTTGTGACTATGTTGGATTTGGATGGTTGATTATCAAGCACGGAGTGTTTGAGCATAGTGAGATGAAGTATCCATGGTTTGCACCGAAGATGCAGGTCTTTGAATCTGGAGAAGTGCAAGATATGTGTGGGGAAGATGTAAGTTTCTGTCTGGATGCAATCGCAGCAGGTTTTGAGATTTGGTGTGACCCTCGCATCAGAGTTGGACACGAAAAGTCAAGAATTATCTGATACAATGTCAGAGGTGTATACAATTCTCCATAAGAATAAAGTTTTACATAAGGACTTGACACAGGAGGAGTATTTCGATATTATGGAGGACCTGTCGATAGAGTTTTATCGGACAGGTTCTCCAAGACCTGAAAATCTTGAAACTAAAATTACTAAGAGGTATTGATTATGGCTATTCGTAAGGGCGGCGGTTATGTGGAGGGTGCTCCGAAGAAAACTCGTCAAGGGCAGGGTGCTCATACCAAGTGCGCCGCTACCTCTCGCAATAAGGCGAAGAAGAAATATCGCGGACAAGGAAAGGGTTGATATCAGGAGGGGGGTATACACCCCCTTTTTTATGAAAATAAATATGACACAAGGGATAGCAACCCCTCTAAAAGTTCTGTTTTGTATAAAACAGGAGCTAAAATGGGAAATTCACCTGTCGATAGAAACTCAGACTACATGAAAGAGATGTGGGGCACGAATCGTCTCGCCTCAGACTATGGTTCAATGCAAAAAATCAATGTGAATGAGGAGAAGAAAGAGTTTCTTCAAGAAATTATGGACTATGAGAAGACACACGACCTAAAGAAACAGTCCCAACTTCATGAGAAAATCAGAAATGATGATGATTATGATGATTGGGAGTATGGAACAGAGCCAAATTACGGAAATCCTTGGTCTTAAGCATAAATAAGTCAAGAAAACCTTCTGACCAATGGCAGTCACACGGATATCAAGAGCATTTAAGGACATTAGTTTGTCATTTGACCCTCATCCGGTGACAAAGGACCTACCAGTCCTCAAGAATGAGAATGCAATACGTCGCTCTGTGCGAAATTTAGTGGAAACTATTCCTACAGAGCGATTTTTTCAACCTCTTTTGGGGTCTGATGTGCGTTCTAGTTTATTTGACTTCGTTGATTATGGCACTGCGACCATAATTCAAGAGCAAATCTTGACTACAATCGAAAATTTCGAGCCAAGAGTGGCAAATGTTGAGGTTCAGGTCAATCCACAACCAGATACCAACACTTTTGAGTGTAATATCGTCTTTGATATCATCGGTCAGGACTTTCCAGTACAAGAATTTACATTCATCCTAGAGGCAACAAGATAATATGCCTTTTACTAAGTTTACAAACCTCGATTTTGACCAGATAAGGGCGCAAATTAAGGATTATCTTCGTGCAAACTCCAATTTTACGGATTTTGACTTTGAAGGGTCCAACTTTTCGGTCTTAATCGACACTCTAGCGTATAATACCTACATCACGGCATTCAATTCCAACATGATTGTCAATGAATCCTTCTTGGATTCGGCAACATTGAGGGAAAATGTCGTATCGTTAGCAAGAAATATCGGATACGTACCTCGCTCCAGGAGCGCCGCTAAGGCGACTGTGACGATTAATGTAGAAACTAGCGCAGACACTCCTACAGTGACCTTAGTGGAGGGTCTAGTGTGCGTTGCGTCGTCAAATAACACTAGTTTTGTCTTCTCAATCCCAGAAAGCATCACTACTACGGTGAAAGATGGGAAGGCATCATTCTCAGGTATCGAAATATATCAAGGAACTTTCCTAAAAAACATTTTTACTGTTGATGGCTCACTGGACCAGAGATTTATTCTCAATAATTCCTTCATTGACACCTCAACAATCGTTGCATATGTCAAAGGTCCTAGCGAAACGGGTCTTGGAAGAGAATATTCACTGATTGACAACATCCTGAATGTCAAATCAACATCAGAAACCTATCTGATTCAGGAAGTTCAGGACGAAAAGTATGAATTGCTGTTTGGTGACGGTTTCTTTGGCAAGAAATTAGAGAATCAGTCAGTCATTACAGTCTCATACATCGTCACTGATGGTAAAGATGGTAATGGACCATCGAATTTTGCCTTCTCAGGTCGTGTTGTTGACTCATCTAACAATGTTATTGCACTTTCCAGTGCATCTGTAACCACCACCAGTGCTGCCTCTAATGGCGGCGACATCGAGTCTATTGACTCAATCAAATACTTTGCCCCAAGAATCTATTCATCGCAGTACAGGGCGGTTACAGCACGCGATTACGAAGCGATTATCCAATCCATCTACCCCAACACTGAGTCAGTCTCTGTTGTTGGTGGTGAAGAGTTAGACCCACCACAGTTTGGTAATGTAATCATCAGCATCAAACCAAAGAATGGTGATTATGTCTCTGACTTCGACAAGAATAATATTCTGAGTAAGTTAAAGAATTACTCACTGTCAGGCATCAATCAGCAGATTGTAGACCTTAAGGTCCTTTATGTTGAGATTGACTCTGCAGTTTACTACAATAATGCTCAGGTTTCTAATGTCAATGACTTGAAGTCTAGAATTGTAGATACCCTGAATACTTTCTCCACATCAAACATCAATCAGTTTGGTGGTAGATTTAAGTATAGTAAACTTGGACAGACGATTGATAATGTTGATAATGCGATTACATCTAATGTAACCCGTGTTATTATCAGAAGAAACCTGAAAGCACTTATTAATCAGTCTGCACAGTATGAGTTGTGCTTTGGAAATACTTTCTACAAGAAGTCTGGTGGTCTGAATATTAAGAGCACTGGGTTTACTCTTGCAGGAAGAAGTGGCACATTCTACTTCACTGATACTCCAGATGCAACTGGCAACATGGGTGTCATTTCAGTTGTCCAAGAGAATGAGGAAACTGGTGAATATAAGGTCATTGTTAAGTCTGCAGGCACTGTAGATTATGCAAAAGGTGAGATTATCATCAATACACTTAACATCACATCTACGACAGCAGCAAACAATATTATTGAGATTCAGGCATACCCAGAATCTAACGATGTAATCGGTCTCAAAGACCTATATCTGAGTTTTTCTGTTGCCGATAGCACCATAAATATGGTTAAGGATACGATTAGCTCTGGCGAACAGATTTCTGGCGTCGGATACAAAGTTACTTCTAGTTACTTAAACGGAGAACTAAAGAGGGTATAAGATGATAAAAACTGGATTTGAGACGAGGGTAAAAGTTCAGCAAGTTATTGAGAACCAATTACCCGAATTTCTACGTTCCGAAAGCCCAAAGGCAGTAGACTTTTTAAAGCAGTATTATATTTCTCAGGAATATCAAGGTGCTCCAGCAGACCTTGCTAATAACCTTGACCAATATCTCAAGTTAGACAACCTCTCACCAGATGTTATCACTGGTCAGACTACCCTGTCTTCAGATATTACTACTTCTTCTGATACAGTTGAGGTAGCATCGACGAAGGGATTCCCTGAACAGTATGGTCTGTTTAAGATTGATAGTGAAATTTTCACTTATACTGGTATCACCACAAACTCTTTCACTGGATGTGTAAGAGGATTTAGTGGTATTACTTCCTATAGGACTGATGACAATCCAGAAGAATTAATATTCTCCTCATCCAGCAACGCAGCGCACACTTCTGGTGCCAAGGTTGAAAACCTTAGTGCTAAGTTTCTGCAAGAGTTTTATAAAAAACTCAAGTATTCTCTGACGCCAGGTCTGGAGAATGTTGCTTTCACAAGTGACTTAGATGTAAACAACTTTGTCAAAGAGGCAAGAAGTCTCTATGAGTCAAAGGGCACAGAGGAATCATACAGAATTCTCTTCAATGCACTGTATGGTGTAACTCCAAAGGTTGTTGACCTTGAAGATTATCTTCTCAAGCCTTCTACAGCAGAATATTTGAGAAGAGAAGTTGTTGTAGCAGAAAGAATTTCTGGCGACCCAACCAAACTTATTGGTCAAACTATCAAGAAATCGACTGATGAAGAAACTCAGGGGTCGGTATCTGAAGTAGAAATCTTTACCAGGTCTGGAATTTCTACTTACTATAAGTTAAATCTGTTTGTTGGATACAACGATAGAGATTTAATCGAAGGCACTTTCAATATTCAACCAAAGACTAATGTAATCAACAGTGTTTCTGTTGGGTCTTCTATCATCACCGTAGATTCTACGATTGGTTTTAATGCTAGTGGCACTCTGATTTCTGGTGACAATACTGTAACATACACTGGAAAGACTGTAAACCAGTTCTTAGGTTGTAGTGGTGTTGATACTGCAATTGATGTAAAGGATGAAATCAGGACCAGTGAAGTCTTTGTCGGTTATGAAAACGGAGACACCAGTAAGAAAGTCGAAATCCGTCTGACAGGCGTAATCTCTGATTTTGAATTGAAGAGTGATGTTCTTCTTTCTTCAGAAGGTCAGAGAGTATATGTCAAGAATGTTGGTGAGAAGATTACCAATCCAGAGTCTGATGCATCATTCAAGCAAATCTTTGCAAACTCTTGGATTTACAACACCAGCTCCAGATATCAAGTAAAGAGTATCAGTGGATCGACTTTTGAATTGAGGTCTGATATTGATAAGTCAAGTCTTGCTGTAGGTGATACTGTAGATATCCTTGAGGGTAATACGGAAACGGTTGCACACTCTGATGCTATTGTTGGTAGTATTTCTGGACATGATGTAACTCTAAACAATCTTACAGGTTTTACTGAAGACACTGATAAGAATTACACTATCAGAAGAAAGTTAAAGACTGCTAGTAGTAGTGGCACACCAGTTTTGTATGGTGATGACCTGGTTACCAGTGATGTCCAGAATGTTTATAATGAGAAAGATGAGTACTTCTATGTTGCATCCAACTCTTTACCATCTTACGAAATCACACAAGATGTAAAGAAAGCAACACTAGCATCCGCTACCAGTAGTGCTCTGCAAGGATACAACTCCAACACTGAGAAATATACCATCCTTTCATTTGGAAGTGATGTCCCCTTTGTAACTGGCGACAAAGTATATTACTCAGCATCAGGCACTGCTCTCTCTGGATTACCAGAAGGTGAGTATTATGTCAGAGTTCTTCCTGCAAAGAATAAAATCAAACTGTATCTGTCACACTCTCTGGTTGACATCGATACTCCTGCAGAATTTACTTCAACAACCACAACAGGGTCCCACACCTTTGTCTTAGTTGAGCAGAAAGTAGAGAAGGTATATCCTCAGCAACTTCTTAAGAAGTTTCCAGCAGAGAAAAATATCAAGATTGGAAACAAAACCGAAACTCTTCCAGGGTCCACAGGTCTTCTGGTTAATGGTGTTGAGGTATTAAACTATAAGTCTGAAGATAAGATTTACTATGGTCCTGTATCTTCTGTCGATGTATACAATGGTGGTAAAGAATATGATGTAATCAATCCACCAACAATCAAAATCTCAGCACCTGCTTCAGGAACAACTGCTTTAGTCAGACCTGTTGTATCTGGTGTTGTTGAAGATATTATTGTTGACCCACAAAGTTTTGATATCAAAGATGTTACCTCAGTAACAATCGAAGGTGGTAATGGTAGTGGTGCAGTTTTAAAACCAATCGTAGAAACAAGATATAGAGAAGTTGAGTTTAATGGAAGCTCTTCCGTAATCGGTGGGTCTATTGACTTTACTAACGATGTTATTGTATTCCCATCAAATCACAACTTAGAGGATGGCGATGCCATTGTCTATAATAGAAATGGCAATACTGCTATCGGCATTGGAAGCTATGGTGGAAGTAATGCATCAACTGGAAACACCCTGATTAGTGGGTCTGTATATTATGCAGAGGTAGTTAATTCAACTAATATCAAACTGTACCAATCCTTCGGGTCTTATCAGTCTGGTATTAACACTGTAGGTTTCACTTCAGCAACTTCACAAGGCACTCACAAGTTTAAGACTTTTGAGGCAAGAAAGACTTTGACTTCAATCAAAGTCTTAAATCCTGGTAGTGGATATACTAATAAGAGACTGATTGCAAGTCCATCACAAGTATCAACTATTGAGGATACTATTACAACAGAAAATCATGGTTTTGCTGATGGCGATTTAGTTGTCTACACTACTGCTGGCACTGTCATTGGTGGACTGACTAGTGGTAATGAGTATTATGTCATACGTGTCGATGATGATACATTCCGTTTAACCGACACTCAAACCAACTTCACAAGAAGAAAGCACATCAATCTTACTTCTGCTGGTGTAGGATATCAAAACTTCTCATACAAAGATATCACAGTAACAATCAATGCAGAGTATAACAACTCTTCAGATAGTATTACTGCCACTCCAATCGTCAGAGGTTCTATTGAAAGTGTAAATCTTTATGAGAATGGCACTGGATATGGGTCCACTGTCCTCAACTTCCACAAGAGACCAAATGTTTCTGTGGAAATTGGAAAGGATGCAGAGTTAACCCCAATCATTTCCTCAGGTAAGATTAGCAGTGTTGTCATTGCAAATGCTGGCACTGAGTATACATCTGCTCCACTGTTGACTGTAAAGGGTGCTGGTGCAGGAGCAAAACTCAGAGCGGTTGTTTCTTCTGGTAAGATTACCAGTGTTGTCATTATCAATCCTGGAATTGGATATGGTAGTGACACAACTATCACTGTATCTCCAAATGGAAGGAATGCTATCCTTGAAGCATCAGTAAGAGACCTTACTGTTAATAAGTTTAGTAAGTTTGATACTGAGATTGTTATTGAAAATCCAGACAATGCTCAGGGTCTTGAGTATGCATATGTTGGATATTCAACTTCAATCGGCAATGATGTATTTGGTGATGACGGAAATCAGCACTCACCAATCATTGGATGGGCATTTGATGGCAACCCAATCTACGGTCCCTATGGATATACGGATGCTGATGATGTAAACTCTACAGTAAAACTACTTCAATCTGGATATACTGCTTCAACTTCAAATGTTGTTGATAGACCATCTTCATTCACATCAGGTTTCTTTGTAGAAGATTATCTTTACAATAATTCTGCAGACCTTGATGAATACAATGGTAGATTTGAAAAGACTCCAGAATTCCCTAACGGTGTCTATGCATATCACGCTACAGTTGCTACATCGAATAGAGCGCCACAATTCCCATACTTTATTGGAAACTTCTACCACTCACTGCCTGTTGAGCAAAACTTAAATCAGACATTTGACTTTAATAATTCTGAATTGGTAAGAAACACCTTACCATATAAAGTAGCAGATGCTTTTGCTGATAACGACTTTATCAATGAGGCAAACGAAGCTCTTATTCAGAATGCAGTAATCGAATCAATCAGCAAAGGGTCAGTTACTAATCTCACAGTCAATGAGGCTGGAGATGGATATAAAGTTGGTGATGTTGCAGTATTTGATAATACCGATACTAATGGTGGTGGAATTAGTGCTGATGTGAGAAGCATCAAAGGCAAATCAATCACTGACATTACAACAGTGGTTGATACTTACGAGTCGGTTAAAGTTGTATGGGAGAATGCAAATTCAGTATCTCTGCACATTGATAACAAACTCCATCAAATCTCCAATGAAGATAGCGTAACTGTTTCTGGTCTTTCAACTTTCGTTAATGGTCTTGCAAAGTCCCATGTTGTTGCAATCTCTTCAGAGACCACATATCTTGTATCAGAAGTTCCAAGCAACGCAACTGCTGGTGTTGTTACTGACATCTATGTTGCAAGAATTCCAGTAAGTCTGTCAGTTGGGTCTACTGTGGCAATCGGTACGGAGAAACTTTCCGTATTGAATATATTCCCCCAAAACAAAGTTGTAAGGACCCTGAGAGGCGTCACAGGCACCGCTCACACTGCATCTACAGAAGCAACTATCCTTGATGGAAAACTGAGCGTATCTGTCAACTTACCATACTTTGAATCATCATTGAATGAGAAAGTATACTTCAATCCAACTCAATCTGTTGGTATTGGGTCTACTGCTGGTATTGCTGTATCTTCAGAATACACTGTTGGTGTAGTAACTAGCACAATATCAATCCCAACCCAAAGCATCTATCTTCCAAATCACCCATTCAAAACCTCTCAGCAGGTAACATTCTCTAAGGCATCTGGAGCAAATCAAGTCTCAGTATCCAGCACTGAGTCTAGCTTCACCTTTGACCTCCCTGAAACACTGTTTGTAATCAATAAGTCTAAGGATTATATCGGTCTTACAACTTCTGTTGGTTTGACCACAAACACAAATGGTCTATTCTTTAGAAGTTTCACTGCAAATAACGATGGCACTGACTATCGCTATGCTCTTGAAACCAACCATACTCAGGTAACTGCAAAGGTTGAGAAGATTGTTTCTACAGTTTCCGTCTCAACTTCACACTCTTTAGAGAAGGGTGATACTATTACTCTGAGCGTAAAACCAGAGCAGGTTGTTGGTATTGGATCAACTACACCAGTTTCTGTCAAATTTAATTCAACTCATAATAAGTTGCTGTTGAATACAGTAGGATTTACCTCTGTTGGTGTTAATACAACTTCTAATGAGATTACACTGAGTAATCATAAGTTTGCTACAGGAAACAAAGTATTCTACGATTCATCAAATACTTTGATTTCTGGTCTTTCAACTGGATCTTACTTTGTTTATAAAGTTGATGATGACACAATTCAACTGGCAGAGACACATTATGATGCTGTTTCCAACCCACCAACTGTAGTAAGTTTTGCTTCTACTGGTGGTTCTGGTCAGGAGATTTCCCCAATCAATCCACAAATCAGAATTGATAGAAATAACAGTCTCAAATTTGACCTGACAGATTCATCTCTGGAAGATTATAAGTTTAAGATTTTCGAAGACAGTAACTATTATAATGAGTTGGTTTCTACTGGATCCACTACATCGTTTAGTGTAACTGGTGTTGGCACTGTTGGCGTCTCAACGAATGCTGCTTTGACTTTGAATTATAGTGATGGTCTTCCTTCTATCTTATACTATTCTCTTGAGAAAAGTGGATACATTACGACTGCAGACAATTCTGTCAAGAATAACTCTCAGATTTCATTCCATAATAGTGTTTATAATGGAAGTTATGAAGTCTTCGGTATTGGCACAACTACATTCAAGTTAGCACTGAAGAAGACTCCTGAATTCCTCTCATACACTCAGGATGATGTTGATACTCTTGAGTATTTCACAACTTCTACTACAGCAAGTGGTGGCGTCAAGTCTATGAGAATTATCTCTGGAGGAAACAACTATAAGAAACTTCCAGAATTCTTGAGAATTACTTCTACCAATGGAACGGGTGCTGACATTATTCCTTCATCCAATACTATTGGTAGAGTAAAGGAAGTGTCTGTTGATGATGCTGGATTTGACTTCTCTGCTGATAAGACTCTCAATCCTGAAGCATTCATTTCGCCAACAATCAATCTCATCAATAGAGATATTGTTACAGGTATTTCTGTTGTATCTGGTGGTCAAAACTACACATCTGCTCCAGATTTGGTTATCGTAAATCCAAATACTGGTGAGGCATATTCAAGCGGTGTCTTAGAAGCAAATGTCCAAGGCTCTGCAGTATTCTCTGTTGATATTCTGGAGTCGCCTAGAGGACTTCCTCAAATCAACAATAAAGTTTATGCAATCAATAATAGTAATGGTATTGGTATTCAGAGTGCATATTCATCATCTGCTGGATTGGTAACCTGCTATATCGCAACACCAGTCCTAGGATTCTCCACCGCACCATTCAGTGTTGGCGATAAAATCTTTGTTGAGGGTATTAGAAAGTATGGCACTTCTGGAGATGGTCACAACTCAACAGACCTTGGATATAAATTCTTCACTGTCTCCTCTTACACAAATTCAAACCCTGCTAGAGTAGAGTTTAATATTTCCGACTTTACATCAAATCCTGGTGTAGCGGTCACCGTCCAAAATCTCTATGCATCCATTATTAAGGAAGAAGATTATCCAACCTTCGAAATCACTCAGGAATCTGCAAGATTTATCATCTCCGAAAATATACTGACACTCGAAGGTGGAGTTTATGTAGAAAGAGATTTGATTATTGAAGAAGACCTTGAAGATTCTATCAAGGTATTTGGCACTTATGAACTCAGTCAAGATGAAGTAATTCGTGGAAAGTATTCTGGTGCTGAAGCAACTATCAAGTCTCTTGTTGACAATAAGGGTATATTCAAGATTGATTATTCAACTAGAAAGAATCTTGGATGGTCGAATGATATTGGAAAACTCAATCAAGATTATCAGGTAACTCCAGATAACGATTATTTCCAAAATCTCTCTTACACCATCAAGAGTCCAATTGAATATGAGGACCTGGTAAATCCTGTAAATAGACTTCTTCATACCGCAGGACTTAAGAATTTCGCTGACACCGAAATTGTTAATACCACTAAAGCAGGCATTGGTACAACATCACAATCAACAACACTTTCTCTTGTCGATATTATTTCTGAGCAAAGAGTTGATACTATTAACGATTTTGATTTGAGTGTTGATATTGATACTGTTACTAATAGTCCTGAGAAATCCAAATATATTAAATTGAAAAATAAGAAGTTAGCAGACTACATTAGATGTCTGTCTAACAGAGTATTGTTTATGGATAATATTAGCTCACAATTCTCAAATGAAGGTGATGCTGATTTGTTTGTTGATGTTTTAAATTACAGTATCAACGATGGTTATAATAGATTCCTGATTCAAACTATCAATCCAGATAGCACTGAAAGACAAATCTCAGAAATCATTACTCTTCCAACTGAGTCTGGCGAGATTATTACCTTTGAAAGGGGAATGCTTTCAAGTGGTGAAGAAAGAATATCTGATGTTGCTGGAAACATTTCAGAGTTTGGTGCTCTTACTCTTAGATTTACTCCAACTGAGTTGTATGATTCGGATTATGATATCAAGATTCTGAGAGACAACTTCTCCTCATCTCTTGCTGGTATTGGCACACAAACCATTGGATTTGTTAATCTGACTGGATCTAATGTTTCAGTTGCAGCAGCAACTACAGAAACTATCATTAGTGCTACAACTTCTTCTACAGAATCATTCTTCATCAATGCAGAAGTAGAGAATTTGACAACCAATGAAATGAATTATGTTGAGATGTTTGTTGACCACAACGGCACAGACACCTTCATTTCTGAATACTACCTTGACAACTCCCAATCAGAATCTTCCAACTTCATCGGCACATTTACTGCAGATATAGATTCTGGTGTTATCTCTATTGACTTTGAAAATACTGAAGGTGCTGATGTATTTGTCCGCTCCAAGATTGTTGGATTTGGCACTACTGCTAGTGGAATTGGCACTTACAGATTCTTGAGTGCTGGACAACCTGAAGGAAGTGAGAAGACAGTCCGATTCCACAGTGACTTTGTTAATGCTTCTGGCATCACAACGATATTCTCAGTATCCAGGACTGATGTCACATCACTGAAGTCTTCTGTCAGAGTTGGTTACGGTATAACATCTGCACTTCATCAGATACTGGTCACACATGACCAAACTGATACCTTCATTCTACAGTATCCATTCATGTCTGTGGAGAGTAATACTGGTATCGGCACCTTTAGTTCCGATATTGATGGTGCTAACCTGGTCGTCAGATTCCACCCAGATTCTGGAATTACCGATACTATTTCTATTCAG
>Ga0255778_10003729_pt1 | contig 12720 bp, 10 predicted proteins | sample 071ome_31_FD_179976 | JGI IMG/M metagenome (GOLD analysis project Ga0255778, IMG submission 179976) | Coastal salt marsh microbial communities from the Groves Creek Marsh, Skidaway Island, Georgia - 071405CT metaG (version 2) | ecosystem: Environmental > Aquatic > Marine > Intertidal zone >...
GATCCTTGTAGCATTACACTATCGGAATCAAAACTGGTACTGTTCCAAAACACCGGTGATGCGCCTACTAAAGAGGCTTGATGAGCCCCCATTTGAAGTTCTAACAAATTGGGAATGTAAGCGCCCTCCTTGTACTCTGCCCCCGCCAATAGACGCGTGGGTATACTATCTCTAACATGTGCTAAGGCGGTGAATTGTTGAAAATCGGTTGGTGAATCCCATCTCAATGCTAAGCTATCTAAGGGTGTCGAGATGCCATTTATGGCTCTAGCCTTGAGAAAGGCTTGAATACCACGGCGTTCCTTTGAACCCTCTCCTTCTATGGCAAACGCTTCTATCCCATTGTAGCGTAAATGTGGGACGTTCAAGCTGTAATTCCATGACGAGGAAGGACCCACAAAATTGGCCACCATATATCCTCCCTCCGGAAGGACTGCGCCTAAGTGTAGCAACTGGCTCAACCAATCAATGGTACTTGCTTCGAAAGCCACTTTCGCATTCACATTCGTGGCAACCTTCGGACCACCGGCTAAATCACTAAAAAGCACACCAGGTATGGCGCTTAAGCCATTCCAATCAAAGCTGCCTTCAATGTAGCCTTGCATAACATCACTGCTCACCCCTATCCGTCTGCCAGTCCCTTGCTTTTCGTGAACTATATCAAAAGCATTGATAAAAACGACATCCTTTGGGCGTTGCAGCAAAAGATTCTGGGCATTGAAGAATCCAGTCAAATCCTCTTTTACTTCTGCAGTGAATCGGGCACTTAAAATCTGTCCTGTATCTAAGGGATCCAGCAATTCTAACCCTAAGGCATTGATGTTGGATTGGACTTTGAAAACTCCTTGTTCTACAACAAGAGAACCGTCAATATCCATCAAACTGTCCAAACAGGACCACCAAATGGAATCCTTCGTTGACAGGTGTTGCCAATTAAAACTTAATCCTCTCACAGCATAATCATCAAACACCAAAGACGGTGCTAACCCCACCACCTGGGTTCCTTGCTGTGTAATAAGCGCTTCCAGATTTGGTTTAATGGCTGCCTTTACTGTTCCTCCGCTAAGCGGCCCTTGTGGAAACTTGGGCAGATTCAGCTCCAATCGGGCCACATCCTTCCATTCCTTTGACCAAATGCGAGCGGTATTCATTCCCTTACTTGCCCCGAGGTCATAGGCCAGCGCATCTGATTCCAATGACCCTTGAATCGAATATTGTAGGTCAGCCACCTGCATTTCTGGTTCAGGCAACCATTGCGCCAGCACAGTACTGTCGTAGGCTTGCTGATGCACATGGAGGCTTCCCTTCAGATCATATCGAGGATCGTTCAGCTTCGCAATTGCTGTACCGGTGAAGTACGGGTGATGGAATTGGGCCGTTGTAGTAAAAGCATCAGAAGAGGGTCCGGAAATTTCTAGATCTATATCTACTCCACGCGTGAACCCGCCCCATTCCTCTGGAATTTGAGATAATTTGAAGTCTTGAGTAGTGCTTACCCTAGCATTACAATCAATGCCTGTTTCGTTCCATTGAACCTCCGCGAGCAGCGTCGCACCTAGGTTACTATTTGCATCCACCTGAAACGAGTTGCTTTTGCCGAGGTAGAGTTCGGTAATATGAACGTTGGTTTCAATGGTGTCCAGCTTTAGAGCACCGCCCAACGCCTCACACGCTACACCATCGTTAAACGATATTGAGGCAGCCAAAAGATTCCCTTGAATATGTTGATCATTGGGCAGTTCAATCTCAAAATATTCAAGGGAGCTATTGGCTATTGCAAGAGGTAAGCCGCTAGTCGTCGTATCTGAAGGTAAATCACGAAGCCACTGTGAAAACAATGCCGTATCCCTCGCATCGATGTTCATTGTATCGAAAGAAATGGATGCTATTTGAACTATTCCTTGCCCCCATTGTACATCTGCGATATGCACTCCTTTGAGTGTGGCAATGGTTTTTTGTTGAAGTCGTAGGTCCAATTTTGCTATCGTGAACTCCCCTTCCGAATAATCCATCCCTGAAAAATCCGTACTCAGACCCAAGGTTTCTAACGCGGGTGCGGCGTAGGCATTATAGAGAAAACGCTGGAGCGATGTAGAATGCAGAACAAGCCAAACAACTAAACAACCCGCCCCTAGAAGTAACCCTAAACCAATTCCCAATCTCCGGGTGGTTCTCATGGCGGTACTTTGATGTATTTTTGGAGCATTCATGAAGCAACAACCTTATATACTAGCTATTGAAAGCTCTTGTGACGACACGAGCGCTGCTGTATTGCATGGCAACAGGTTGATGTCCAATATTGTCGCTTCCCAAAAGGTACATGAAGAATACGGCGGAGTCGTGCCAGAATTGGCCTCGAGAGCGCATCAACAAAACATTGTACCCACGGTTAATCATGCGTTAAAGGTAGCAAATATCAAGCCCCAAGAGTTAGACGCCATCGCTTTTACCAACGGCCCCGGACTTATGGGATCCTTACTGGTAGGAACCTCTTTTGCCAAGAGCTTAAGTTTAGCGCTGGACATTCCGCTCATTCCGGTGCATCACATGCATGCCCACATACTGGCCCACCTTATCGATGGTGCTCACGAAGCGCCCATTACCTTCCCATTCCTATGCCTCACGGTCAGTGGCGGCCATACTCAATTAGTCCAGGTTGATGGACCTAAGCAAATGACTGTTTTGGGAGAAACGATTGACGATGCTGTTGGTGAGGCTTTTGACAAGGCAGCCAAGATCCTTGGGCTCCCCTATCCAGGTGGACCGATGATCGATAAGCTTGCCGCTGAAGGAGATGCTAATTTCTTGACTTTCGCAAAGCCTAATTTACCGGCATACGATTTCAGCTTTTCAGGCCTGAAGACAAGTTTCCTTTATACACTGCAGCAAAAGGTTAAAGACCACCCAAATTTTGTCGCCGAACACATTAATGATATCTGTGCCAGCTACCAAAAGGCCTTGATTGATGCGCTGATGCTTAAGGTTAAAAAAGCCGCCAAAGACACTGGTATTCAGAATTTTGCAATTGCAGGAGGTGTGAGCGCCAACAGTGCCCTTCGCAAAGAATTAAAAACATGGGGAGCAAAGCATAAGTTGTCTATTTTCGTGCCCCCGTTTGAATATACCACGGACAATGCAGCCATGATTGGTATTGCAGGATATTACAACTATTTGGCCGGTGAAAATGCGCCCTTGAGCACCGGAGCACAAGCGAAAATTAAATTTTAGTAAAATATTTCTACCCTATTGATTCTTAAGAATTTAAATGGGTAATTCGCGCCATGAAAAATTGGAACATTTTAGGTGCTACTGCAGACGTTTGTTTTCCTGATTTAGGAATCAAAAGTGTGCAAGCACGTGTCGATACTGGAGCCGCTTCTTGTGCGCTACATGCCTCGTTCATAGAGATTATTGATGAGGAAGGCGAAGATCCGTTGCTCAAAGTGGTGCTCTTCGACAAGGATTCCGAGTTCTATACTGGCGAAGTGCTAGAGTTCAATGATTTTGTGATTCGTAATGTTCGCAATTCATTTGGAAAGAAAATGGCGCGTCCCATGATTAAAACCACAGTAAGCATTCACAAGCAAGCTTTTCAAGTATTGGTTGGGTTTAGTGACCGTAGCAAACTAACTTACGACATGTTGATCGGTAGAAACCTTTTAGAAAAGGGCTTCATCGTTGATGTCACGAAATAATTTTTAGCCATGAAATTAGCCATTCTAAGTGCCAACCCTTCCCTCTACTCTACCAATAGATTGAAGGAAGCAGCTGAAAAGCGTGGACACGATGTAGAAGTCATCAATCACAATCATTGTTATGTGGCCATGGAGACTGATGCTAATTCTGTGTATCTAGGCGACCACGAACTAGAGGGATTCGATGCAATCATTCCAAGAATTGGGGCTTCTGTAACGTTCTATGGATCAAGCATTATCCGCCAGTTTGAGGTGAAGCATGTGTATACCACGCTGAGTTCATTGGCATTAGTACGCTCTAGAGATAAGCTCAGAGCTACTCAGGTACTGGCGAAACACGGCATAGGCATCCCTAAAACGGTATTTGCCAAACAACCCCGTGATGTCCAGAACCTTATCAAAACCGTAGGTGGTCCCCCGTTGATTGTAAAGCTACTTGAGGGTACCCAAGGTCTAGGCGTGGTGTTGGCAGAAACTAAAACAGCTGCTAAAAGTGTCATTGAGGCGTTTTACGGACTCAATGCCAATATTCTAGTGCAAGAGTTCATTAAGGAAGCTGGGGGCTCTGATATACGTGCCTTAGTGGTGGGTGGAAAAGTAGTAGCAGCCTACAAGCGTCAAGGTCAAGAGGGTGAGTTCCGTTCAAACCTTCACCGCGGTGGCATGGGTGTGAAAATCAAGCTTTCAGCCTTTGAGAAAAAGACAGCCATTGCTGCTACGAAAGCACTCGGCTTAAATGTAGCAGGTGTTGATATGCTCAGATCTGATCGTGGTCCTTTGGTACTTGAGGTAAATAGCTCACCAGGTATTGAAGGTGTAGAAAGAGTGACTGGCATTGATGTTGCCGATAAAATCATCGCCTTCGTCGAGACTCAAATCGATCGTCCTCTAACCAAAACTAAAGATAAGGTAGGCGTATAATGCAACTCTTTTACGGACATATCGAAGACAAAGGATTCCATTTAGATGCTGGCGAAGTACAGCATTGTGTGAAGGTCCTTCGAAAGTCTGTTGGAGATCATATACACTTTATCACTGGCGATGGAGCGCTCTACGATGGAGAAATCTCATTTATTTCAAAATCAAAGGTTTATGGTTCGTTTACTGAAGTAGAACATGAATTCGGCAAGGTCTCGTATGACTTAACTATTGCCATTGCTCCTACCAAGAGTATGGACCGTATTGAGGCCTTTGTCGAGAAAGCTGTGGAGATGGGAATCAGTCGAATCGTCCCTATCATTTGCGAGCATAGTGAACGACGTACCATCAAAACAGATCGCCTTCGTAAAATCGCGTTGAGTGCCACAAAACAAAGCCTTAAAGGAGCATTAGTGCACATAGATGAAGCCATGAGGTTTCAGGACTTTCTAGCTCAAAAGCAGGAACAACTTATGATTGCACATTGTGAATCTGATGAAACAAAGCAAGGCATTCATGAAGTGCTGGATTCATCCAGGCCCATATGCATTATGATAGGTCCTGAGGGGGATTTCTCACCTTCTGAAGTGCTGGCAGCGACATCAGCCGGCGCTAAGCCAATTCATCTGGGCTCGAGCCGTCTTCGTACCGAAACTGCGGGCCTTGTGGCCGTGGCGACGGTGTACCACTTGCTGGGCTGATTTTTTCATGGTCTAGCTCTCTTTCAAAGGGGTGCTTCCAGTCGTCCCACAATACTTCCTCCTCCTCTACACGTTCTTCATTGCGCAAGGATTCAATAGGTTCCAATTTTCGGTAATACACCGCGAGCATCATCCCCACGATCGCACCACTCAGGTGTCCTTCATAGCTAATGGTTGGGTCATGAGGCAACACACCCCATACAAAACTCCCGTACAAAAACACCATTAACAGACTCTGAGCCAGTAATTTAACATGCAAACGCAGCACCCCACTGAAGAACACAAAAGCTACCATAGCGTATAACCACGCGCTCGCCCCAATGTGCACATTTGGTCTACCAATACACCAAAGTAAAATCCCTGGCGCTATGAGACTGATGAACCAAACTCGATCGAAAATCTTTGGAAAACTGTAGCGAATTAGTGCCCCTACAAAAAATAGGCTGATGGTATTACTCACAATATGGTTCACATCACTGTGTAACCATGGAAAGGTAATAGGTCCGTACCAAGAATGAACATCACCTGGTACTATACCGAATCTTCGGAGCGGAATGCCCGCCCCCTCTTCCAACAGAAAGATTGACCAAGCAAGTACGAGCCAAAGACTTGGCCACAAAAACAAGCCTTTGTGAATTCCATATTTTCTCCAATGGGACATAGCGAAAAGATAGTTACTTTCGAGATATGAAACCGCTTGCAGAACAGCTTCGACCACAGAATTTGGACCAATATTTGGGCCAAGAGCACCTAATAGGTCAAAATGGCGCATTGCGCCGAAGCTTAGATATTGGTAGTTTGCCCTCAATTGTTCTTTGGGGGCCGCCTGGAGTGGGAAAGACTACGCTTGCGTTGCTTCTAGCCAAAGAATTGGAAGCCCCACTATACCAACTCAGTGCCGTAAGTGCCGGTGTTAAGGATGTACGTGAAGTACTCGCAACGGCTGAGAAGAAGAGCCTATTTGACAGCAAGCGCCCTATCCTCTTCATTGATGAAATCCATCGATTTAACAAAGGCCAACAGGATAGCCTGCTCCATGCGGTTGAACGGGGATGGATTACGCTCATCGGTGCCACTACGGAAAATCCTTCTTTTGAAATAAATGCGGCCCTTCTTTCTAGAATGCAGGTCTATGTGCTGAATTCACATTCTAAGGAGGACCTCACCAAGATGATTGATTTGGCCAATGCGACAGAATACGCCACCCAAAAGGACCTCAAGATCACTGCACACGACTTCTTGATTCGTCAGAGTATGGGCGATGCAAGGAAGCTTTATAACCTTGTAGAACTGTGTTTTCAGCAAGGACAACGCGGTGTCCCTATCGATGAGGAGTTTGCACAAAACGTCTTGAGCAATGCCCAGATTCGCTACGACAAAGGCGGCGATGAGCATTACAATGTCATTTCAGCATTCATAAAATCCATTAGAGGTTCTGATCCACAGGCAGCGGTGTATTATCTCGCACGAATGATTGAAGGTGGAGAAGATGTGAAATTTATTGCGCGTAGGTTAATCATTTCAGCCGCGGAAGACATTGGCCTGGCCAATCCAAACGCCTTGATGCTCGCCAATGAAACCTTTAGCGCGGTCGAGCGCGTAGGCTGGCCAGAGAGCAGAATTATCTTGAGCCAATGCACGATTTATTTGGCCACTTCCCCAAAATCCAATAGCGCATATACAGCCATTGGCAAAGCACAAAAATTGGTTCAACAAACGGGAAATCTCGAAGTCCCGGATCACCTTAAGAATGCCTCGAGTGCGTTAGCCAAGGACTTAGGCCATGGTAGAGGGTATTTGTTTCCACACGATCATCCAGGAGGTTTTGTACCTCAAGAATACTTGCCCAAAGAGGTTCAAGGAAGTGTGTTGTGGTCTCCGGCATCAAACGCCAAAGAGCAACAGATTAGCGCCCAACAAAAGACCATGTGGAAAAATAAATACGAAGGTTAACGCAAGAGAACCTCGGTGCGTCTGTTCAAGGCTCTTCCCGCTTCTGTGTCGTTTGAAGCAACAGGCTTATCCATTCCTCGTCCTTCCGAGATGAGTCTATTTGAATCAATACCGTGCTGTACCAACCAACTCAGAACTGCCTCCGCTCTGGCCTCGCTTAGTCTTTGATTGTAGGCCCGTCCTCCTTGGTTGTCCGTGTGTCCAATGATGGTGGCGTTCAAGTCTGAATTGTCCTTAAGCATCTGTATTAGCGCCATGAGTTCCTTTTCACTTTCAGGCAATAAGGTGCTTTGGTCCAATTCGAACAAAATGTTTCTTAACGCGAAAACCTTGCCTGAAGCAATTGGAATGAGCTTGATGGTGGCCACCTTGCTCCCATGTAATGGTCTGGCGATGTAGTCCAGCTGAGAAATAACCCCTGAATACGGCAAGTATCCTTTGTGATATACCGACAATCGCACTTCTCCACCATCGGTCATTAAACGGACCATTCCAGTATTCTTGGCGCTGGTGCCAGAATAGAATTGGACCCCATCAAGATTAAAGAGCTGCACAAAAGCATCACCTATTGGTCGCAGTGACAAACTGTCCACTACCACGAGATCGTAGTTGTCTCTGACCTCCGGCTGAAGGTGCTTTGGCAAGTCAAACCTATATAGGTCTAAAGAGCTGAGCCCATCATAACTGGGCACAATAGCTTCACCTCGATCGGAAGCGAGGTATCCAAACTGGCCACTTTTATCAATCACCAGCGAAAACTCCTCCCCGAAACTATTGAACGGAAATCCTAGGTTTATTGGGTCTGACCAAGTTGAATCATTGATGCGGGTAGACATAAAGAAATCCGATGCACCCAAAGAAGGACTGCGCTCGGATAGAAAATACAAGGTCTTCCCGTCAAAGTGCATAAAGGGACAACTCTCCCTATCACTGCCATTGATATTAGAAGGGAGCTTTTGTCCTTTGGACCAATTTCCTTTATCATCCTTAGTAGACACAAAAATATCCCGGTCTGCTTCCATGGGATTACTCGCCCGAACAAAGTAGATCGTGCGACCATCTGGGCCTAAACTCGGTTGACTCTCCCACCTACCCGTATTAATCATTCCTGGAAGCGGCTTCGGGGTCTCCCATCCATAGTTTGGATTCCAATGGCTGTAGTACAAATCACAACTTCCTGCACCGTCGGGGCGATCACAAACGGTGAGCACCATGAATTGGCCATCTGGGCTTATACAGGCAGCTCCCTCATTCAGACGAGAATTCAGATTACCTGCAAGTGGCACACCGAACTTTGAGATGCCGTCAAGGGCAGCTTCAAAGAGGTTTTCATCGGTTGGTTTGCTCCCCGAAATGAACCTGTGGGTATAAATGAGATGCTCATTTCCCCCGGTTATGGTGGGGAAATATTCTAATTGTTCGGTAGAAAAACTCAGCTTCCGGATGTTGTAATCAAAATCCGAAACTATATATTTTTCATGTTCCTCTTTGGCAAAGCGAAGGTTTTCTAATTCCAATTCCGCCTCTGCTCGACGCTCCTTCGACAACCTCGCTATCGCTAAGTAGTTCTCCCATTGTGCAATGCTCTCCTCCCAACGATATAAATATTTGTTGGCCAGACTCTTTTTCAAATACGTCGTAGAAATGGCATCAATGGCAAGGCTTTCATCATAATATTCTAGGGCCAATTCATATCTGCCCTCGCGAAAGCTTTGGTCACCTGCGAATATAAATGCCTGGTAATAGGTGCCTTTGCCTTTCTTCATGCTCTTTTCCAAGTACTGCCAACCTTTTTCACTCTCGCCATTGCGGAAGGACTCCTTGGCATTTTGAAAGGCGTTAATGGCCGACTTTGGCTGAGCAAATGTGGATAAGCTCAGAAAAAGTAGTAGCGCAATTGCGTGATAAAATCGGACCATTAGAAGTACATTTGATGTTCTACGAAGATATCTCATACCCATTGAAAACGACGAGAATTGCCATTACGGGGTCTCCTGCCACAGGAAAAACTACGTTAAGCCTTGCATTAGAGCAACATGGCTATCCCGTTTTCCACGAACAAGCCCGCGAAATCATTCAAAATTCATTGGACGAAGAGTCGGATTTAGTGCCTTGGAAAGACCTTTTGGGCTTCACTCAACTCGTCTGGGACTTGCGCAATGAGCAGTACCACAATGCATTGTTAGAAAAAATTAATTTTTACGACCGCACTAATGTGGATGCCTACGCGTACCTTAATAAAGGAAACGCAGAACTTTCTGAGGATTGGAAGGCAGATTTACAGGAAATGCGATTTGAAAAAGTCTTTTTCTTACCCGTTTGGCCGGAGATTCACAGTCTCGATAAGCAGCGCATGGAAACTCTTGAGGAGTGCTATGAAGTGGAAGAACACTTGAAGGCTGCTTATACTGAATTAGGGTATGAGTTTATTGAAGTCCCTCCAGCCTCGGTAGAAGAACGCGTTGCCTTTATTTTGGCACGTTTATGATCCTTCAACAGGCAAAAGAAATACTAAAACAATATTGGGGTTATCCTGGATTTCGGGGATTACAGGGGGATATTATCTCTTCTGTTCTCTCGGGTAAACACACCATTGGATTACTCCCCACTGGCGGCGGTAAATCCATTTGCTATCAAGTCCCAGGATTAGCGTTGGACGGCATCACTATTGTTATCAGTCCCTTATTGGCACTAATGCAGGACCAATTACACGGTCTCACCAAGAGAAACATCAAAGCGTACCAATTCACCGGCTCCTATTCCCCAAGGCAGTTAGACGAAGCCTTCCGAAATATTAAATACGGCGGATACAAATTTGTCTTTCTAGCACCGGAAAGGCTTTCCAGCACCTTATTTATAGAATATCTACAAAATGCGGAGGTGAGTTTAATCGCCATTGACGAAGCCCACTGTATTTCGCAATGGGGATTTGATTTTCGTCCTTCATACCTTAATGTTCACCTACTCAGAGAACGCTTCCCAAATATTCCGGTCCTAGCACTGACCGCATCCGCAACTGATCGGGTCAAAAAGGATCTAGCCGAACAGCTTCAAATTCCGGACGCCACGATGTATGAAGGCAGTGTGCGCCGGGACAACTTACAGCTTGAAAAACGCCTCACACCCAATAAAGACAAGCAGCTATTGCGATTATTGGGGCGCTTGACCGGTACAGGAATAATCTATGCGAAGACACGATCTAGTTGTGAATCCATTAGTCATTACATCAATGAAAATGGACTACACTCCACATTCTTTCACGCTGGTTTGGATTTAAAAGAGAAGAACGAACGCCAGAAACGTTGGCTCGACAATGAAGTCCCGATCATGGTCAGCACCACCGCTTTTGGAATGGGTATCGATAAAGCAGATGTAATGTGGGTCATTCATTGGGATGCGCCGGATACTATTGAGGGTTACTACCAAGAGGTAGGCCGTGGAGGTCGCGGGGGCCAATTATCTCAAGCGTACTTACTCTACAATCAGCAAGATTTCGCGCGCATTTCAAAAGGAATCACAGATCTTCCTAAACCCGAAGAGGTAGAAGCTATGTATCACAAGATTTGCAGTCATTTTCAAATTGCCGTGGGCGCAGGTCAAAATCACCAAGAAAACTTCTCGTTGGTGAATCTGGCAGCAAAGCTTCAAACGCCAATCCCACAGTTATTGACCTACATCAAGTTGCTTCAACAACGAGGGGTTTGGCAGTTTATTGAGAGTAATCAACTCTATCCAGAGTTACTTTTTTTGACCAGTCCTGAACATTGGTCTGGATTGCTAGAGGAAGATCATCAATGCTTGATACAATTGTTTCGTGTCTATAGCCACGCAGCTCAACACTCCTCGAGAATTCAATTAGATGCCGTTGCCCCCATGCTTCACAAAACCGTGAAGGACCTTGACCAGTGGCTACAACGTATGCATCAGAAAGGATTGATTCAATACAAGCCGGAACAAAACCAATGTGCCCTACTCTTTTTAGATAACCGCATAGACAAACGTTATTTCAAATTGTCAAAATCCTTCGTAGAATCTTGGATCACCAGTAAAAAAGAGCGATCACAAGCTATTCTCAACTTCATGGCTTCTGAGGAATGTTTAGCCAAAGATGTAGAACGTTACTTTGGTCAAACACCGGGAGAGGCTTGTGGTATCTGCAGCAATTGTACGCTTAATCACTACCCCGATGGGGAAACAGTTCAAGCCATGCTTAAAGACGGGCTAAGTTTTGACGATATTTGGTTCGATTTAAATTGTCCACCTGATGCCTTACGACAACATTAGCATAGTATATATGGGTACACCAGAGTTTGCTGTACCTCCACTGCAAGCACTAGTTAGCGCCGGATATAATGTTAAGGCCGTTGTTACAGTAGCAGATAAGCCTTCTGGACGCGGAAGAAAGCTTACGCCCAGTGCCGTTAAGCAAGCATCATTGGAATTAGGCATACCGGTATTGCAGCCAACTTCATTAAAAGATGAAGCATTCTTAGAGGAATTAGATGCTCTTGAGGCAGATCTTTTCGTGGTAGTTGCCTTTCGAATGCTACCTAAAGAAGTTTGGGGTAAGCCAAGGTTAGGGACATTCAACTTGCATGGATCTTTATTGCCTCAGCTCAGAGGTGCTGCCCCTATTCATTGGGCGGTGATTAATGGGTTGAAAGAATCAGGACTGACCACCTTCCTTATCGACGAGCATATTGATACCGGAAACATCCTTTTGCAGGAAAGGCTAGCAATCAAACCACATTGGACTACAGGTCAACTGCATGATGCATTATTGCCGATAGGCGCACAACTCGTCGTAGATACCGTCAAGGGGCTTGCACAGGGATCTTTAACCCCTCAAGCACAAAATGATGAGGAAGCCACACATGCTCCAAAATTAACGAAGGACAATACTCGCTTAGATTTCACGCTCGTCCCTGCTTCACTTGTACAACTGATCAAAGGATTGTGCCCCTCTCCGTCAGCTTACTATGGAGAATTCAAGTTCCTAGATGCGGACTTGTGTGAGCAACAAAATCCATCTCTTGAGCCCTTATTAAGGGTGAGACATAAGCACCTTTACCTAGATTATGCTCAGGGAAGTATTGAAATCACCAAAATCAAACCTGCTGGGAAGCGCGCCATGTCAAGCTCAGACTACATTAATGGCCTGAATACATCAGAAATTTTACTCTAAGTCACGATTTAAAAGGGTCAAAACACCCCTTTTTGTGAATAACTAGACCTTTTTATTAACTTTTTTTACTCGAAGGCCCGAAAACACTTGCATGGAAGTAATTTTCATCTATATTTGATAAGCATTCGTTTAAAAAAGTATTAATTAAAATTTAATTGCAATGAACAAAGCACAATTGATCGACGCAATGGCAGCAGATGCTGGCATCTCTAAAGCACAAGCTAAAGCAGCTTTGGATTCTTTCACTGGTAACGTAGGTTCTACCCTA
>Ga0255778_10003733_pt1 | contig 12715 bp, 11 predicted proteins | sample 071ome_31_FD_179976 | JGI IMG/M metagenome (GOLD analysis project Ga0255778, IMG submission 179976) | Coastal salt marsh microbial communities from the Groves Creek Marsh, Skidaway Island, Georgia - 071405CT metaG (version 2) | ecosystem: Environmental > Aquatic > Marine > Intertidal zone >...
ATATTTATTTTTGAAATAGCGTGAGTCATTACAGGTTCAGTAAAAGACTTATCAGTGGCGAGACGTAATGGCCTCTTTATTGGAATTGCGCCCCACTTTTTGGCAATATTTAGGTATTTATCACTATCAGAAGAAACAAGAATCATATCATTTTTGTTCGCAATAAATTTTGCATGAATTATGGACCAAACAAACATTGGAATCCCACTTATTGGTTTTATATTTTTGTTTGGAATGCCTTTGCTTCCTGATCTTGCAGGAATAATAAAAATATTCTTCATACTTCTCCTCTGCCCTAATAATACTATTTCACTATAATTTCTTTACATGGCTTTTAAAATAACTGATAATAAAATTAACAATTCTGAAAATGTTTATTTCATTGGTGAGGTTGGTATAAATCATAATGGAGATATAAATTTAGCCAAGAAAATGATACTTGAAGCAAAAAAAGCTGGTTTTTCAGCAGTTAAGTTTCAAAAAAGGAACCCTGAGATATCAACTCCTGAAAATGTAAAATCAAAACTTAGAGAAACCCCATGGGGTGAAATGACATATCTAGATTATAAATTTAGAATCGAATTTGAAAAAAAAGAATATGATGAAATAGACAATTATTGTCGTGAATTAGAAATTGACTGGTTTGCATCATGTTGGGACATTGATTCTTTAAATTTCTTATTAAATTACGAGCCCCCTGTATTAAAGATTGCATCTGCATCTATTACAAATAAAGACCTACTAATTGCGCATAGAGATTCAATGCTTCCAATTATTATGTCTACAGGTATGTCTACACCTGATGAAATACATAAAGCTTACACTATTTTAAAAAATAATGATTTAGCAATACTTCATACAACAAGCACCTATCCCTGTCCTCCTGAAGAATTAAATTTAAATGTCATAAAGACTTTGATTCAGCAATATCCCAATAATCCAATTGGTTATTCAGGACATGAAAGTGGACTGTCCACAAGTATTGCGGCCGCAGTTCTTGGTGCAAAGATTATTGAAAGACATATTACTTTAAATAGAGCAATGTGGGGAACAGATCAGGCAGCCTCACTTGAACCAATTGGGATGCAAAGACTTGTGGGTAGTATTAATAAAATAATTACTGCTTTGGGAGATGGTAAAAAAAAGGTTTACGAGTCAGAGATTTCTATAAAAGAAAAGTTACGAAATATAGATACTATATAAAAAATAATTAAATTAAATTAAAAAATGTCTATTAATTTATAAATTATTTCCATACAGATTAATTAATCTCTTACGCATAAGTAAGTGAGTAGTCGAATTGATATATGCATTGTTATTGGCGTAAGTGGACACTAAAAAAGGAGGTCATTTATAATAAGAGACCTTTGTGTTTATAGGCTTTCTCTATATTGCTTGTCGGAGTTTTACCTAGTTTATTTGTGAAGACCAATAGAGCCTATTTTTATTGTGGCCAGAGGCAGAATCGAACTGCCGACCCCTTGTTTTTCAGATATGGGCAGGCCACTTGACCTAAGTTCATTTTCTTTACTTGAGTTAAGTATGCGCTCGTCATTTAGGGGCGAATATAAAGCAGTGAGCGTACAATAAATTGTTCTTCATAGAATTCAGTTAAATTACTAAACTTTTTCCAATTATGTCCAAATCTATTAGGAGAACCTAACGCATCTTTATTTTTCATAATATAAATTAAAAATCTACTAAATCAAATATTTCATTAACTACTAATCTTGCCCCATCTCTAGTTAGGTGATCATCATCATAGTAATAAAAATTACCATTAAATGAAGATGTGCAGCTATTAAAGAAAAGGCTATTACAAAATATTTCTTCAGGATCTATTTTTACAATTTCGTTATCAATTAATCCATCAAGTGTATTATTTACTTCTTTAGAGTATTCTTTCCAATAACGAACATCATAAGTAATTTCTTCATTTAAGTCATAAAACTTATACAGGTATGGTTCTAATGGAAAGTATCCAAGTTCTGGAATAGGATAAATTATTATAAGTTTTATAGAATTATTAATTAGAAATCTTATATTTTCTTCTATTCCAGCTAAAAGATCTCTGCCCCCAGGCTCTATATCGTCTCCAATAGTTCCTAAGTTTGTTTCGAAAGAATCACCTTTAAAATACCAGGGGAACCTTCCACCATAAATAATTATTGTGTCACCTGATGAGACTATTGATTCAAATTCTTCAGTTTTTTTACTTTTAGCACAATTAGCTCTAGATTTGTTATTTTCTAAACTAAGAACAAAAGGACATCCTTGGAATAAAGAAATGAATATATTATATTCTGCTAATTCATCATCTTTAATCAATTCAGAACTGAGTGTTTGGAGATGAGAGTCACCTATAATGATTAAATTCTTATTTACTGGATCATAACTAATGTTACAAAAATATTCATAGTCAAATAAAGTCTCTTCACACCGTGATTCATCTATTCCAGCTCTTTGTTCAGGTAAGTAATACTTTTTTAATTGGGAATTTGTATCTGAATATCTTGAACTGTATCCGTTATCAAATATACTGCCCAATGAAAATAGAATTATTAAACTTGTCGAAAACAGAATAAGCTTATAACTTAATTCTTTAAGATTTCTCTTTTCAATAAAAATATAAGAAAAATATCCAAAAATAATGATCAAAATAACTAATAAATATTTTTCTTCATCTCGTAAAAATAATAATCTTCCAGTATATGAAAGCCTAGAGAAAGCAAATAGTGGTTGATGTAATAGGTAAATAGAGTAACTACTTAACCCAATAATTGATAGGACTTTAAAACTTAAAAGTTTTGTAAGGTATGAATCATTTTTATTAGAAAATATTATTAATGAAATCCCAATTAAAACTATTAACTTTGGCTCGATATCGTTTACTGAATATTTATCATAATAGAACAGGGGGTAAAGCATCAAAGGCAAGCCAACCTTTTCTAAATGGTTAATTTTAAAATTATTGCTTAATACCATTACCAACACACCAAGCAATAATTCCCAAATTCTATATTCAAGTTTATAAAATTTATCTAAAGATTGGCTTAATGAATTAATGTATATAGAACCAACTGCGATAAATCCAATTAAGAATATGAAGTACTTTTTGAAATACTTATAAAGTAAATAAGCTAACAAAGGGAAAAGTATGTAGTATTGCTCCTCAATTGCCAAGCTCCAAGTGTGGAGGAGAGGCATAACCTTTGTTGACTCTGCAGTGTAAAAGTCTAGGTTCATAAAGTGATAATTTGAGTAAAAGAATACAGAAGGAATTAATGAATTGATATACTCCTCCATCGCTTTTGGAGTAAGTAAAATATACGAAAAAGGAATAGTAAATAAAAGTGTTGAGAATAGTGCTGGGAGAATTCTTCTTACCCTCCTTAGGTAAAAGTTTTTAAATGTAAAGGTTCCTTCGTTTAATTCAGAGATGATTATATTTGAAATCAAATATCCAGAAATAACAAAAAAGATATCGACACCCAACCATCCACCTTTAAATAATTCAATATCTGCGTGATAAAAAACAACTGCTAATACTGCAACTGCTCTTAAACCATTTATATCTTGCCTAAAAGGTATTCTTTTAATGTGAGATATATCAATCAATTTTAATAAAAATTTCACTAGTGGCCAGAGGCAGAATCGAACTGCCGACCCCTTGTTTTTCAGACAAGTGCTCTACCGACTGAGCTATCTGGCCATATTGCGGGGACGACGGGATTCGAACCCGCGACCTCCTGCGTGACAGGCAGGCGTGAACTCCAGACTTCACCACGCCCCCAATTAAATGAATTATAACTTAAATAATTGTTTTAATAAGAATAATTTAATTTACAATATGTAGGTATGGGTTTTAAAAAATATGTAAAATATGGAATTCGTTTTTTAATTTTACAATCTTTACTTACATCATTTAGTATTTTCTACTTTGACCGATTTTTAATAGGTGATTATTTCGATGGATACTTGATAATACGAGATAACCTACTTGAAGACAGGGATAGATTCTATCCATTTATATCTAATGATTTTATCAAAAGTGACATTTTTATAGCAATATTTATTTTTGTATTTTTAGTGATTCTTTATTCAACTAAATTTTACACATATGTTAATGAGTTGACTTTTTCATTAGAAAGAAAGTATTTCGATGAATTTCTTTCAATATATCTTCTCTGGACTAGTTCAATTTTTGTTTTTTTCTATATCTTTAGATTTTCTATTTTATCTAGGGGTTATTTGATGCTTTTTACGTTTTTGGTTCCTCTAATACTCATATTATTTAGAAATAGTGAAGCAATTTCTAATTTTCTTGGAAGATCGACTAGCAAAGAAAATTACATTACATTTAATCTTGAAGAAGATTCGATTTTTAGAAAATTAAGAATAATTACATTCAGAAATTCTATTGGTGATTATTCGTTTAAAAATATAGATGAAATTATTGCTGTTGTGGATAAGGTAAATAGAAATAATAACTTAAACCTAATAATTATTAATTTAAATAAATCCGAAAAACTTTCAGTTAAAGTTGAAAGATACCTTTTTGAAGCAAACAAAAAAGTTTTAATTATTTCAAAAAATAGATTAATTTTCCAAAATGTATTTTTAAAAAGAGTAGAAAATATCAATAATTATTTCCTCACTTACTTTAATAATGACATTCAGTATGGCGCACGTTATATTTTAAAAAGATTAATTGATATTATATTTTCAGTGTTAATCCTGATAGCCACTACTCCAATTATCATTTTTATAATATTTTTCATTCTAATAAAAGATGGTTACCCATTTATAATCACGCAGAACCGTGTTGGGTTGCATGGCAAAAAGTTTAATATGTATAAATTTAGATCAATGAAAAAAGACTCGCATACCAAAAGGGCTGATCTAAAAAATTTAAACAAAGGGGAAGGGCCATTGTTCAAAATAGAAAATGATCCACGAATTATCAAAGGAGCAAATTTTTTAAGAGACTACAGCCTTGATGAAATACCTCAGCTATTAAATGTAATAAAAGGCGAAATGTCAATAGTAGGTCCTAGACCTTTATTCGATGAAGATACAGAACTATTTAAGCAACAATACATGAGAAGGTTAAATGTTTTACCAGGAATCACAGGTCTTCTGCAAATTAACGATCGTAATACTTCTGATTTTTCAATCTGGTATAAGTATGATATTTTATACATTGAAAATTGGTCAATATTTTTAGATTTTAAAATAATGCTTAAGACACCTTTGGCGATGATTAACAAAAATAAAAAAGGATTTTAAGTCGTATTGTGGGTCGGGTGGGAATCGAACCCACGACCTTGAGCTTAAAAGGCTCCTGCTCTGCCGATTGAGCTACCGACCCTATGAATTTATAAATAGATTATAAACATTAAAATTAATTATCAAGACTTATAATTTACTCTTCTTCTTTTAGTATTTCTATTTTTATTAAATTTGAGAGTTTATTTCTTGTTTCTTTTGCAAACTCCAATAATTCATTATTGATATTTTGAATAACCTCTTTAGATTCTTTTTTAATTTCTTCATCTTGTATAGTTGACTCAACTGTTTTGAAAATACTGTTAATTAAATCTGATGTATTGTCAATGGTATTTTTTAGTGATTCCTTTAAATCTTCAACAAGATCTTCGTTATCTATCTTGTTTATTGCTTTTTTGGCAACCTCTGAAATATCGTTAGATATTTCTCTCCAATTTTTATTTTCTTCCATAAGACATTATAACTTTTTTTAATATTTTGATTTATCTATGAATCTGAGAGCTGGATTTTTTGTTATCCTCTGCTGGGCCCATCTAGCTGGTGCTATTAATCTAAAGAAAGGTGGCAAAAAGGGTCTGCTTACTTTTAATAATAGCAAGTTGAAATTCACCAATATTTTTTTTAGTTTTGAATCTTTAATTCCATAAATATCTTTAAACTCTTTGGGTAAGGTGTTGAAAGCAGTAAATGCGATAAAAGGCCAAATAGGTTTTATGTGTTTTGGAACTGGCCCCCCTCCAATAATGTCATAAACGTCCATTGCAACATCTGTTTTTACTAAGTAATTTTTTTCTCTTGATCTTTCAATTACCCAATCTTTTAGTTCATTGTGTGTTTTTGGCATAAGATTTCGACTCACTAAAACCATTTCCGCTGCAATAGAGTTCTCTTCGTGATATTTATTTTTTTCTTCATCAGTCAACTTTCCTACTGTTTTTTCATAGAAGAAAATCGAAGAGATTTGTAAGCAAGCATGTACCCACAAAAGTTGTTCGTGGTCTAATGCATCGTAATAACCACCTGTTACTTCGTCTTCACCATTAATTACCTCATGAAGCTTATTAATTCTATGAGCGCTTTCCTCGGCCTCAGCTTTAGATCCAAATGTTACAGAATTTTGTAGAGATAGCGTTCTAATTAAACGCTTCCAGGGGTCTCTTTGGTAAAAAGATGTCTGCCGTGCTCCAGCAGCTATGAGGGGATGTGCTGCATGCATTAACAATGCCCTTGCTCCACCAAAAAGTACTGTTATTTCTTTATTTACCTTCCACATCATTGATTTAGGTCCAAAATAACCTGGGTCTCCACTCATATGAATAATGATATATTAATTTAATTATTACCAATAAAAAGTCAACCCAGGTAATAGAGTTTCAATATAAGTATATAATTCTGAAGTAGTGTTAATTTCGTAATGATAAAAAATATAAAATCAATTTGTGGTGTAGGTGGTAACCTACAAGACTTGGAGCAAATTCAAAGTGATCCAAATTTTGTATTTGAAAATGATCCAAATTTTGAAACTTTAATACTTTATGATATTGATGGAAATATTATTAATGTAAATTCTTGGTTAGAGTGTGCTAATTATGTAAATGGTGGTTGGACTAATACAGTAATAGATAAATTTAACGGTGAGTTGTTAATATTTGCAATTTCTGTTTCAGTTTATTTGATTTATAAAATTTATAAAGGTTTAAAAAATGTCTAAATTGTTTGTACATAAAACATTAATATTTAGACTTTTTTTTCTCTCACTATTGTTCATTGTGCCATGGACATTCCAATTTAGTGAAACAGATAACAAAGTTGGGTTCATCACAGAAGAATCTGTTGGATTTTATCAAACGAATACTTGTGAATTCTCTCTTTACCAAACAGTGCAAGAAAATATCATAAACAGAAATATTGATATTTGGCCTGATAGAAATTCCAGTGTGAATTGCTTTGGAAAAATTAATGGAGTTGATTTACAAACTAATAAATTAATAGTGTCTTTTGGAACAAATTTAAATGTTGACTTCTTACTTCAATCATTGTTCTTTCTGTTTTGTCTTTCGTTAATTCCTAAATCAAATGATTATAGATTTAAGTACCCTCCACATTTCTCAATTTTTATAGTTTCTATGTTAATTTATGTTCACTTGGTGGGAGAGCAACTTCATTACGAGTACTTCACCAAAGTGTTTGATTTAGAGTTAAAATATAATAACTTTTTCTTACTTAGTATATTTTCAACAGTTTTCTTAACTTTATATATCTTTAAAGATTTAGTAGAAAAAAGGCTACATAATTTAATTAATTTTATCCCCTTCATGTTTCTGTTTATAGGAGCATTTAATTCACTGAACTTAAATTTCTTTATGTTAATTTTGTCCTTTATTGGAATAAATGCAATTTTAGAAAATAAATATAGCAAGAAATTTACATTTATATTTATTATTTTTTCACTGTTGCAAGTTTACAATTTAGATTCAAGAAATATACTTTTTGATGTAGATAAGCTAAAAGGATTTATAAACTCTTCTCAAAATACTTACTCTCAATTATTTTGGACCATTATATATTTCTTAACAATAGTTGGTGTTATTTACATTATTGAAAATAGTAAAAATAGTTTAAATCTGAAATTGCTTAGAAAGAATTTTTTATTTGTTGGAACAACAATAACTGTCATTGGAGTCGTTTCGGCTGTGAATCCTTTTGTAAATTTTATTTCTTACTACTATCTTGGCCTCAATAAAGCTGGTATTAAGACTCTTGACGTTGTAGCTGGCAATACATGGAGGGGGTTGGGTCCAAGTGCAGAAGCTCTTGGTGAATTTTATGCTTTCACAATCTTGTTATCTCTACTGGTTACATTTTTCAAAAAGATTACATTAACTAAAATTGAACTATTTCTTTTATTTGTAAACCTATATGGACTTTACAAAGCAAATAACATTGCTGCTCTTATTTCATTAGTGTTTATTCTATTTTTATACAGCTTTCTACAAGTAAATTACAATACGAAAAAAAAGATATTTGTATTCTTGATAATTAGTTCTATATTACTTTTCAATTTTTTTCCAATAAATTATTCTTATACTTTTTCGAGTAAAGCATTGTTAAAAGAAGCTTATAATGCTTCAGAAATAGGTGTTAACTTACCTGGTGATCAAAATAGTGATGATGCAATTGATAATTTAAACTTTGGAGAAATTTTATCTTACTCAAAAGACACACTGAATATATCAAATTCACTCTACTATTTCACAAATATTTACACTAACACAAAAGACATCAAATATTTACCTAACACTGTAGGTTTAATTAGTGCAATTTCATTGCCAATTAATAGGTCAGAAAAGTGGGGTGTTTTTTTGGCCAAATACAATCCTGACAAAATAAATTTAAATTTTGGATATGGCCCTCAACAAATAACTGAATATTATTTAGGTCATCAAACAAAAGTAAACACTGGACTGGTTTTGCCTCATTCTTCATTGTTGGATTATTTAATTTTTTATGGCGTATTTGGAGTGCTTTTGATATTGATTATGTTAATTAGAAACTTGTGGATAAATAAAGATAACTATTTATACGTTTCATTATTAATTTTTTTACTATTAAATTTTGTAAAAAGTGACTCTCTTCTTTATGTTTCGTCATTTGCATTATTTCTTTTCATTAATAACTTGTACAAATTTGCAATTGATTAAATAATATGAAAATAACCTATATAACATACCAAACGTTTCCTGCAAGTTCTGCAAATTCACAACAAAGTATTGGCATGATCAAAAATTTTGTCAGAGAAGGATGTAAGTTGAACCTTATTTTTCCAGAAAGATCAGATAAAAGTAGTGATAGTTTAATAAATTTACAAAAATTTTATGGATTCAAGGAAAACTTTGAAATTCAAATGTTGAAACATAATTTGCCTTTTAAAGACTATAACAAAAAAACATATTTTAAAAAGTTTAGATATATATTTAGTCATTTTATCTGGTCATACAATGCAGTTAAATATGCTATTAAAACTGAATCCCCTGAAACAATTTATTTCACAAGATCTGATTGGATTTATTTTTTTCTGGCTTTAAAAAATAGAAGTGTAATACTTGAGTGCCACCAGGTATCAAAAATAAGAAAATTTGTAATAAAGTATACAAAAAATAAAAATAATGTAATGTTAATTTTTACACATAAGTTGCTAAAAAATGATTTTAAATTAAATAAAAATTTTGAAAAAAATACAATTGTCCTGGAGAATGGATTTGATGAAGATTTTTTTGATATTAAAACAAGCCAAAAAAATCAAAACACTGAGACTGCTGTATTTGTTGGTAATTTACTAAGATTTAATCAAGAAAGAGGGGCTAGTTTTTTAATTGATGCTTTTAATGATTCAAGATTAAGAAAATATAATTTAGTCATTGTTGGTGGTCCTGAACATGAAAAAAATAGACTACAAAAAATAATACAAGATAAGAATATAAAAAACATAGAAATAACCGGAAAGTTAAGTCGATTAGACAGTATTTCGAAAATTTTAAATTCAAAAGTAGGAATATTAATAAACTCGAGTGAAAATAGACATTCAACTTACCACACCTCTCCGCTTAAGTATTATGAGTATTTGAGGTCAAATTTAAATATTGTTGGCACTGATTTTCCCTCTCACAGAAACCTCTCTTTTGGAGATGACATATTTTTTTATAAAGAAAACGATATGGAAAGTTTTATAACATCAATTAAATCAGCATTTGACACAGAGTTAAAAACCAATAGTGATTTAGACAATTTATCAATTAATACTAGGGCTAAAAAAATTATCGAATTTATTGCACGCCTGGAGGGACTCGAACCCCCAACCCTCTGATCCGAAGTCAGATGCTCTATCCAATTGAGCCACAGGCGCAAAATTAGGTATAAAGTAAGCCTATTACTTCTATAATAGTTTCAATGATAAAAACTACTACTATTCTTAAAACTGATATTTCAGAAACTACTGTAGAAGAGGTAACAAATTCTTTAATTAGCAATAATGGATTATCTGTAGCAATTTGTAATACAAATTCACTCGTTCAATCAATTAAACAACCACAACTTCGAGAAGCTATTAATTCTTTTGATATTAAAACACCTGATGGTTTTCCAGTTGCAAAAAGCTTGTCTTTCTTAACTAAAAAAAAATTTGTTAGAGTAGATGGTTTTAAAGTATTTCACAATACCCTACAAAAAAGTTCAAATAAAAAAATAACACATTATTTTTTTGGTAATACAGAGAAAGTTGTTAATAAAATGATTTTAAACATTTCTAAACAATACCCTGATTTATCATTAGCGGGTTATACCTGTCCACCAATATTATCAGTTGATGAACTCGTTGAACAATATTGTGACTTATTTCAAAATATTGATGCTGATATTGTATGGATATCGCTTGGGTTGCCTAAACAGGAACTTTTTATGTATAAACTTACACAAAAGATCAATACAAAAACTAATTTAGTAGGAGTTGGTGGTGTTTTTGATTGGACAGCAGGAACTAAGAAAAAAGCACCAGAGTGGGCAGCAAATTTAGGTCTTGAATGGATGCTTCGTTTAGTTCAAGAACCTAGACGCTTAGCAAAAAGATACTTTGTGGATAATTTTTTATTCATTTATTATTTTTTAAAACAAGTGTTATCAAAATCTAAATCAATATAGCTGAGAGCATTTAAAAACTGATAGTATTTTAAGTAATGAATTTAATTTACAAACAAATAAGTTCTGATATTGAGAGTGTTTTAAAAACATTTGAAATTAAAGAAAAAGTAATGATCTCTCTATCAAAACAACCAGAAGTTGATTACCAGGTAAATACATTAGTCAAGCACAAAAAAAATGAAAATTTTGAACAAATTTCTAATGCGGTTATCAATAAATTAAGAGAAATCAAATATATAAAAAAATGTGAGATTACAACCAATTGTTTTGTAAATATTAACGTTGACTCATTTGAAATTTGTCAACAAGTAACTAATGATTCAAAAGAGTTCAAATCTGAACATATTGAAAAAATTATTATTGATTACGGTGGTCCAAATATAGGTAAACCTTTACATGTAGGACATATTAGAACTCTCAACCTTGGACGAAGTTTATATAACATCCACACCCTTGCGGGCAATGAAATTCTAAGTGATATTCATTTGGGAGATTGGGGAATGCCTGTAGCTCAAATTATTGCTTATATAATTGAAGAGTCTTTAGAAGTAGATAATATTACAGCTCAAGACCTTCAAGAAATTTATCCATTAGCAAGTAAAAAATATTTAGAAAACAATGATTTTAAACAATCAGCTCAACAAATTAATAAAGAGCTAAATAACAATAATCTAGAGTTTGTTGATAAGTGGGAAAAAATAAAAAACATTTCTGTGAACAATCTCTCTGAAATATTTGAGGTTTTAAAACATAAATTTGACTTTTGGTATGGAGAGAGTGATGTCAATAATTTGATTGAACCAATGTTAGAAAAATTGAAGACTGAAGAAAAAATTGTACTTGATGATGGTGCATATATAAGTGCTGAAAATTCTGAGCCAAAAATACTAATTACTAAATCTGATGGTTCGTATCTTTATATTACAACTGACTTAGCAACAGTACTATTTCGACAAGAACAAATTGGTTATACAAAAGCACTCTATATTGTTGACAAAAGACAGTCTCTACATTTTAATCAACTTTTTAGCTCAATAAAATTTTTCCAATTTAACGAACTTGAACATATACATGTTGCTTACGGTACTGTAAACGATGCTTCTGGAAATCCATTCAAAACTAGAGATGGAAAAACAAAACCACTTCTAGAGCTTTATAATGAAACACTCACCCACATAAAAAACATTAACCCTGATTTAGATGAAATTAATCTTTCAATTTTAACTAACTCTGTTTTAACTTTTAGTGACTTGCTTTCGAATCGAAAAACAGATTATAAGTTTGACTTAAATAAATTTACAAATATATCTGGTAAAACTGGGCTGTACGTTCAGTATTCTCAAGTAAGAGCAAGGAAGCTTCAGAATAACTTTACTGATGTAAAAGGGGTTCTATCTAAAAATATATCTAAAAGTGAACATTCATTTTTAAAACAACTTATTAACTTTGGATATTATTTTGAACAAAGTAAAGAACTTAATGAGCCTCATCACTTAGCTAATTACTTATATGATATCTCCAATCTTTTTAATATTTTTTATGAAAATGAAAAACTAATTGAAATTAAAGATTCAAAAAAATTATCACATAAAATTTACATAATTGATTTTTTTCTTAAAACTTGTCATCAGGTTATGTTTTGCCTCGGTATTGAACCTGCAGAGGAAATGTAATTATAAAAATAGTTGAGAAGAAATTATCCAAAATAGCAAAATAATGCTGTATGAATAGT
>Ga0255778_10003735_pt1 | contig 12713 bp, 11 predicted proteins | sample 071ome_31_FD_179976 | JGI IMG/M metagenome (GOLD analysis project Ga0255778, IMG submission 179976) | Coastal salt marsh microbial communities from the Groves Creek Marsh, Skidaway Island, Georgia - 071405CT metaG (version 2) | ecosystem: Environmental > Aquatic > Marine > Intertidal zone >...
AGACACCATCGTGTACCTCCTGGATAAAATCTTTAAACCCACCCACTCGCTCTCGATGCATCGCTTCTTTCATCTCATAAAGTTTGCGATACTGTTTTGAGTGTCGCGGATACGGTGGCCGATTGTTCCCCAAAATATCTTCAGCAAAAAGGAATTGGATGTCACCACCCTTACCACCGCCAATCGATGAAGTCAGTAATGAGGTCCGTTTACTGATCTCGATCATTAATTTTTCTGGGATAACCTCAACCTCAACAGCGTATGCTCCGGCGTCCTCAAAAATCTTAATTTGCTCGTAAACCCAGCATGCCTCTTCAACCGTTTTGCCAACGGCTTTAAGCCCGCCCGTCCAAGTGCTTCTCCTCGGCACAAGCCCCGCATGCCCCTGAACGGGCACCCCGGCCTCCGCCGCGACACTGATAAAACGTGGTGACCATTGACACATGATCGCATCCGCCCCGAGCTCCATTGCGGTGTACGCCAACCTTACTGCTTCTGTTTCGCTGGCAGCCGCAACTAAGGGAACGGAAAATGCCATAAACGTTTTCGGTGCCGCGTCACGCACGGCTTTCGCCAAATGTGGCTGAGTCGGGTCAAAGCGCACCTTCATCGTATCAATACCGGCCTCCTCAGCAGCGGCAGCCTCTTCGGGCGTGAACGGTAACGTCTCACAAAGCACACGCTTTCCTTTTTGGTCCCTAAGGTCTTTAACCGTGTAATTTCGAAGACCATACGCACCACCAAGCGTCATGACTCTTGTGAGTCCATCCTTATCTACGCCTCTTGGTGGGATTCCACCATCTCCAGTCGCGTGACTCGCCATCATCCCCTCCCGATCATTTGATTCATAAAAAACTGTTAGTCCAATATCAAAGGTAACTTATTACGTTTCTCCCTCATTGAAGCAATGGCGGTTCTGACTGCCGCCATTCCGAGTATTTTTTTAATCATTCTTTTCTTTCCAGGCACAGTGGCAAACACCAGCCCCAACAACATTGAGAGCAATCCTGGACCAGGTAAAAATAACATCAGCACCCCAGCAAATAAAAGCACCCATCCAATAACATTTTTACCGATCACAAAAAAAATCTGTATCAGTGCGTAACGATTCGACTTTGAATCACGATGCTCTTGTCTCGCGAAATAATCGTGCGGCAGATGGATGACAACAAAGGGCATCACAACCAAACTGCATAAAAACGCTAACGATGAAAATAATGCAACCCAACCAAGAGCTGAATGATGTTGCGTGATCCAATTCACAATCAATTCAAATTGAGACATCCCAAAAAGATTCTTCTATCTCGTCAAAAGGCTTATTTATAGATTAAGAATGGGGCTCGTTCCTCTTCCCACCGTTGCTCATCTTGCCTAGCAAGAATTTCAAGATCCTCAACCGTCGCCGCAGGATCATCAACCCACTCTCTAAGCACCGTACCACCGTTTATCAAATCGATCGCCAAACGATCTTTCTCATATTCGTAATGGAAATCTCGCCACAACAAATATTCTGGATTTAATCGCCTGACCGCCTTAAAAAATAACGCGATGAGCCTCCAAGGTTTAAACCGCTCATGATCATAGCGAGTGGATTCATCAACATGTATTTGAATCGCCGCGCACAAAGCACCTTGATGTTTGTGAAAAGTGGGCTCGAACCAACATGGCCGAAGCACACACCCACCTAACCATTCAGCGCCAAGAGCGTTCATTTGACCTAACACTTGATCTGCATCGATGTCTGGCGCACCAAACATCTCGAGTGGACGCGTTGTGCCCCGCGCCTCAGACACATGCGTTCCTTCTAGCATCACTGTCCCGGGATAGCATCGTGCCATGTGTAAATTTGGCGCATTGGGGCTTGGGTTTATCCAAGCACGCTCGGCTGCCGGCCATCCGTAATCAGGGCCAAGAGTCGGACTCCAGCCGCGCATCTGAACAACATTCAGATCAACCGACAACCCAAAATGATGCACAAACCACGCTGCCATTTCCCCCATGGTCAAGCCATGTCGCATTGGCATGGGTGCGGCACCGACAAAACTCTCCCAGCCTTCGACCAAACAAAGCCCCTCTACCGGTCTCCCGATAGGATTCGGCCGATCAAGAACCCAAACACTTTTACCTTTCTCAGCACACGCTTCGAGGACGTATAACAACGTTGTGATGAAGGTGTATATGCGGCACCCCAGGTCCTGTAAGTCAATCAAGATCACATCAAACGAGTCCAACATCTCATCTGTGAGACGTCGAACAGAACCGTAGAGCGAATAAATGGGAATACCGAGACGCGAATCAGTAAAGTCTGTTGACTCAACCATGTTGTCTTGTTTGTCGCCCTTGAGTCCATGCTGTGGGCCAAACGCCGCGCTTAGCTTGATGTCCGAGATCTCAGATAAGACGTCCAAAGCATGAACTAAGTGTTGGTCAACTGAAGCAGGATGCGCGAGTAGGGCGACCCGTCGACCTGCGAGTTGCTGCTGCAATTGTGTCTCATCTCTTAACCGATCAAGCCCAAATTTCATTGCGATTTCCAGAGTAAAGTCAGCAACCAACTAATCGTTGATCACAACAAACGATTCACGACGATGAAAATCCGGCTCGCCATCACCGAACCCCAACGAGAAGTAACAGTATCTATCATCCTTTAATCGAATGACAGTCGCCAAATTTAAAAGGCTGGCACTCTCAATCACGCGAGCAGCTGCACTACCCGAGAAGTCCACGCTGGCATTCAACTCAAAAATTACCTGTGTTTGTCTACAGAGAATCGTTGGAGCAATTGGCAGCATTGATTGCTGCATGCCCTCTCGGTAGCCCGCAAATTCATAGACGGCCCACTCACTCGAGGGTGAGAAATTAAATTCGACGTATTGACCATCTGGGCTAAGGAAAAAGCATTCGAAACACGTGCGTGTCCATAATCGATCCGCGTGACGTCCTTCTCGCGCCACAGGAAAATCGACTCGATTCAGATCCCCCACAAGTGTGTAGCTATATTCCAACACGCTTGATACGTCGCGCGTCAAGGTCACGCCAACCGTCAGCTCACATTCAGGATTGTTAGGATGCGGCTGTAAGGTATATTTTTGTTTTACTTGCATAGACTCTTTCAATAGAGGAAAAAGACTAACCGAAAATGTCGACCAACGAGAAGTCAAAAGTGAAGCGAACGATGCTCGAGAGTGACTCCGTGCGCCAAGCGGTAGAACATTCCGGACACGCCGCGATCCTCCGATCTGAAGAAGAGTTATCGCAATCACTAAAAACGATTCAGAAGAGCGCACCCAAAGACAATGCGATTTGGGTGTTCGGTTACGGCTCATTGATATGGAACCCAATGCTCGACTATGTTGAAAAACGTAATGCGACCATTCACGGGTATCACAGAGGGTTCTATCTTTGGTCTCAAATTAATCGAGGATCACCCGAATATCCCGGCTTAGTCCTAGCATTGGACAACGGTGGGGCATGCCGAGGCGTCGCGTATCGACTAAATCCCAAATCCGCAACGTACGAGCTGACAATTTTATGGCGACGCGAGATGTTGAGCCGAGCGTATTTTCCGAGATGGATTCGTGCGCGGACTGATCAAGGGACAATAAATGCCATCACGTTTATCATCGATCGAAAGAGTCAGGCATACACTGGAAAACTCACCGATAACGAAATCGTCGAGATTGCATCAAAAGCCAAGGGGCATTATGGAAGCTGCGCCGATTATCTCTTTGAAACGGCAAGTTCGTTTGAAGAAAATAAGATCGTTGATAAAAAAATCTATCAACTCTCACAAAAACTCAGAGCAAAGCTCAGTCACATCTCAAGACGAACGTAAAGCGCCCTAGCTTCGGGGGGGCGTCGACCGGAACAATAAAAAAGTTACGACGCCAAGTGTCACCGTATTCCAAACCAAACCATTAATGAAAGCACCGTCGTAAGTGCCAGTCATGTCGACAATGTATCCAGGGATCCATCCACCAACAGCCATCCCTGCCAAGGACGCGAGCATCACCATGCCAACCCGTTCTCCGACAATTCGTTGGGGAAAATTCTCCCTCACCGTGAGGGCGTAGGCTGGAACAATCCCGCCCTGGAATAAGCCAAACATCGCTGAAACGACAAATAGCCCGCCAACCGTCTCAGCGAACAAGAAAAATGCGAGCCCAATTCCCTGTAAAAAAACACCGATGACCACGGTGCAAAGCCCACCGATTCGATCAGATATCCAGCCAAAACCCAAGCGGCTGACTACCCCAAAAGCTAACAAGACAGCCAGCATTTGCGCACCTCTGGCAGGTCCAAATCCCAAGTCACTACAAAATGCAACCAGGTGCACTTGTGGCATCGACATCGCAACACAACAACCGAATGCGGAGAACATCAGGAGTGCAATTAACATTTTTGGGCGAACTGAAACCGGTTGATTCCCAACTTGTGCTTGAGCAGTGTCACTAGTCGATGCAGGTGATGCCCTCAAAATCGCAGTGAGCGGTAATGCGACGATAAGAAGAATTAACGCGACGAGCCAATAAGCAACTTGCCATCCATAGTGATCAACCCACCGCTCCAACACGATGGGCCACACCGCCCCGGCAAAATACTGGCCACTCGCAATGATCCCGACTGCCGCACCTTTGCGTCGCTCAAACCAATGAGAGACATGGGCAATCAATGGGGCAAACGTAGTCGAGGTCCCAATTCCAATTAAGAGCCCGTGAATCACCGAGAGGGTGGCGATACCCGTTGACATCGGTGCAATCGCGTAACCCGCAGTCATCAAAGCAATGCCGATCAGTACCGTTTTGAATATGCCAAATCGGTCGGAGAATCGACCAAAAATCACGCCACCCAGGCCATAGCCAACCATAGTGAGGACGTAGGGGATCGATGCCCCAGAACGGTCTACCCCAAAATCTGTTTGGACAGCAGGCAACACCACCACCACAGACCACATGCCCACACCCACAATAATCGACAGCATCAACACAACAATGAGTCGATACCAAGCTTGCGCGGAGTCGACCGTGAAATCGGATGAAAAGGTCATTGCTAAGAAATTCGTTTGGTTCGCGAGGAGAGCTATTGTATGCCGTTCGTAATGAGCCGTTCGATCAGAAACTTTGTGCTCGTTGTGTTTTTGTAATAAAGTTTGGCGATAAACATGTATAGAGTCAGAAAGACTCACCGGAGGAGAAGTGTCAGAAGTCAGCATCCCGAGAAGTCGGGAGGATACGCTGCCCGCGCTGCTATTTAAAAATGCAGAGGTTAGGGGCAAGAAAACAGCAATTCGAGAAAAAGACTTAGGTATTTGGCAAAGTTGGACTTGGTCACAGGTTTCCACTGAAGTTGCTTATCTCGCATGTGGGCTAGCGGCTAAAGGATTTTCTCGCGGCAACAATCTTGCGATTATCGGAGATAATCGACCTCGACTTTATTGGTCCTTTGCTGCATCGCAAACGCTCGGTGGCATTCCCGTCCCACTCTATCAAGACGCCATTGCAGAAGAGATGATCTATGTATTCAACGACGCGGAAATTGAATTCGCCATCGTTGAAGACCAAGAGCAAGTGGATAAGCTTCTTGAAATAATGCCGCGATGCAACAAACTCAAGCATATCGTGTATGACGATACTCGAGGCATGCGCCACTACGATAACCCTGCGCTCATTTCGTACGATGAACTTCGACAGCTAGGCCAACAATACCTGGCAGAACACGCAGATTTCTTGTCTCGAGAACTCGATCAGTGCCGCCCTGATGACATTTCGGTCATTCTTTACACATCAGGAACCACGAGCAAACCCAAAGGTGTGTGTTTAAGTCACAAAGCATGTATTGATGTCGCAAGTGGCGATATGTCTTTCGACGGTTATAAGGATGACGGTGAAATCCTGTCTTATCTCCCAATGGCTTGGGTTGGTGACCACCTGTTTTCTTACGCACAGTCAATCGTGGCTGGTTTTACGGTTAATTGTCCAGAATCATCGGAAACGGTGATGATCGATATGAAGGAGATTGCCCCGACGTATTACTTCGCACCACCGCGTGTGTTCGAGAACCTCTTAACCACCGTCACCATCAGGATGGAAGACGCGAGCAACCTAAAAAAGTGGCTCTACCGCACCTTCATGGCTGTCGCGCGTCGCTCTGGGTCAGAGATCATGGATGGCAAACGAGCGCCAATACTGGACCGGGTTCTCTACGCTATCGGTAATTTATTTGTATTCGCGCCACTCAGAAACAATTTGGGGATGAGTCGTATCCAGTGTGCGTACACGGGCGGTGCGGCGATCGGCCCAGACCTATATCGATTTTATCGATCGATTGGTATTAACCTAAAGCAGCTATACGGACAAACCGAGACATTAGCGTACGTTTGCAAGCAGCCAAATGGCGAGGCGCGACTAGATACAGTGGGATCCCCCATGCCAGGCGTTGATATTAAAGTGGCGGACAAAGGCGAGATTCTGGTGAAAAGTCCAGGGCTTTTAAAGGAATACTACAAAAATCCTGAGGCGACCCAAGAGTCCCTCACAGAGGATGGTTACTTCCGAACAGGAGACGCCGGATTTGTCGATCAAGATGGACATCTTAAAATCATAGATCGAGCGAAAGACGTCGGTGCGCTCACAGACGGCACCATGTTTGCGCCCCAATTTTTAGAAAACAAACTCAAGTTCTTCCCGTTCATTAAAGAGGCCGTTTGTTTCGGTGACAAACGCGATAACGTGACGGCATTCATCAACATTGAAATGGAAGCGGTGGGTAACTGGGCTGAACGACAGGGTCTGGGTTATTCGGGTTACGTTGACCTCGCGAGTAAGGCTGAGGTTTACGACCTTTTGGCGGAATGCATTGAACAGGTCAATGCCGATTTGGCTGAGGAAGACAGTCTTGCAGGATCACAAATTAAACGATTCCTCATTTTGCACAAAGAACTCGATGCAGATGATGACGAACTCACTCGGACAAGAAAGGTCAGGCGAGGATTCGTCGCGGAAAAATATGGTGTACTCATTAACGCACTTTATGACGGCTCCGATGACTGCTTTATTGAGACGCAAGTGAAGTTCGAAGATGGTCGCACCGGGAACATTGCAGCCACACTGGCCATTCGAGATCTAAAAACCGTAGCTGCACCATCTGCATTGGCAGCGTAATAAATAAAATTTTGAAGTAACCCATGACGATCACTCAACGAACCCTTGGTTCAACACTGCTAAAAGTTGACAACATCTCACTTGCCTTCGGTGGCGTAAAAGCACTGACCGATATCAGTTTCGAAGTGAAAGAACACGAGATACTTGCCATCATTGGTCCGAACGGGGCGGGGAAGAGCTCGATGCTAAACGTGATCAACGGCGTTTATCATCCAAACAATGGCTCGGTGACATACAAAGGTGTGCAGCGAAAACAAATGCGGCCACACGAGGCGGCAAGTCAAGGTATCGCGCGCACATTCCAAAACATCGCTTTGTTTAAAGGCATGTCGGTGCTCGACAACATCATGACCGGCCGAACACTGAAGATGAAAGCAGGCTTTCTCTCTCAGTGTCTCTATTTCGGCCGGGCGCGTGATGAAGAAATTGAACATCGTCTTAAAGTCGAAGAAATTATCGATTTTCTGCAGATTCAGTCGATTCGAAAGACTCCTGTTGGCCGTCTTCCCTACGGGCTTCAAAAGAGAGTCGAGCTCGGACGAGCGCTGGCCGCAGAGCCCGAGTTATTGCTGCTCGATGAGCCCATGGCGGGGATGAATATCGAAGAGAAAGAGGACATGAGTCGATTCGTCTTAGATGTCAATGACGAATTTGGTACCACAATCGTTTTGATCGAGCACGACATGGGTGTTGTCATGGATTTATCAGACCGTGTCGTCGTGCTGGATTACGGTAAGAAAATTGGAGATGGCACTCCAGATGAAATTCGTAACAACCAAGAAGTGATTGATGCTTACTTGGGGGTATCACATTAGATAACGACGGAGGAATACGTCTGACGCATCACGTTGCGTCGCGTTAAGAATCATGGGATTTTTTGTTGAAGTATTGATTAGCGGACTGATGGCGGGAGTGCTCTACTCGCTCGTCGCACTCGGCTTTGTGCTCATTTTCAAAGCATCAGGAGTATTTAACTTCGCGCAAGGTGCGATGGTGTTGTTCGCCGCACTCACATTTGTGAGATTGCTAGATATTCTGAAAGACACGTTTGCGCCGATCATGCTCTCGCTTCTCATCACAATCGTCGCGATGGTGTTGCTTGCGATGGCGGTTGAGCGAATGGTGCTTCGCCCTTTAGTGAATCAGCCAGGAATCTCCTTGTTTATGGCAACTTTAGGGATTGCGTATTTTCTTGACGGGTTTGGGCAAACCCTTTGGGGTAGTGACATTTATACTCTTGATGTCGGCATCCCTAAAGACTCCATCTTTATTCTCGAGTCAGTATTTGAAGGAGGTGTGCTGGTTGCATCAGAGGATTTGATCGCGACAGTCATCGCAGGCCTGTTGGTTGTCACGCTTGCTATTTTCTTTCAGAAAACTCGAATTGGAAGAGCGCTTCGTGCCGTTGCGGATGATCACCAAGCCGCCCAATCAATTGGGATACCGCTTAACTATATTTGGGTCATCGTCTGGACCGTCGCGGGTCTCGTTGCTTTGGTTGCAGGGGTTATCTGGGGCTCTAAACTTGGCGTGCAATTCTCGCTGTCCTTGATTGCGTTGAAGGCGCTGCCGGTTCTGATACTGGGCGGGTTCGAATCTGTATTAGGCGCGGTGATCGGTGGACTGATCATTGGTGCAGGTGAAAAGCTTTCTGAAATTTACCTTGGACCCTATGTCGGCGGTGGTATTGAGTATTGGTTCGCTTACATGCTCGCATTAGGATTCCTGATGTTTCGACCGCAAGGACTATTCGGAGAAGTACACATCGACCGCGTATAACGTGGTATCTGTTTCAATAAACTATCGGTTAGAACATGTTTTATAGAGAAGCTGGACAATTTAAAACGAGCTATCAATCGGACCAAGCGGTCTTCCCCATCTTTCAAGATCGAATCTTTGTCGCTCTTTGGTTGCTTGCTGCGTTCGTCGCTGTTCCTTTGCTCGCGAACGAATACATGTTTCGGGCGATTTTCATTCCGGTCATCATCATGTCCCTTGCGGCGATTGGACTAAACCTTCTCGTTGGTTACTGCGGGCAGGTGTCTCTGGGCACTGGGGCTTTCATGGCTGTCGGTGCATATGCTGCCTATAACTTTATGATCCGCGCGGATCTTAATCCACTGATCTGTTTTCTGTTAGGAGGCCTCTGCGCAACTGGGGTTGGTGTGGTATTCGGTATCCCAAGCTTACGAATTAAAGGCTTTTATTTGGCGGTCGCTACTCTCGCACTCCAATTTTTCACGGATTGGTCATTCAGCCGAATAGACTGGTTCACGAACTACACCCCATCAGGATCAATTGCGGTCCAACCAGTCGAAGTGTGGGGCTTCGTGTTTGATTCACCACTCCGAAAGTACTTGTTGTGTTTAACCGTATTAGTAATTTTCACAGTTATTGCGAAAAATATTGTTCGAGGACGCATCGGTCGCTCATGGATGGCAACACGAGATATGGATGTTGCCGCAGAAATTATTGGTATTCGTCCGGTTTATGCGAAGTTGTCGGCGTTTGCGGTCAGTTCCTTTTTTATTGGAGTCGCCGGCGCACTGTGGGCCTATGTTCACCTAGGTTCCTGGGAACCGTTAGCTTTTGATATCAATGTATCTTTCAGCGTTTTGTTTATGGTCATCATCGGCGGCTTAGGCTCGATCGTAGGCGGGATGCTCGGGGCGGCGTTTATCACATTGTTGCCTCTTTTCTTGAATCAATTGCCGTTGTGGCTCGGATTTAATATGTCTACTGCCATGGTGTCGCACCTTGAATTCATGATTTTTGGGGCATTGATCATCTTTTTCTTAGCTGTTGAGCCATTGGGACTTGCTCGTTTGTGGCAACTTGCTAAAGAAAAATTACGCTTATGGCCATTTCCACACTAAATCATTTGTTTAACTTAACTTTAACGTCAGCAACACACAACAACGCCTTTACGGGAGGTAGCTTATGAAACACGGTTTGTTAACACGGGCTTGGATGCTCAGTCTCTTTCTGGTCTTGGCTGGCTGTGGCCAGGATTCCGGCACCGAATCGACAGAGAGCAGCGCGCCAGCTACATCAGACGCATCAAACGCAGGTGAAGCGACAGTCGCTATTGATGAGAACAGTCAATTCGTTCCAGTGCTGTCATATCGCACAGGGCCCTACGCACCCAACGGCATTGGGGTTGCGAATGGCTTCGTTGACTACCTGAAAGTCATTAACGCAAGAGACGGTGGTATTAATGGCGTGAAAATTGCGTTTGAGGAATGTGAGACAGGTTACTCAACCGCGCGAAGTATTGAGTGTTACGAGAGGTTGAAAGGAAAAGGGCCAACGGGTGCAGCCGTATTCAATCCCATGTCCACTGGCGCCACATTCGCCATTACCGAGAAAGCACCGGTTGACAAAGTGCCTCTCATCACGATGGGGTATGGTCGCTCCGAATCACGAGACGGCAGCGTTTTCCCCTGGAATTTCCCAATTTATGGCACGTATTGGACTGCAGCTGATGTGCTCGTGAACCATGTTGGAAATCTCAATGGCGGCTTGGACAACTTAAAAGATAAGAAGATCGTGCTTGTCTATCACGACTCGCCATTTGGTAAAGAGCCCATACCGCTTTTGGAAAAACGCGCGCAAATGCATGGTTTTAACCTCATTACGATTCCTGTCACACACCCAGGTGTCGAACAGAAATCGGCGTGGATTACTGTACGTAAAGAACAACCCGATTACGTCTTTCTTTGGGGTTGGGGTGTCATGAATTCAACGGCGATCAAAGAAGCTGCCGGCGTTCGTTATCCACGAGACAAGATGTATGGAATTTGGTGGTCAGGATCTGAACCCGATGTGAGGCCAGCTGGTAAAGATGCGGTCGGCTATCAGTCAGTTTCGATGATCTCCTCCGGGCACGCATCCGTACACGACGACATCATGAGCTACCTCTATGACAAAGATAACGGAACCGGGGAGGTTGAGTACGTTGGTCAGGTCTTGTATAACGTTGGCATGCTCAATGCAGCACTCGTCGTTGAAGCAATCCGAACCGCTCAGACGAAGTACGGCCAAAAGCCTTTGACTGGAGAGCAGGTCCGCTGGGGTATTGAAAACCTCAATATCAGCCAGAAAAATATCGACGATCTTGGATTAACCGGTTACATGTATCCCGTCAAATTGGCATGCTCCGATCACGAGGGCAAACAAGCTGCGCGACTTCATCGCTGGAATGGAGACAACTGGGAGTACTCAACTGACTGGATTCAAGCTGACAATTCACTCATTGAGCCTATGGTTGATGCTGCAGCGACAACTTACGCTGCAGAAAAAGGCCTCGAGAGACAAGCCTGCGGTAGTTAGCACAAACGATTGAGAATAGGGAATGATGATGGAACAGCAAAACGCAAATTTACTTTCAATCAAAAATATTGAAGTAATTTACGACCACGTCATTCTCGTTCTTAAGGGCGTGTCGCTTGACGTACCTGAAGGATCCATCGTAGCCCTGCTTGGCGGAAATGGTGCGGGCAAGTCAACGACGTTGAAATCTATTTCGAATCTATTGCGTGCTGAGCGAGGTGAGGTGACCAAAGGTTCGATCGTGTTTAAAGATCAACGAATCGATCAGCTCAACCCATCCACGGTTGTGAAGCGAGGTATTGTCCAGGTGATGGAGGGCCGGCACTGTTTTGCGCACCTCACTGTTGAGGAGAATCTTCTCACAGGCGCATTTACCCGATCGGGCTCTCGAAGTGAAATTGCTGAAAGTCTCGAAAAGGTCTACACCTATTTTCCTCGACTAAAACAACGGCGCTCAAGCCTAGCTGGATTCACATCCGGTGGAGAGCAACAAATGACTGCGGTCGGGCGAGCATTGATGGCGAAGCCCAAGATGATTCTCTTGGATGAACCCTCAATGGGGCTTGCACCACAGATTGTCGAAGAAATTTTCGAAATCGTTGAAGACCTCAATCAAAAAGAGAAGGTCAGTTTTCTCTTAGCTGAGCAAAATACAACTGTTGCGCTTCGTCACGCGAATTATGGATATATTCTCGAGAATGGCCGGATCGTGATGGACGGACCCGCTAATGAGTTAGCGAATAACGAGGACGTCAAAGAATTTTATCTTGGTATTTCCAAGTCTGGCCGAAAAAGCTTCCGAGACGCGAAACATTATCGACGTCGTAAGCGCTGGCTCGCCTAGACGCCTCATTAGCAGTATTCTTTTTTAGGCCCAGTAATCTGGGCCATATTTTTCTAGATAGGACAGAACATGACCGATTCCGATGTGTATCTCGACAGCTCTGAGACTCGATCACCTGAGGAACGCGAAAGTGAGCTGATTGAACAGTTTCGCCAACACCTCTCGCTTGCTAAGGAGCAATCTGCGTATTTTGCACAAACACTTAAGGACATTGATCCCGCCACCATCACGAAGCGTGAGGATCTGAGCTCCATCCCAGTCACAAGAAAATCTGATCTGAAGACGATTCAAGCGAATACTCCTCCTTTCGGTGGACTGACGACGGAACCAGTAGGAGACCTTGCACGTGTATTCGCGTCTCCCGGTCCCATCTACGA
>Ga0255778_10003741_pt1 | contig 12702 bp, 7 predicted proteins | sample 071ome_31_FD_179976 | JGI IMG/M metagenome (GOLD analysis project Ga0255778, IMG submission 179976) | Coastal salt marsh microbial communities from the Groves Creek Marsh, Skidaway Island, Georgia - 071405CT metaG (version 2) | ecosystem: Environmental > Aquatic > Marine > Intertidal zone > Salt...
CTGAAACCGGACTTAATACAGTGCATATCGATTTATCGAATGATTTTTATTTTACGACAGATGTTGGACCTTCTTTTGATGGACAAGATATTTCACTGAAAGATTTTGAAAACGTAACAATTCTTGGTGGTATAAGCTCAACAATAACTGGTGGTAGCGACGCCAACACAATTTTGGGCGGTTCAGCTGTTGACAACATCAAAGGTCGCTCAGGAGATGATATTATATCTGCAGGTGACGGTGATGATATAATCGATGGCGGTGCTGGATCAGATAATCTAACTGGTGGCGGCGGTGACGACACCTTCGTTTTCACAAAATCATCAAATGGAGCAGATACAATCAACGATTTTGTGATCGCTGACGATATTTTGCAGTTTGCTGATAGTGCTGATCTTTCACTGGTTGGTGTCAGTAATTTGAATTTTGTGATTGGGGAACAAACAACGCTCAAAGATGGAATAGATTTAATTGACGCTACTCACAATATTATAGTTCTAACCAACGAAATTGCTAACGTAGGAGCAGCAGTCAAAGATATTGCAGGAACTAGCAATAAAATTGGTGATGGAGTAATTGTAATCGCAGCAGCGACCGTGGATAATGATCCTAATATAACAGCAGAATATGCCAAAATTTGGTATGATGCGACTTCTGCAGTTGATGCTGAAAGCGATACTGTACTACTTGCAACACTTAATGGGATCACTTTGAGTGACCTTAATTCGTTCACGGTAGACAACTTTACGATAACTTAAGTGGTCCAAATTATACTGGTAAATCATAGGCAAATATGTTTGCTGTTAAGTCATCTGATGATACAACCGCCATCACACTGATTTCTTCAGGATCGATCGTGCCAACTCCATTGTCAGTATCTGCAAAATAATAAAGACCAAAAGTCCCATTAGTTGTACTTTCCAAAGCTAACAGAAGAGCACGCCCTGAAGACGATCCCTGTAGATCTACCTCCGCCTCAAATACTGTTGCAACTTCTGTCGTATCTGTAAGGTTTTCAGGTGTAATTGTAGCACCACCGTTTGTAAGTATTAGATATTCGTATGTGTCATCTGCTAACAAATTTAAGGTCTGTTCTTCGTCAGCGGTGGTATTTAGAGTAACACCATCAAGATCGTTATTCCCACCATCGAGTGTGGTCGCTAAGGATCCTCCAATAATTATCAAATCATCAGCACTCAAGAAACCAGTAACAGTATCTGATCCATTGGGTGATCCAGCTGCAGCACCATCTCCAGTTGTTAAAAGGACAACATGATCTGATCCGCCGCTTCCAAGATTAATTTCATCAGCTCCATATCTCCCTAGAATAACATCATTCCCTGATGACCCAGTAATGACGTCATCTCCAGATGTACCAGCATCAATGTCTAAATAAGGTATATTATCGCTATCAAAATTGATCTTTGACAAGTCTATGATATCATCAGAGTTAGTACCCAAAATAACAATCTTTTCACCACCATCTTCATCAGTACTGTCAAAACTCACAATTTTGCCAGTCATAGTAGAAGCTTCAAAACTAGCTTGCTGTCCAGATGTTAGAGTGATCTCATTGACTAACCCTAAGTCAAAAAAACCAGTGGTTGAGCTTTCAATCAATTCAATATCAGTCGCGCTTTGGCTGCGTGCACTTTCTAAAAGATAAATGTTTGCGTCGGGGTCATCACTCAATGCAGATTGCAAATTGCTGCTAATGTCTGAGCTGTCAGTATTAACTAAGTTTGCGACACTGTCTTCAATACCTGTAGAAAAAACCGCTCGTGACTTTGAAGCGATATCACTTGCATCACTTGCGTTCACTCGTGTTGTGACTGTTGCAGTACCGATATAGTCATTTATACCGTGCAAAGCAGCAATTATATCACTTGATGAACCGCTGATATCATTATCAGCACCTGAAAACGCCAAGGATATTGTACCAGAATTGGCAGAGTTAATTGTTTTAAGCTGTGATAAATATTCAGTAGCAGAAGCAGAAGCAAAATTAATGATTATATTACCAACATGCGTGGTAATACCATTAAGAGCGTCATTTAAATCGCTCGCAGACCCCTGAAGAGTTGTTGAAGAGCCACTATCAATTAAAGTTATTAATCCAGAAGTAGAGGAATTAATGGCCTTCAATTGAGTAAGATAATCGATACCTATATTGGAAGTACTCGCTGCACTTACAGTTATATTTCCTGTATGACTGTCTATTCCGAAAAGTGCTGCAGAAAGATCGCTTGCAGAACCCCCGAGTTCTGTAGAAGCTCCACTGCCAGTCAGTGTAATCAGTCCAGAAGTTGAAGCATTTATTGATTTTAATTTAGCGAGATAATCTACTCCAGAGTCACTCGTGCTAGCGGATGTCAATGATAAGCCTGCTGTATGTGATGATATGCCTGAAAGAGCTGCTTGCAAGTCATCTGCAGATCCATTTAATTCAGTTGCCGCCGCAGTACCTGTTAGGTTTATGATGCCTGACGTTGATGCGTTTATTGCCTTTAACTGAGCGAGATAATCTTTACCTCCATCAGATGTTAATGCCTCTGATATCGTTACAGAGCCTGAATGTGTTACTATGCCCGATAAACCTGACTGCAAATCTGAAGCACTTCCTTGCAAGGCCGTTGATGCACCAGAACCACTTAGTGTGATATCACCTGAGGTAGCATCATTGATTTTCTTTATTTTACTCAAATAGTCGGCTTCAACAGCTGATGTTATTTTCACATCGGAGGTAGACGCTGTCACTTTACTGTCTATTGTGTCCAAAGCAGCGATGTGATCGTCTACAGATCCAGTTATGCTTAAAGCATTCAATACAGTTACATCGCCTGTGGTCGAAGCCCCGATTGCAGCTAGTTTACTTGCAGCAACTTCAGAACCGGCATCATCATTGATTTCCACTTCGACGGAAGAACTTAATTGGATTTTATCTCCACTTTGTCCCTTTTCTGTCGAGAGAACGTAATAGCCATCGTCGACAGATCCCGTCACTTTTGAATGGACTATTGCATTGACAAAACCTGAAGTATTAGCAGCCACAAACTTAAGATCAGATAAACTTGCTTCTGCGCCAGATACCAAAAGGCTTATGTTGCCCGCAGTTTGGATGGTTTCCTGATCATCCAACAAATTCTTTAAATCGCTTGCTATTCCTGTCGACTTTACAAGACCAGTTACATCAATTTTATTAGAATTAACTAGATCTAAAGCCAGCAAATCCGATGCAGTAGCTTCGCCTGATATTTTAATACTTCCAGTAACTTTTAATCTTGTTAGGTCAGTAGTGTAGTCAACGTCTGTTACAACAAGATTTCCTTCTCCTGAAATGACTAAGTCCATCACTTCTAAGTCAGAACTTTTCAGTTCTAATGTCGCTCCAGATGGTAAGGACAAAACATCAATATCCTCATAAAGTATCTTACCATTAGAAGTTATTCCGCCTTGCGCAAAGACTAATTCTTTGGTCACTTTATCCAAAATAACAGTGACATTACCTGTCGGATTACCATCAAAAGCGATTGAAGTTAGTGCCAAATTACCATTTTCTATGGTGTCATCTACAACCTGGAGCGACAAATCCGGCGCGTCGTCAAGATCATTGGTATATGTGGCAGCCTGTATTACTTTTGCAGACAAAAGATCGTTGGAAATATCAGAGTTCTCAACTGTCGTTAAGACAAATGGATTGCCTTCTGCATATATTGAAAGAGAGTTTGATGACACAAGATCCAAGAACGAATTTAATTCTTCTTCACTTTCAAAAACAATCTCGATGTTGCTATCCAGAGAGTTAACAACAATAGTCTGTATAGATTGAAGCTGGGTTAAGCCTATTTTGGTATCAGCATTTTCTGAAAGCTCCAAACTATCGATACCTACGAATTCAACATTCGTAAAATCTGTTGATCCACGTTTGAGTGCTACACTATTATAGCCACATATCTTGCTTCCAGCAGCAAAAGATAATTCTCTTGAGGTGTCGATAAAATCGAATTCGATTTTACCAGTACCATCAGCCTGAAATCGAATGCTGTCTTTTGTTTCTGTTGTCTCACTGACTTCAATAATCGAAGATGATGGATCTTTTAGAGCTAGCCCTTGTACAGGAGTTAAGCTGTATGAATTACCAGACTTTGATAAACTTACGCTGCCATCATTTGAAGGCGCACTGCCCCCACCACATGCAGATAGAGCTAAAAGTGTTGGCAAAGAGCTAAATGTTTTAACCTTTAAGTTACTCAGATTTTGTTTAAAATCTGAGGTCCTTAGTCGTCTATCATTAACGTCAATTAAATACAAAGTCATCTCAACCCTTACGAAGGCCTTTCAGTAAGAAGACCTACTTCAATAATTATAACGTCATCGATGCAAAATTGTTTATTTAAGAGAGAAATTATATAATTACAGATTTTAAGAACAACTTTTAATACATCTTAAAGTATTGTTTTAATATAGTTTATTCGCTTTGGCACAATGCATGCTGTTCAGAATTATGGTAAATATTATGTCAAAAATTTGGAGCAGCAAAAACCTAGTATTAGGATCCTGGGGCGTATTACTGGTTGCCCTATCTCTTATATGGCTCAACGTTTTTAGCAATCTTCTTAACACAGCGATAGACTTACCAGTACCCCTTGCAGCAACAGAGTTAGATACCAACAGTTTAGAAATTGTAGCAGACGAAAAGAGTTTCTTAATCAACAAAATTGCTGCATATCCAGATAAAGATCCAAATGTACGTGTCTCTTATGATGCTCTTTCGGGTGAGTTTTTCACAGTAAGTGTTCCAAACATCACAACTAAGACTTATGAATTGCCAATTTTTGCTACCCATTTTCTGTTAAGTATTCCCGAGTTATTTTCATCAGTAGAAAAAAATGGATTAAAACTAGAAGGTAGTTTTAAAAAATTTCAAAGTGGGCAGGCTAAAGTCACAGATAGGATTAAGTATAAACCAGTCACTGATTCTCTAAATGCGCAATTCGATTTGCAATCAAATTATGCGAGCTTTTTCTCAGTAACTTTAATGCAAGACCGTTTACCACCGGCAATATCGCAGGATAGTGTTCCCGAAGTCAGGACGACACGGAAAACGTATTCGCCTAGACCAAAATTGCGACCTCAAAATTTGAACAACGGAGTTTTGATAGCTGTTGGTTATTTTACTATGAAGCAAAACTTAGATCGTACATTACAGACCTTAGATCTAACAGGTTACCCTTACTCTCACAAAAGATTAGAGGAACAAAAAGGATCTTTAGTTACAGTCGGTCCATTCACGAGCAGGAGCAGTGCAAAAAAAGCACTTGAAATTACAAAGTTCGTCGGATTTTCTGATGCTTACATCTTAAACTGATGTTCTAGACGCTATTAAAAATATAGTCATTTAGCTTCTTACTTCGTTTTTTAAGAAATGAATTAGTCCGAACTGAATTGTTTATTCATACTTTGAAAGATGTTTTCTAATGTCACTTGATTATTGCAATCTTGAAAAGCGTCGATGTTTGAACCTGCTGCGAATTTTGCGCCTATTATGCTTACAGCATCAAATTTTGGTGCCATGACGACCTGCAATTCATCTTTTGCACTCGCACGAATAAAGGCTTCTCCATGCTTGAAATTCACCGTTTTCCCTGTCGCAAGGTTTTTCAAGCCGAAGGAATTAATGTCCATTTCGCAATTGGTCTCTAATGATACGCGCGCGACAAACTCCTTGTGACGCTCCGGTGCGAAAGCATCTTGGCCAATAGCATAATAAACTCCAACACTTATTATCGGAACAAGAACGAGTTTGAACATGCGAGTTGTCTCCAAATCCTAGTTTAAGCGAATAGCGATGCCTTGGGAAACAAGTATCATCGTGCAATGCAAAACGTCTTTTCGTTCTTTAGAAGAACATGATTATAGGTCGTTACGGCTCCCAAGCGCCTTTCACAGAACACTTTAAAATCATTCAGGTCCTCGTAAAAAATACCTGATTTAGAAATACGAGGCAGATCTGCTATCATCAGATTCAAAATCAAACACTTTTTTGTTTTCTCAAAAATGTGTTCTAGTTCACCACGAAAATAAGAACGCCAATCCGTAACTGTTGTTTGCGGAGCGTAATTATACGTGCCGGACATAATCGTAAAATCCATCAATTCTACTGGTCGAGAGCCTTGCTTGAAACGAACATTTTTTGAACTCATCTTCTTATCACAGAATTCAATCAAATTATTTGCCAGATCATATCCAGTATATTCCAAATCGATATCATTATGCTCGGTTCGGAAGAACTTCAAAAAACCGCCATATCCACAACCAATGTCACAAATACTCACTTTACGATTCTGAGTTCTCTCACGAATTATTGCTGCAATTACTGAAAACCGTGCGCTCTGCCGCGCTTCACTAAACCATAAACTTGCCTCTGGTTGAGGGCCAAATTTTGTGAAACGCCTGCTGAAAGTGGAGGCTATTTCTCTTTCCAAAAGTGTATAGTTTTTTGTCAGCATTATACGGAATTTATCGCCATCGATTTAAGCAGTTTCCACTGCAGTTCCAGACACAGATACAATCACGTAATTTTGATGCTCCAAATAAGCATTTGTCAAATCTATGCTATATCCGAGAATAGCGTTTGCACCGCGCTTAATCGCGTTTGCCTTAAGTTCGATATCTGCTTCTTCAATGACTTTTCTCAGCGATTGATGGTTGCTTGAAACTTTTTTACGTATAAATAAATTTTTCCAATTGGTGTCTTTTTTGTGAGGTGAACTCGTTAACGTTGCTTCTCCATGGACAATGCCAAAGCGTTTACGAACCCGTAAATTTGTATTTAGCTCACTTGTAACAAGAATGTTTTCAAATTTTTCGAAATAATTGTCCAAAGACTTAACATTACTTGGGCGATTTGAAGAGTTAGCGACTTCAATCTTAGTTTTGACAAGTGATTTCACGTAACATGCAACACACATGCCGCTGTGATCTCTCGCAACATTGGACTCAGTGTAACCCATTTTAACATTGCATTCTGCACAACTAGCCATTTTGATTTCCTCAATTTTTAGCTTAATTAGCGAGTTAATTTTTCCAAAAGTTCAGAACTGGTCTGCATTAGTCTTGCTGCACCATTAAATTGCTGTTGAGCCCTAATCATGGCTGTCAATTCATCTGTAATGTCTACGTTAGATGTCTCCAGTGAACCACTTTTTACGGCTGCAAAACCTGATTCAGTTGGTGTGCCTAACAGTAGCGCTCCAGCTTTTTCAGTTGCGCGATATCGTGCATTTCCAAGCTCCCTAAGCCCCTCTGGGTTTGCAAATAATCCCAGCGCTAACGTACCAATTGGAACAGGTGGTGTTTCGTCACCGTATTGCGCGGAAATTTTGCCATCTTCCTCTATCGTCAAGTTTGACATGACAACATCATCTTTTTTAGCCGGTATTTGAATTGGTAAAAGCGCTTCTACATCGATATTTTCAGTAGAAAAGTTACCGTCAACAAGCGGCTTACCTAAAACATAACAATTATCAGATGTCGTTAAAAAACCATTTTCATCCAAAGCAAAGGTACCGTTTCGCGTAAAGCTGGCCATGGAGTCTTTTGGATTTTGTAAGATAAAGAACCCATTTCCAGACAATCCTAGATCTGTTTTTTTCTCAGTAGCGAGCAGCGTACTTTGAGTTTGGCTAAGGCGCGTGTCTTCCACGAGAGAGCCAAGCCCTGAAGAGCTAGCTTGTATTGAGTCCGACAGAGAGCTAGGGGCTAAATCAGCATAGGAAGCTATCGACTTTTTGAAGCCCGTGGTATTCGCGTTTGCCACGTTATTAGAGATGATCGATAGCTCATTTTTTGCTGATGCCATACCAGCTTTGATTACTGAAAACATTATCTACTCCTAATTTGTAAAGTTAAGAGCAAATATTGTGCCAATATGTGGCTATCACCTAGCCAAGAAAATCAAATAGCGACTTGCTTGTTATCCTGGTGAATGTGGCTTGTGCGGCATCTTTCTGAAGCATTAACATTTCTATGCGAGTTAAGAGTGAAGCAAGATCAGCATCTTTTATTTCAGAAATATCTTCTTCTAGTTGTATAAGTAAGTCTTGGTTAGTCGCTTCCGCATCTTGAGCCCGTCTAGAGGCTGTCGAAACCTCAGCTCTCATAGTAGATACGTGGGTAAAAGCATCAGTGATGCGTAGTGATATATCTTGATTATTTAGTCGATCTGGATCAACTTTTTCAAGGATCACTGAAGAGGTTGGGTCAACAATATTAAGCGTAGTATCCGCGCTTGTAACTCCAGACTGGATAAACTTCTTTATAACAAGTTTTTCAGAATTTCCTTGAAGCGTGATCTTATTTTCGCCGTTCAGCGTCGCACTAATCCCTGTCGTCGCGCTCTCTGCATTAATTTTATCAACTAATAGGGAATAATCATTGCCATAGATTTTTGCTGCAAAATTTGTTTCGCCAGTCTCTGTGACTAGTGAAAATGATATGTCAGCATCGGCGCCAGTATTAGGGAATTTGACCGTTGTCGTGTTTTGCGTCCGAAATAGATTTGACGAAATACCACTATTCAAATCCGTTTCAAGGCTGTTTATCAAATCGTCTACAAGCTCAAAGACTGAAAAACGTCCACTTTGGCCAGCCATATTTTGAAAAACTTGGGCACCAGAAAAATTTTGTTTGACGTTGAGACCACTTGAAACTTGAACTTCTTTTGGAATTACTGAACCCAAGTAATTCACTGCCCCATCCCCGCTCAATTCAAATGGTCGTTCTAGACCTGACACGCCACCGAAAAGCGAGTTGCCAAAGCTATCTGTCGTATTCGCGAGATCAAGGATCTCACTCTTCAACATTTTTGCTTCTTGAATAAATCCTTGTCGTTCTTCAGACGAAAAAATGTCATTGGAGCTTTCAACAGAAACTTCTTGCAAGCGAATTAGCAAGTCTTGAAAACGTTCCATCGCGAGATCTAAACTTTCTAAGTCCGTCTGAACACGCTGTGAGTTTAATATAAATTGGGATGTTTCCGACTTTGCTTCTTCAGCAGCACTGAGATTTGCCACATCCCGATAATTCTGCGAGAGCTTCAAATCAGCTTGCCCAGAACCCGCTTGCGACTGCAATGTTTTGAGGTCTTCATTTAAGCGCGAGAATAATTCGGTATTATTCTGAAAGAACCGAGTTGTACCTATTGCCATAAATTCTCACCCTTTAAAAAGACCGCAACAAAGTATCTACAAGCTCTTTGGCAGTGCTCAACACTTTCGCTAATGCTTGATACGCCTGTTGTTGCTCCAGCAGTCTTGCTGCTTCTGTATCCAAATCAACACCAGAAAATGCAGATTTTCTGTCTAATGCTACATTATGAATTGCTTTAGTTGTCTCAAGCCTTTGCTCTGCATCACGAGACTTATAACCTGTGTTTGTCACGAGATCTGAGTAAATTTGTCCATATCCACCCTTACCAGTTTTTTCCGAGAGCATTGCAAGACTGCTAAACCGAAGGATATTTGATGCGTCGTCTTTTCGATTTCCAGAAGTTGAAAGAGTAAATGTATCGCCTTTGTTGGCCAAACCATCAAACTGCCACTCAAGCCCTCTGAAGAGAAAGTTATTTGTCGAACTTAGAGTTCTAACGCCAAGACGGTCACCTGACTGCTTATCTGACAGTTCAACTGTTCTCCCATCATCAGAAATAATTTTTGCTGTAATTTCCCGCTGGCTAAGATCTGTTTTAGTCGTTGCAACGGAACCCAATACGGTAGGTCTGGTATTACCAGTTGCTATGACTATTAAGTCTTCACCCATTAGTCCATCTATCGATATCATTTCACTTGCTAGCGATTGTACTTCAGCCGTAACCTCAATTCGCTCTTTACCATACTCAGATAGGCTGAAGCCGCTGGCGTTTAAGGTGAGTTGAGTAGACGCAGTGTTTATTCCAAAATTTTCAGAATTATCTGTAGCCTTCAATCTAATATCTGAGTTCGCCACTGATTTTGGAATTTCCAACTTGATACGGCCTAAATTTGTTCCCGTACTTTCTAAATTAATTTGGATATCATTCACGGACGCAGGAGTTATTACACCGTTGTTAAAAGTAATATCTGTAACCGAAGTACCAACTACAAGCTGCGCAACTACTAAATTTGCGCTTTGGGAAGTATCAAACTCAAGACCTTGAATTGAAGTCGTTGACGTATCATCAATGTGAAAACTACTCAAAACATCTGCGGGATTATTATCTGATAATCGTAGTGTATGGCCGGAAATAACGCCATCATTTGCTACCGCGTATAACGAAAATCCATCACTATTTTCACTAAATCCAACACGAATTCGATCTGCTTCAGGGCCAGAAATAGTAAATTTTGATTTATCAACCAACACTTTTAGTGCCTGTGATGTGTCATATGTTGTTCCATCAATTAGAACTGCAGAGCCTTTAACTTCAAAATCTGGAACACCATTCAAAGTTGCATTGTAGGTTTGATCCCCTAACCTAAAATTTAGAGTGTCACCATTCTTTGGAAACCCATTTTCTAAAGTAAACGTGTTGCCAGAAAATCTTGTGGAAGGAGACTGCTGCCTTAACTCTTTGGCAAGACCAACCGCGACTTTAGTATCACTTAAGTCTTCACCATAAGCGCCCAATACTTTTGCAGCTAATAATTTATTCGCATTATCACCTTTTATGTCGAATTTATATGAGCTCGATGGGGCGCCGGAAACATAGCCTTCGGAACCTGTAGACGCATCATCAACTGCTTTTAAAGTTTGAAATTTGTAGTTAGTGGCACTCAAATTTGGCAAATAATCACGCTTTATAAATCCATTTGCAAATTCTTCGGTAACGCTTGGTGTCTCAGCCCCATCGAAAGAAAGAGTAAAATTAGCTGGACTGCGCAGTTCTATTTGGCCTCCAAAAATTGCATACTTGCCAGTTGATATTGTTGGTAAAGCATCATTTTCTGGTGATTTTATAATTTCACCGTATTGATCAAGTTGACGCAGGCCTATACTTTCACTGCCTCCAATTATTGCATTCTTGATTATAATCTCATTGCCATCTTCTTGAGATAAAACCAAAGAATTAACCGCAGATTTTGACGCTGATATCCCTGTTGTTTCTGAAAATAGATTTATTTGATTAATCAAATTTTGAATATTACCGTCAGATAAATCTACAGAAATATTGGATGCTAATCCGCCACTACCTTGCAAATCAAATTCAATGACCTCGCTTGGAACATCATAAAACTCAAGGTAATTAAACGCAGTGGCCTTAATCCCAAGCTTTCCAACTTCATCGTTCAGTGCCGACGCAATTTGTCCTGCCATCATACCTTGTGATGACTCGTATGACACAATCTCACCATGGGATGATTGAATGAGAAGCGGGTCCGTCATTTTGGCGCGTGAAGACGGGATATTAGCCATATCGCCCACGGAAGAATTAGAATTATCTAGGTTTGAATGTCCTAAGCTTGTTATATTGGCGACATTATAGCCTGAGGTTGTGAGCCGAGTTATTTCGGCACCCATATAATTTGAGACATCACTATTGGCGATATTAGAAGCATTGTACTCTGCTCCTTGGGAAAACCCGTTTTCTGATGTTATAAAGTTTTGCACCTGCGCATCACTTAAGGTTGTTCCCGCGAGATGTACTCCTTCTTTCGTTAAAACCTGTATGTTAGAAGCCTCAAAATTTCCAGGTATCAATAAACCTGTTGAGCCTTCTAAATCACCAGATTGCAACTCCGAATAATTTCCAGCAATTCCCATATACCCAGAGGAAATTATGAGGTTGTTAAAACTGCCTCCGCTTCTCAAACCTAAATCAGAGAATGTCAGATTTGAGCTATCCGCCCTAATTACGCCATTGTTAAACAATTTGGATAGATCCGCATACGTTTCTACATTCTCAACATGCGCGCCCAGCGTGAAGGTGTGAGCCGTGCCTCCAACTGTCAAATTGATTTGACTATTCGAATCTAGGTTTGAGATTGGTTGAGAAAATTGCAATTTTGTCTGTTGCTTTAAAGCTGTCAAATTTTGCAAACCATCAACATCACGCAAAGACCCAAGTACGCCATTTTCTTTAAATGTTATAGGATTTGCACTGTTGTTAGATCCTGAAAATAGTGGATTTAATTTTGTGAGCGCAGAAGCTTCGTCTGTTTCAAAAATTTCAGTAGTAAAAGTCACACTACTGGTATTACTCATGTGTCTTTCAGGAAGATAGTAAGAGCTCGCGGCAATCATGCGCCCATCATTGAGACTTAACGCTAAATTTTCAGACTTTTTATCGGTAAATTGTATACTAAAATGATCACCAATACCTGGCTCACCATTCAATGTGAACATTACACCATTAATTTCTAGCGATTGCTCAAATTCACCAATGATATGTCCTGCATCATTACTCAGTGTCCAAAAATCTTTTTCGGCAACATATTCAATAGAAAGAGTTTTGTTCAAAAATTGCTCTGAGAGACCCGACACTTGAAGTTGAACATTGCTTCCAGCACTTGAAAATTTTTGAATTTCAGTCGCATTTAAGTTGAAAAACTCACTGCCTACTTCTCCATCCAAATCTATTCCGGATTTCTGAATTTCGTTAATTTCTGCCACAAATTTTTGAGCTAATGAATCAAGTTCACCTTTGGTTTGGCCAAGCGCATACTC
>Ga0255778_10003748_pt1 | contig 12687 bp, 10 predicted proteins | sample 071ome_31_FD_179976 | JGI IMG/M metagenome (GOLD analysis project Ga0255778, IMG submission 179976) | Coastal salt marsh microbial communities from the Groves Creek Marsh, Skidaway Island, Georgia - 071405CT metaG (version 2) | ecosystem: Environmental > Aquatic > Marine > Intertidal zone >...
GCGGAAGAGCGTCGTCGCGCGTCATCATCGTTCGTGGGTTCAACGATTATGTAGACGTGGCGTGATTGATTGATTTTGATTGATCGATCGCGGTGACGGCGATGGGACGCGGGAGATATCTCGGGACGACCGGGAGAACGATTCAAAGGAGGAGGAGACGGATCGAGACGACGCGTTGGCTGGGAGGACGGGGAGGAGACGGAGACGGAGCGAGACGCGGTGCCGCGCGCGATCTGGTTTTTTTTTGTCCGCGCGCTCGGTTTATCGACGCGACTGGCGACTGACGGGAAAAGAGCTCTCGGTTTGTTTCGGTCGGACAGGTTTGAACGCGATCGATCGCGGTGAAAAAAGAATTCTGTAATCATGGCGGACGAGGGCGAGGTTTCGGCGCTCGTGTGCGATAACGGTTCCGGTATGGTCAAGGCGGGTTTCGCCGGGGACGACGCGCCCAAGGCGGTTTTCCCATCCATCGTCGGTAGACCGAGACACCACGGCGTCATGGTTGGTATGGGTCAAAAGGATTGCTACGTCGGGGATGAAGCGCAGAGCAAGCGCGGTATCTTGACGCTCAAGTACCCGCTTGAACACGGCATCGTTACCAACTGGGACGACATGGAGAAAATTTGGCATCACACCTTTTACAACGAGCTTCGCGTCGACCCGGCGGAACACCCGGTGCTCTTGACGGAAGCGCCGATGAACCCGAAGGCGAACCGTGAAAAGATGTGCCAAATCATGTTTGAAACTTTCAACGTGCCAGCCATGTACGTCTCCATCCAGGCGGTGCTTTCTCTCTACGCCTCTGGCCGCACCACGGGTATCGTCCTCGACGCCGGCGACGGCGTCTCGCACACCGTGCCCATCTACGAAGGTTACGCCCTTCCGCACGCCATTCTCCGCCTCGATCTCGCCGGTAGAGACTTGACCGATTACATGGTTAAGATTCTCACCGAACGAGGACACTCATTCACGACGTCTGCGGAGCGCGAAATCGTTCGCGACATCAAGGAGAAGCTCGCGTACGTGGCTTTGGATTTCGAGGAGGAAATGGAGACGAGTCAAAGCTCTTCCTCCATCGAAAAATCTTACGAACTTCCGGATGGTCAAGTCATCACCATCGGTAACGAACGCTTCCGCTGCCCGGAGGTGCTCTTCCAACCGGGCTTGATTGGCATGGAAACCCCGGGGATCCACGAGACGACGTACAACTCCATCATGCGATGCGACGTAGACATCAGACGCGATCTCTACGCCAACATCGTTCTCTCTGGCGGTAGCACCATGTTCCCGGGCATCGCCGATCGCATTTCCAAGGAACTCACCGCCCTCGCCCCGTCTTCCATGAAGATCAAGGTTGTCGCCCCGCACGAGCGCAAGTACGCCGTGTGGATTGGCGGTTCCATCCTCGCCTCGCTCTCCACTTTCCAACAAATGTGGATCTCCAAGTCCGAGTACAACGAGGCTGGTCCGAGCATCGTGCACAGAAAGTGCTTCTAAGACGAAGCTTTGACTCTGTCGTCGAGTATTAGCAAAGACATGTAATAGATGAAGGATGATGAAACTTTTCTTTTTCACTCGCGCGGCGAACCCGTCGTCGTCGCTTCCCTCCGTCTCTCGTCGAGGGCGCCGACGCGGGACGGACGAAAATATTTTTAGAATATATAGCGTGTATTTCCAAAGCGTCACGATGCGTAGAGACTAGCGTTTAGAGAATTATTCGATCGCCACCTCGCGCGATGAACGAATCGAGTGAAGGATTTTACAAACTCATCCCGCTCCAAAAACTAGAGAAGGAGAGGCGACGCGTTTCGCGGCTCTTTGTCCAAGTCATCGCCACGCGTCCACGTCTTCGCGGATGAAACAAAAAAACAAATCACATGTCCTCAGTCAACTCGACGAGTTCATCCATCGAGATGGTTTGTTCCTCCCCGGCGAAATCGTTATCATCCGTCAAGAAGAGCATGCAGTGGCACTCCTTGCGCTCGCGCATCGGAACGCACGGGCAGTTCCAAAACCCATTCGCAACCTCAGCCTCCTTATCGTCGTAGTGTCTGCACGGGCACAAGGGAGATCCAAGTTCATCCTTGTGTTCCGCCAAACCTTGAATGACCACCGCCGTCACGCTCTTATCCATGCAAAAGTAGGTACCGCTGCCGCGCGCGTACTGTTCCGAAAACTTCCGCATCATTTCCAAACTCTTTGAAGTCGCTGTACGCGTCGCGTTTCAAAACAACATCGGCGGTCAGTCGTCGTCGTCGTCGTTAAATGAGTAGTCCACGATCCTATCGATCCGTAAACGCGCGCGCGTCGCCCAAACCGACTCCGTCTTCTTCGTCGTCCTCGTCTTCCACTCTCAACGGGACCCCTATCCAAAAACCTCCCCGCTCGCGCTCAAACGAGACCTCTCGGACTCCTCGCGCTCGATGACCGCGACGACGTCGTCGACGACAACCACGACGACGCGCGTTTGTGTCTCCACTTTCACGTCGTCGTCGTCGTCATCGCAACCGTCGTCGGCGAGCACACCTCTCGCGAAACGTCGTCATCGTCATCGTCATCGTCATCGTCGTCGTCAGCACCGCGGATCCATCGTCATCGTCGTCCCGTCCGTCGCGTTCGTCGTACCTTCCGCGCGCGCCGTCACCGCGGATCCGCGTCGGGTGACGTTCGTTCGTCTCAACGAACCCGTCGTCATCGCGCCCATCGTCATCGCGCCCATCGTCATCGTCATCGTCGTCGTCGTCGTCGAGAGAGCGAGTGCACACGCGACGCGCTGTGACGCGCGCCAACCTCGACGCGTTCGTTGTTCGTTGGTCGTTGTCCCCCGTCTCGTGCGTCCACGACGAGTCGTGACTGGGCAAAGGACCCTCTGTGTGTGTGGGATCGTCCACCGGGAGCGATGGGTGTTGTCGACTGTGTTTTTCATTTCGTTCTTCATCTTGTTACCAATTGAAATTTCTAGTACCCGCGCGCGCGGGCGAAGGACCCCGTCGACGGAAGGGCGCGGCCGAGGCGTGGAGAATGAATCCACGCCGACGGCGACGGCGACGGACGACCGGACCGCTCGCGCGCGGGCGGAGCGCGACGCGCGTCTAATGTCGTTAAAAAAAAAGCGGCGAGCGCCGACGGGCGCCATCCGTTTTATTCGAGGGCGATGACAGCCCCGACGGCGGCGAGCTTAGCCTTGATCTCCTCAGCCTCTTCCTTCTTGACATCCTTTTTCAACACCGCGGGCGCGCCCTCGACGAGCTCCTTCGCCTCCTTGAGCCCGAGGTCGGTGACGCCGCGCACCTCCTTGATGACCTTGATTTTCTGAGCCGCGTCGAAAGACTCGAGCTTAATGGTGAAAGAAGTCTTCTCCTCAGCCGGTGCCGCGGCGGCGGCGTCACCACCGCCCGCACCCGCGGGTGCCGCGGCGGCTTGCGCCGGCATACCACCGCCGGCGAACATCATGCCGCTCATATCCCCCAACCCGAGTCTCTCCGACAAGACGTCGCACAACTCGCTCACCTCGATCAACGTCAACTCGCACACCTGGTCCGCGATCGCCGCCACCTTGGCGCTCTTCGGTTCAACAACCTTCGCGTCCAAATCGACCACCTTCTCATCGTCCGCCGCGTTCTTCGCCTCAGCCGCCGCCGCGTCCGCATCGGCGTCAGCCGAAGACGCCGAAGACGCGAACCCCCGACTCGCGTGCGCCGTCGACATTCGACCCTCCTCGACCGCCGCCACCGCGCGTCGTCCGACCGTCGTCGTCGCCGCCGCCGCCGCCGTCGTCACCGGCGTCGCGTGCACGTTCGTCATCAACGCCGCCCGCGTCCCGCGCATCGCACCGCTCGCGCGGTTTAGCCGTCGGCTCGAAGATCGTAAAAGTGTTTGCATCATCATGAATTGATTCAGCTGGAATCAACGTCGACGTCGACGACAACCTCTCTCTCTCTCTATGCGTACGCGTGCGTATCGTCCCCTCACACGACGAGGAAGGACAAACCGCGCGTCTACTCGAGCGGTGTCGAGCCGACGTCCGCGTGTGACGCGTCGAGTCGAGTCGAGTGCTTTCCGAGGGTTTGTGCGGCGTCTCTGTACAAACAGCACTAGAACGATAATAAATGGGTTTGTTTTGTCTACAGTACTACTAAGTATGTGATGGTGCCATGGACGCGTCAGCGACGCGATACTCGACCGCCGAGCGCGCGAGCCTTTGATTTCATGCGGTCGTACACGCCACCGCGATCGTTGACGACGACGGTGGACGATGGATTTTCATTGTCGTGATTGGTGGATGACGGCGGATGTGCGGGATCGGGATTGTCGATGGCCCATCCCCCGTCGCGAAGCATGGTTTCGCACTGCGCTCGGCTGGCTTGATCGAGGACGCCCGGATCCGAGGCGGGATCGGCGCCGCCGATGAGGGCGTAGAGCCCCGATGAGAGCTGAGGAAACAGGTTTCCGTCGGCACCGAGCATGTCGCGCGTGGCTCGGAATAGGGCGTCGGCGATGACGACGCGATGGGCGTCGGATTGGGAGTGCGACGAGGCAACGTGCTGGGCCAACGCCGAAACCGCGCCGGCGGAAGAGACGGCGAATGAGGTTCCAGGAACGGTGGCCCCGCGCGCGAGGGCGGCGATGACGGCGATTCGGACGTCAATCTCGGGATCGGCCGTCAAGGCTTCGAGCTGACGCATGGTTTGCGCCGTGGGATCGACCGTCTCGTAGTGCACGCAGGCGACGGCGGCGAGCGCCATGGCGGCGTCGCACCTTACGTCTGGCTCTGGATCGTTCCTGAGCACGTTGAGCGCCGGATAGACGTCATCGATGACTCGTTGGAGTGGTAGCACCTCTGAAGTTGCGGCGAGGAGACGAGCCGCCAGAAGACGCACCGTCGCCGGGTTGTCAGCGCTCGCGTGACAACACTGCTTGAGCGTTCGCAGCAAGCTCTCCGTGTGACGCTCAAACGCTGCAAGATACCTTGCGGCGTCGACAATCTCGGACGACGACGCGAGATCTGCCTGGACGATCAAACGTCGGAGATAGTCACCGAGCACGGCGTCGCCGTTGGGCGTGTATGGAACCACACCGGCGAGAAGAATTGGCAACACTGCCGCGCGCTGATCGAAGCTCACTTGGCACGCTTCGTTGAGCTTTCCGATGAGCACCTCTCGCGTCGCTCGCGGACCCAACACCGCGCACCAGGAGGCCGCCGCGGCGCATATTCCTTCCCGCACAGACTCCTGCCCAATGACATCCGGTGCGGCGGAACTAATGACTCGCACAACGAGATCAGATGCTTCGCCGACGCACCAGCGCGCGAGCGGCCAAGACGTTGTGTTTGCCGCATCGGCCAACGACGACTCGACGCTCTCGACATCCGCCGGTTTCGACGATTCGAGCGCCCGACGAACGGTCGGCATCATCGCTTCTAATGATTTCATCATCGCAATGGCGCGCCAGCGATGGGTGTCTCCTTCTTCTGGGGAAGACCATCCGACGAATTTGCGTTCGCGTCCTTCGCCCGACCATCCGCTTTGTAGCGCCTCGAGCGCGGCATCAAAGAACCCTTGGGCAAAGTTACCGGTAAACCTATCAACGCGGTGTTGGAGATGACTCTCCGCTATGGCTAAAGCGAGCACCGCTCGTGACTCTTCCGCCACCTCGTCCGAGCCATCGTGTGCGAGCGTCATTAGTACAGTTTCCAACTCAGCGCCGACGTCCTCTGACGGCGCTTTAGCTGTGACGTAGCGAGCCGCGGCGCGAGAACACGCGATACGAACCTCATCGCTCGGATCAGCCGCCGCGCGTTCAAACGCAGCGACGATGGTTTCTTTCGAGTCATACCACGACGATACCCCGATTTCGGCGAGGGTATGAAGCGCCAGAACCCGCTGCGCGCCTCGCATGGCGGCGATTCCATCCGCGCTGAGACACCCTCTCGTCGTAAACGTTTCATCAAAGAGTTTTGAACCAATCTTTTCCCCGACGCCCAAGATGGCGGACGCGATGCCGTCTCGAAGCTCGTCGTTCGGTGCGCTATATATCTCAAAGAATAAAGAAGCGGCGGCGTTGGCGCGATCGTCGTTACCGCACGCACGCTCGCACGCTCTAGAAATGAGTGGTAACAAAACCAATCGATTCTGCAGCGGCATTTGCGGCGAAACGTCTCGCGCGAGCGCCAAACACGCGTCGATGGTTTCGTTCTCCTCGATCGTCGTCCTCGGGGCGAACCCATCACTCGCAGCGCCGTTTCCAGACCATGTCATCGTTCTTTCGTTGGACGTTGATCCGAGCTCAGAGAGTAATCTGTTCACTTCACTCGACGCGCGCGTCGCTTTTTCCTCCCAAGTTGCCGACGTCTCTTTCAATTCAACCAACTCGGTTTCAACGCGTGTCAATCGCGTCGACGCCGTCTCGTGTGCGCTCAACAACGACGTGTTTTCTTTCTCGAGCTCGTCGATTCGCGCTCGAGCGCGAATCAACTCGCTCTCTGCTTCTTCTAATCTCGCGCGTTCAGACTCGAGCGCATCCGCCGTGGTCTCTGTCATCCTCGCGCGTTCGTACATTCTTCTCAACGCACCAAATTCGCGAGAACGACCGGGTTGGTCGTCCCCACTGACGCTAATTTTCGCCGCAACGACGGATTCGTCCCGCATCGACAGCGCCGTCGCTTTGTACCCACGACGCGTGAGATACTCGTACGCCGCCGCGTCGAGTTTCGCGTCCAAGTCGACGCCGACGTTCGTCTTGTTGTCGTTTTCTTCCACTTCGATCGTCGACGTCGAGATCGACGGTGCCACCCCGAACGCGATATCTTCATCATTCAACGCGCGTTCAATCTCCTCCCTCGTCACCCCATCGTCGTCGATATCACCGTCACCGCCCGCGGTGGTCGCGGCTTTTGTCCTTTTTAAATCCTCCCTCGCGCACCTCAAGTCATACTCCGCCAACGCCGCTCGCGACTCGGCGTCGACAATCCTCGCCGCGGATACCCCTGAATCGAACGTCTCTCGCACGCACGCCAACACGTCTGGTGGGAACCGGTTCGCATCGGTAAAGAAGGATTTCAAAGTCGCCTTGGATGCTTCGTCTAACCGCTTCGTGCGCGTCGCATCGACGTAAAGTTCGTAACACGCCACCCAGTACCCGCGTTGGATGAGGTAAAGAATCGTCGGTAACAATTCTACGTCGTCATCGGGTGACGACGACGGCGGCATTTCGCCCCTCTGCTCCCGTCCGTCGCGCTGTCAAGACTGTTCGTTTGTTTGATTATCAATTCCTCTCACTCGCGCGCGCGCTCACTTTAGAAGGACAACTAGACGGTCGCTTTTGCTATCGTTGGATGGATAATTACACCGTCGAAACTACTAATACGAACGACGAAACACGACTACTTGTAGGTGGTTTACTTTTTCACGGCGCTAATGTAGAGCACTGGGGAACGGGGGGAAAAGAATCGGCGACGTCAATACGTAGCGCGTAGGGCGAACGAGCGAAACGAAACGAAACAAAGAAAGTCTCTCTCTCTCTGGTGTGAAACGAGCGCGACGAACACTCACCGTTGTTCCCGCGAATGAAAGCGTCACCGTATTTATTCTTCAACTGTCCGTTGACGTATTCCTGCGAGCAAACAAACATACCGATACGCGTCAGTCAGCGCGTCGCGTCTTTGGTAAACCTCTCTCAAAGTCAGATTCGTTCACGCGTTTGCGACTTTAGAAATCTCTCCTCCCCTCTACGCGCGCGCCGCCGCCTCGCGTTTCTCGCGACGTACCTCCGTCTGTTCCATGGCTATGTTCATGTATCCATCGAGACACGCCAAAACGCCTGCGCATCGCGTCGTCGTCGTCGTCATCATTCACTCGTCAGTCAGAGTCTTTCACAATCCTTCCTTCTCTCCTCGCGCGCGGCGCGCGCCGGGCGGTCGGCGCTCGAAACCGAACGCACCTCGGTAATCCACCCCAGAGTTGAGCTTGACCAAGACTTGTTTCCCCTTGATCGTCCTGAGGAAATCCGCCGGGCTCTTTCCGTCCGTCGCGCTCATCGTTCGCGTCCGTCGAGTCGCGCTTTCGCGCGTCGATCGCCCCGTCGTCGTCAAAGTGTTTTTCTCTCTTCAAATTTTAAAGGGACCAGTTCATCGATGGGTAAAAGAGATCGATCGATTTGGGACGTGTTGGTTATTTTAAGGGTGATTTTGTACCGATCGAAACTGGACGATCCGCTTCGTTTTGGGCGCGCGGACGACGATTGCGTCGTCACAACGAGGACGACGAGGACGACGACGACGACGAACGAAGGAGGGACGCGTTTAGGATACGATGACGACGATGAGCGCGACGACGACGACGACGACGACGCCTGGGGGTTCGTTCGGACGAGGATTGAGACGCCGGGCGAAGGTGGTGGTTGTTGGGCGACGCGTGGATGTCGCCGACAACGGTGCGCTCAGCAGAGCGATGGTGACGAAGACGCGGACGACGCGGGTGAGGACGGCGGCATCGACGCGAGAAGAGAGGAGTGGGTTTGAGCTCGAATCCGTCGTGAGCCCGCTGGTGGAGAGCACGCGAACGCTGAATGAAGGAATTGCAAAGTTTTATGACGAGTCGAGCACGTTGTGGGAAAACGTGTGGGGCGCGTCTGGAGGCGACGGTACGCACATGCATCACGGATACTACGGGAAGGGTAACAGGGGTGAAAACGGAGCGTCCATCGATCACGCTCGAGCGCAAGTGGATATGATCGATGAGAGCCTGCGTTGGGCCGGGGTGACGACGTGCGATAAAGTGTTGGACGTCGGTTGCGGCATCGGCGGGAGTTCGCGTCACATGGCGAGAAAGTTTGGATGTCGAGGCGAGGGCGTGACGCTGTCGCCGGTTCAAGCCGGGCGAGCGAACGCATTGGCCGAACAAGAAGGTCTCGGTGATAAGGTGAAGTATCAGGTGGCGGATGCGCTCGCCATGCCGTTCGAAGACGAGTCGTTTGATTTCGTTTGGAGCATGGAGAGCGGCGAGCACATGCCAGACAAGACGAAATTCGTCAACGAACTCGCGCGCGTGTGCGCTCCGGGAGGGAGAATTCTCATCGTGACGTGGTGTCATCGCGTGTTGGACGAGGGCAAGGAGCTCGAACCCGCGGAAAAGGTACTGCTCGATCGCATTTGCGACGCGTATTACCTTCCGGCGTGGTGCTCAATCGCCGACTACGAGCGCTTGGCTCGCGAAGCCGGCATGGTGGACATAAAGACTGAAGATTGGAGCGACGAGGTGAAGCCTTTTTGGAAAGGGGTCATCGCCACGGCGCTCACTTGGCAAGGAGTTCTCGGTCTCATCAAGGCTGGCCCGGCGACGTTGCGCGGCGCCCTCGTCATGCCGCTCATGCAAACCGGCCTCGCGACGGGCACCATCAAGTTCAACTTGATCACGATGCGCAAGCCATGAGCTTGGGTGTTTGTTTTAAAAGTGAACGTGTATTCAATCAAATTGTGATTTACTTTAATTTACAGCGCTGTTTTATATGCTGGCTAATGAATTTACCACTCACTTGGCGTTCCACGCGCGCGTCGTCAACGCCGACAACGCGAGACCTACAGTCGCGACACCTAGAGATAAATCGGTCAAAAAGCCCGCCAATGCGCCGTGACCGATTGAATCGTGCCTCCTCTTCAAGCCCGCCGCGTAGATCCCCGCGAAGACGACCGCGACGCTCAGACGCCTGTGCGTCGCCTTGGTGAGGTTGATGTGTCGACCCAGTCCCAACTTACCCAGCACACCGAGGACATTGAATGAGGCAATTCCGAGCGAGTGCGTGAACACCATACCCAGCGTCGCGCAGATCCCAACGAAACCGTGATCCGAAGTGAAGTGCGGCTTACCGATGTTATTCTTATTGGCGTAAATGGATGCGACGCCGACGAGCCACAAGAAGATTCCGCACGAGTTCAAGGCCAAGTGCGTCCAGAGAGCCTTGAGGCGGTCTCGTCCGGGCGGAATGCGACGAATGTATATTCCTAGCGCCGCGCTCGCGCCAACCATTCCGATGGATAAACTCATCGATGCCGGGTGCCAGTCATAGAGAGTGGCTGGTGGAACAAATTTGACGAAAATCAAGAGCGAAAACGTCGCAAAGGCGGTCGCCGTGACGTACAGAGACGTGATCGACATCCTCTCCTCGAATGGATTCGTCTCTTCGTCGCCACCGGAGACGAGGGGTTCGTTCACGGCCGTAATCTTGCGCGTGAGTTGGATCGCGTGCGCGCGAATGAGGTTGAGGGTGGTGTGACAGTTGAAACAACAGCGAGGAAAGTTTTGTAGTGTTGATTTGAACATTAATGTAACCGGTAGTCGGCCTGTATTGGTACAATTACAGCGAGCTGCGATCTCTAATAGCGCTAGTGAGGTACTCCTCGACCACCTGTCGAAGAGGTTCGTGTCCTAAAGACTTGTAATCTAATTCTTTCGCCGAGGACTGTCGCATGGCTCTCAAGAGCGCCGCCGAACATTCCTCGTCAAAGTCGCCGAGAGCGTCCAAATAGGTGTGAATCGTAAACAGAATGTAACCGGTTCGAGGCAAACGAACGATGGTCTCGTACTCGACTCTGAGGAACATCGACTCTGGAACATCTTCAGGCCGCGTCGGGAGATCCGATAAGGGATCCATGTAGCCGACGTGCGCTTCGTCTGCAAACGTTTTTGAAAGGTTGTCGAAAGAAGAGCGCATTTCCACTCCACCGATGGCCCGGTTCGACGGGTGCCAAGGCGCATCGGTGGTGATGATTTCATCGGAGTTTTGCACGGCCCAGTTGGCGCGCCACATCGGACGATTCACATGTAGATTATCGAAAATCTTATCCACCACTCGCGACATTTTCGATTCGTAATCTGGAACGGGCGCGTGCAGCGCTCTCAGCGCCTTGTCTCGTCGCTTTTGCGGATCGAAACTGAAGCAAACCACGCCGGCGTTAAATACATACGTCGTAGACCCGTCATCGAGTTCTTGAGGGCGCATAAAACACAAATCCTCTTGTATCAAATGACCCAAAAGCATCAGCGCGTTGCGACCGCGATGTTCTTCGACTGGCCGGTCCGACGTCCACTCGTCCACTCGAACGCATCCATCCTCCGTGACGGCGTATCTTTCTGGATATCGCTCGCAGAGCCAATTCACGGCGATTTTTAAACACTCCTCCGCGGCGTCCGACGCCTCATCGCTCCACACGACGACCCCGTTTTCTTTGGCGTTCGCGAGCAGCGCGCGTCTGACGCGCATCTCCTTCTCAAACTTCTCCTTGTCGGAGGCCGACTCCAACCAATCTCTATCGAACCGCAGCGCGCGCAATCCGTGCGAGGGCGCGGGTTGACCCGAACTGCTCCACAGAAACCGCGCCGCCGGGGGCACGGACGAAGACGACGACGACTCGAACGCGCTCAGAGGAAACGGAGAGCGTTCAACCGTCGTCTCACGCTCATCCTGTCGAGAGACGGCAAAGAATTGACGACGCCGACGCCGACGTCCAGACGTCGCTGACGGACCGTCAAAGGTCAGCCGACCACGCGTGGCCGAGCGCATGCGATTAGACGAGACGAGTCGCGCTCTGACGGGGTTCTAACACACTGTTTTACAATTTTTTTCAACTACCCGCCGTCGCGCGAGACGTCGTCACCGCTTCGCCCCCGCCGCCTTGCACGTCGAACATATCCACTTACCCTTGATCTTTTTCGTCGGGTTCAACCCGACGCAGCTAAAGTGATACCACTCGATCGGACAGCTATCGTTTTCGCACGCGATCATCTCACCAAAAGAGACTTGGTTGCACACGCAATACGTCGGCTCGTTTGGATTCGCCATCGGCGCGTCGTACACGTTCCCGCCGGCGCCGTCACCGTCCGCCCCGTCGCCAACGCCGACGGAACCCGCGATAGGGTTCGGCCCATTCCTCACCGCCTTGGCGTCGTAATCCTTATCCTCCGCCCGTCGCGTCTCTTCAAACGTTGACAAATCTTTATCCAACTTGTTAATGTGGTCGTCCACGCAGTCGTACGCCGCCTGCGCCAAGCTCACTTTTTCATCGTGCAACGCGTACAACCGTCGCGTCAGCGCGTTGAGCGTCTTCTCCGCCCGCTCTCGCGTTTCCGCGCTCACTTCCACCCCGACCTCTTCGTCCCCACCGCTCGCCGTCGACGACGCGTCGCGACGACACGTCGCGGTCACCGCCCTCGCGCACTCCGCGCTCAGCCTTGAAATTTCCCCATCGATCGCCTCCAACCGCAACGTCGCGCTCGCCAACGCTCGATCCACCACGCACGCGTTCGCGTTCACGTCTCGGGGTACCGCCTCTTTTACGGCGGCGTTCCCCGGGGTCGTCGTCTCGCCGCCTGGACCACCGCTCGCGGTCGTCGTCGCGACGACGACGCCCACCGCGTCATCCATCTTGTTCCAGTTTGAATGAAACCGACGAGTGTCGTCGTCGTCGTCCACTGCGGGCGGGGGCGCCGACGAGATCGACGAGTCGCGGACGTTTGTTTGATCACACCCGGGTGTTTCGCGAGCGAGCGCGAGAGGGAGGGAGAGAGTCTGTCTAGTCTGTCTAGTCTGTCTAGTCTGTCTAGTCTGTCTAGTCTGTCTGTGTAAACAGTAGTGACGGTTGCGCGTGAAGAGGACTTCGCTCGAATATTCCGCGAGTCCACGCCGCGCGACGGA
>Ga0255778_10003768_pt1 | contig 12653 bp, 10 predicted proteins | sample 071ome_31_FD_179976 | JGI IMG/M metagenome (GOLD analysis project Ga0255778, IMG submission 179976) | Coastal salt marsh microbial communities from the Groves Creek Marsh, Skidaway Island, Georgia - 071405CT metaG (version 2) | ecosystem: Environmental > Aquatic > Marine > Intertidal zone >...
AGTCCATATTAATAGCAAATAGAGGTGAAATTGCTTGTCGTATAATTCAAACAGCACATGAGATGGGAATACGATGTGTTGCTGTTTACGTTGATGATGATAGAGAATCACCATATATAAAAATGGCAGATCAATCAGTAAGGCTTCCTGATGGCGGCTATCTAGATGGAAAAGAAATTATTAAAGCTGCAAAAGAATCAGGAGCAGAGGCCATTCATCCAGGTTATGGTTTTTTATCAGAGAATGCATCTTTTGCAAGAAAAGTCATAAAAGAAGGCTTAATATGGATTGGGCCTTCTGCTCATGCCATTTCAGTGATGGGAGATAAATTAAAGGCAAAGGAACTAGCAGAAAAGGCTGGGGTCCCTACTCTTCCAATGGCATCAAGTAGCAAAGATGCAAACAAAATTGGATACCCTCTTCTTATTAAAGCTGCTGCAGGTGGTGGTGGAAAAGGAATGAGGATAGTTCATAAATCTAAAGACCTTAATGAAGCAATAAAGAGTGCACAAAGAGAAGCAAAGTCTGGATTCGGAGATGAAAGAATATTTATTGAAAGATATGTAGAAAAGTCTAGACATATTGAAATACAAATTCTTGGCGATAATCATGGAAATATTGTGCATCTAGGTGAAAGAGAATGCTCTATCCAAAGAAGGCATCAAAAAATAATTGAAGAGTCACCTTCACCAAGAATATCGGGAGAAATAAGAAATAAAATGGGAGATGCTGCAATAAAACTTGCACAAAAAATTAAATATCAATCTGCAGGTACAGTCGAATTTTTATTTGATGACAAAACTGATGAATTTTGGTTCCTAGAAGTTAATACCAGACTCCAAGTTGAGCATCCTGTCACAGAAGAAGTTACAGGAATAGATTTAGTTTCTGAGCAGCTAAGGATAGCTAGAGGAGAAGAATTAGGATACTTGCAAAATGATATAGATTTTATAGGTCATTCTATAGAAGCTAGATTATATGCAGAAGATCCAAATAATGATTTCCTTCCTGAGATTGGAAAATTAATAGCTTTTGAGCCTGGGCATAATGATGATACAAGATGGGATTCTGGTGTTGCCGAAGGATCAGAAATTGGAACTAAATTTGATCCAATGCTAGCAAAAATTATCTCGTACGCACCAACCAGAAATGATGCTGCATTAAAACTAGCAAGAGCTCTTGAGTCTGCTCATATAGGAGGCATCAAAACCAACAGAGACTTTCTTATAACTTGCCTTAGGTCACAAGAATTTCTCGATGGCGATACAACTTCAGATTTCATTGATAGAGTAAATCCAGATAGAAAGATGAGATTGTCGCCTAAAGAAATTGAGCACGTAATCTCGATTTCTGCTTTGTGGATTCAAGAAAGAAATAGGTTAAAAGCAAATATCGCATCCTTTATGTCATCTGGATGGACAAATGGAAGGCTACCAAAACAAAATATCACCTTTATTTTCGATAATGAAGAATACAAAGTTCTATATAAATACAAAAGGAATATTGGCTACGTTTTTGAATGGGGGAAAATTGGAATCATACATTCTGCTGATGAGTATGGAATCGATGCTGAATTCAATGGGAAAAGGCATTATTCTAGAATAACCATCAAAGATAGTAATATTCTCGTCCATATGCCTTACGGGGATGTAAATCTTGAAATTAAACCAAGATTTGTTATGCCTGGCTCTGAAAATATCCAAGGAAGTCTTTCAGCACCAATGCCTGGAAAAGTTATTGCGCTTAATGTTAAAAAAGGAAGTAAAGTAAAAGCTGGAGATGTGCTTGTTATATTAGAAGCTATGAAAATGGAGCATTCAATTAAAGCCTTAGAAGATGGCGTGGTTTCAAAAATATTAATTTCAAAAAATGATCAAGTAGAAAATGGTGCTCCTTTGATGATTGTTGATCCAAAATAATGCAATATTCTGCAGGTTCTTTTAATACAGAGATAAACTACTCAAAATCTTTCACAAATAAACATAAAACTGTTATTGAAGATCTTGAGATTATGCTTGAAAAAGGCATTCCTGATCTAACAATGTCAGAAATAGCTTCAAGATTAAAAATATCTCTTAGAACTCTTTATGAAATTGCTCCGAGCAAAGATCTTCTTTTTATAATGATGATTGATAACATTCTTAAAAAATTGGGTAAAAAAGCATTAGAGAGAGTTTCTTCAATCAGCTCGCCTATAGAAAAACTTGAAACTTATTTAAAGATTGTAAATCAAGCCGTAGGACCAAAATTTGAGACTTATATCCAAGGATTAAAGAATGTAAAAGGATCTTCAAAATTAATTGATTACCATGAAAATTTTATAACCAATTTCACTGAGAAGCTTTTACGAGAAGCCTTAGAAGCTAATGAAATAGAAAATATAGATGTAAAAGCTTTTGCAATATTACTTGGTGGTATTGGTAGGGATTTTGCAAAAGAGAAAAATAAAACTCAGATAAGCAAGTCACCTGAAGATTCAGCTAATTCAATTACTAAGAGCATATTAAAAGGCATAAGGTTGGAGAATTAATTTGGATAAAAATGTAATAAAAATTGCCAACTGTAGTGGATTTTACGGTGATAAATTATCTGCAGCTAAAGACATGGTTGATGGAGGGCCTATTGATGTTCTAACTGGTGATTACTTGGCAGAACTAACTATGACAATTCTTTACAGTCAAAAACTGCAAAGAGGGGATGATAAAGGTTATGTAGGAACATTTTTAAAACAAGTAAAAGAAATTGCTAAAGATTGTAAAGATAAAAATATAAAAATTGTTAGCAATGCTGGCGGATTAAATCCAAAATCAATGGCTCATGAAATTGAAAAAATTTTAGATGAGCTTTCTATTGAGCTTAAAGTTGCATACATAGATGGAGATGACTTAATGCCATCAATAAATGAACTAGAAAAGCTTGGTGAAAACTTTATTAATATTGATAAGAAAAAATCATTAAAAGAATCAGGCTACAATCCAATTACAGCAAATGTTTATTTAGGAGCCTGGGGAATAAAAGAAGCTCTTGATAATGGAGCTGATATTGTCATTTGTCCGCGAGTTACAGATGCGGCGGTAGTAATTGGTCCAGCTGCATGGAAATTTAATTGGAATCGAGATAACTATGATGCACTAGCTGGAGCTCTAGCCGCTGGACATATAATTGAATGCGGTTGCCAGGCAACTGGGGGTAACTATGCTTTTTTTAAAGAAGTTCCTAGTTTTGATAATGTTGGTTATCCAATAGCTGAAATTGAAGAAGATGGAAGTTTTACTATTACAAAACATCCAGGTACTGGTGGTCTAGTTTCTGTCGGTACAGTTACAGCCCAGCTTTTATATGAGATAAGCTCTCCAGCGTATATCAATCCTGATGTCATAGCTCATTTTGATACATTGGAAATAGAACAGATTGCTGATGATAGAGTATATGTATCTGGTTGCAGGGGTAGTTCCCCTCCTGATACACATAAAGTTTGTGTAAACCTAGCTGGCGGATATAGAAACGGAATGGAATTAATACTAACTGGGATTGATATTGAGGAAAAAGCAAAATCTTTTACAGATACATTGTTTAAATCTCTTGGTGGAAAAGATCAATTTGATGAAGTCGTTATTGATTTACATCAAACACAAAAAAATAATCCAAATTCAAATGAAGAAGCAATGGCGTCATTGAATATATCGGTTAAATCTATGGATCCAAATCTTGTTGGGCGGCTTTTTACTGCAAAAATAGTTGAATTATCTTTATCAAATTATCCTGGTTTCTTTGCAAGAAGTTCGGTTAAACCTAATGGGCCTGTGATAGTTTACTGGCCTACTTTAATTGATAGCAAATACGTAAAAGAGAAGGTTCATATTGATGGAAAAGTCATTGATATAACTCCAACAAATCAGCTTAATTTAGAAGAAATATTTTATCAAAAACAACCTGTAAAAATTTCCAAGCTGCCAAAAGATGATTTTACTGAAAGATTATTTGGTGAAATTTTCGGTACAAGATCTGGAGATAAAGGAGGTTGTGCTAATTTGGGAGTATGGGCAAAAAATGATGAATCATATGCTTTTCTTTATGATTTTCTAACCATTGAAAAATTTAAAGAACTTATGCCTGACCTTAAAAAATTTGATATAGATAGATATGAACTTCCAAACATCAAATCATTAAATTTTTATATTCATGATATTCTCGAGGATGGAGTTTCTTCAAATAATAGAATAGATAGTCAAGCAAAATCTCTTGGCGAATATTTAAGAGCTAAATTAATAAAAGTACCCTCATCTTTAATTCAGGAGAAAAATAATGGCTGATAATATTCTCACACTTGATGGGTTAATTTTTGAGGCAACAAAAATTAATTTTCATAACAATATTTTAACAATCACATTAAACAGACCAGAAAAAAAGAATGCTATAAATAATGTAATGATGAATGAGCTTAATTATGCGCTTGCATATGCAAAACAAGAAAAATCTGTAAGAGTTGTTGTGATAGATGCTGAGGGTGATATTTTTTGTGCTGGAGCGGATCTCAACAGATCAGAATCAAATTCCAATGTTCCAAAACTAGATGATGTGAATGATATAAGCCTTGCAATAAGACATTTATACAAACCAGTCATTTGCAAAATCCAAGGATCTGTTTTAGCAGGTGCATTATTGATGGTAACTAACGCTACTCATGCTGTAGCAATAGAGACTGCAAAATTTTCAGCCCCTGAAATTAAAAGAGGTTTATGGCCATTTATGGTAATGGCTGGTTTATTTAGAGTAATGCCAAAACGAGCTGGGCTAGATTTTATTATGAGAGGAGAAAGTATTTCTGCAAAAGAAGCGCTCAATTGGGGCTTAATTAACAAGATAGTTTCTGAAGAAAAATTAGACAAAGAAGTTGAGAATCTTGCAAAACAACTTGCATCTTTAGCACCAAATACTATGAAAATGGGATTAGAGGCATATGAAAAACAAGATGGTATGGTTTTTGATGAAGCTTTACCTTTTTTACAGAAGCAAATTGCTGAATGTTTTAACAGTGAAGATGCTCAAGAAGGAATTAAAGCATTTTTAGAAAAAAGAGATCCAAATTGGAAATAACAGAAAGATAATACAAATATGGACTTAAATTTTGGACCAGAATACAAAGCTTTTAAAAAAGAAGTAGAAGCTTTCTGCATAAAGTGGAAAGGCGTTAGTTTTAAAAATGAATCTAAGAGTGCATTGTTAGATCTTGCTGGTCCTATATCAGAGAAAAGTGGTAAAAATATCTCAAGATCAGAATGGCAAACTATACTTATTGAAAATGGATATTTTGCAAGATCTATTCCTAAAGAGTATGGGGGTTATGGTGCTGAAAGTGATGTTATAAAAAATAGAATTATCGCATCAGAATTTGCCCATCATGGTCTACCTTCCCCAATGGGCGGACAAGGTATTGATATGTTGGTACCAACTCTTCTTGAACTTGGGACCGAAGAACAGAAACAAAAATATATTAAAAAAACTCTTCACGGGGAAATAATATGGTGTCAAGGCTATTCTGAACCAAATGCTGGAAGTGATCTTGCAAGTCTTCAAACTAAGGCAGAGCTAATTGATGGTAAATGGATTATCAATGGTCAAAAAATTTGGACAAGTACTGCTCAGTATTCACAAATGATGTTTTGTCTTGTAAGAACAGAACCCGAAGCTAAGAAACATGCTGGAATTAGTTATTTGCTTATACCAATGGATGCTCCGGGCATAGATGTCAGGCCGTTAGTTGATATGACCCTTAAAGCTGGCTTCAATGAAGTATTTTTTACGGATGTAGCTATTCCGGAAGAAAATATTGTAGGCAAAAGAGGTGAAGGATGGGCCGTAGCAAATGCAACCCTATCACATGAAAGAGGATCTTTGACAGATCCAAATGCAACAATGAATAGAGTTAATGCATTAATTAACAGAATGAAAAAGGAAACTATTAATAATGTTAAATTAATTGAAATTCCTATTTACAGAGATAAATTAATGGCACTTCAAGCAAAAGTGACTGCTTTTCAATCAAATTCATTACGTGTGTTATCGGCTAAGCTTAATCCAGGACAGGATGCAAAAATGGCTGGAATGATACAAAAATATTATGGAACTGAGCTTAGACATGAATTGGAAGGTTTTGCTGTTGATATTATGGGAGAGCTTGGCACTTTGTATGAAGATAGTCCCTACCTAAAAGACAATGGTTCTTGGCAATTTTTATATATGTATTATCTGGGACTAATAATTGGTGGCGGTACAAGCCAAATTCAAAAAAATATAATCTCTGAAAGAGGTCTTGGAATGCCAAGAGAACCAAAGGCCCCTGGAGTCTGATATGTATTTTGGTTTATCCGAAGAGCAACAATTTTTTAAAGATAATGTTAATAAATTTTTGCATGCTCATGCATCACTAGATGCTGTAAAAAAAATTGCTGATAGTAATAATCACAAGATGAAGAATGAGATTTCAAGTGGCATATTAAATCTTGGAATAAATAGCTTGCTGGTTCCAGAAGAGTATGGGGGTCTTGGCTTAGATCTTCTTTTTGCAACAGCAGTTTCACAAAGCTTAGGAGAGAATGTTGCACCCTTCTCTTTTGCTGGATCATATGTGATGGCACCAATAGCTTTATCACTTGGAGGAAGCGAAGATCAAAAAAATATATATCTTAATTCCATAGTCAATAATGAGATGAAGTTTGCAGTAGGTTTTGCTGAATATATTGCAGCAAGAAATGATTTCGGATTTAGTTTTACAAAAAATACTGTTTCTGGAAAATCTATATTTGTTCTAGATGTAGAAAATTCTTCTCACTTGTTGATTGCTGATGAGGGCGGTCAGATTGGAGTAATAGATATTAATGATAAAAATATAAAACTTACAGAACTTACAACTGTAGATAAAACAAGAACATATCATGAGATTCAATTTGAAAAAGCATCAGTAGATATACTAGAAGAAACGAAGACTAGTAATCAGGCTATATCAAGATCTATTGATGCAGGAAGAATTGTTTTAGCTGCAGATTCACTTGGGGCTTCTGAAACATTACTAAAAAAAGCTGTTGAGTACTCTAAAGAGAGAAAACAGTTTGGTAGAGCAATTGGATCCTTTCAAGCTGTAAAACATATGTGCGCTGAAATGGCATCAGAATTAGAGCCGTGTTATGCGTTAGTCTGGCATGCAGCTCATTGTTTTGATAACATTCCAGATGAATCAAAACTAATGGCTTGTCATGCTAAATCTCATGTTTCAGAAGTTTCTAAAGCAATAAGTAAAAAAGCTACTGAGGTTCATGGAGGTATGGGATTTACTGATTTGATGGGTATACATTATTGGTTTAAAAGAATTGGAGTAAATAGACAAAATCTAGGATCTCCTGAAACTATTAGAGAAGAAGCAGCAAAAATACAAAATTTATAATTTAGTGATTAAACATAAACTCATTTGGTCATTCGTATGCCTTGCGTTGATATCGTGCGGTAACTCAACCTATGATTCTCAAGAATATATATCTACTAATTTAACTGAAGAAAAAATTAATTTAAGTAATGAAGTTTTTAAAAAATTAAAAAAAGAACACTATATTAAAAATTTTGTTAAAGACGACTTTAATATTAGGTATATAAATGCATTGATTGATAGGCTCGATGGAAATAAGTTATATTTTATTGAGTCAGAGATTACGAATTTTAAAGAAGAATCAAACCAATATTTAGGTAACTCTTTTGATATAGATCTAGCATACCTGATTATCAATTTATACTTTGAAAGGCTTGTAGCTTTTTCTGAATATCAAATAAAACTAATTGAAAAAAATTCATTTGATTTTACAAAAGATGAATTCATTGATATCTATTATGAAGATAATCAATGGGCTGAATCAGAAGCTCTATTAAAAGAAATCTGGAGAAATGAAACTAAAAATGACTTGCTTGTAGCATTAATGTCAGAGACGCTTTCTGATGATGCAAATAAAGTTTTACTTAAGAGATATAAAAATAGAATTAAAAGAATACAGCAACAAAAAGAGGAAGATATCTTTTCTATAGCTATAAATACCCTTACTAACCAATTTGATCCCCATTCTTCATATTTATCACCAAGATCTGCAGAAGATTTTGATATGAATATGAGCCTTAAGCTAGAAGGTATTGGTGCCCTACTAGGTGCTGACGACGACTACACAAAAATTGTTAGCTTGGTTCCTGGGGGTCCTGCAGAAAAGTCAGGTGAAATACTACCAGAAGACAAAATCACAAGAATACGTCAGATAAATACAGAAAATAATGAATACATTGATGTGGTAGGTTGGAGAATTGATGAAGTTGTGGACCTAATAAGAGGTGAATCAGGAACGCAAGTTGAGATAGAGTTTATATCTTCTGATTCAGCAGATAATAGCAGAAAACTAGTCACTTTAACGAGAGAAGAAATTAAACTTGAGGACAGAGCTGCTAAATCAAAAATTATAGAAACTGAGGATGGTAACAAAATTGGAATAATAGATTTACCTTCTTTTTATATTGATTTTAATGCTTATCAAAATAGAGATTCTAACTATAGAAGCAGTAGCAATGATGTTGAAGATATTCTAATAAATTTTAATAAAGAAGATGTTGACGCTGTTATTTTAGATCTTAGAAATAATGGTGGCGGAGCTTTAATTGAAGCTAATAAAATAGTAGGCTTGTTTGTGTCCTCAGGACCCACAGTTCAAGTGAAACATAAAGCAGGTTATATTCAGCCATATGGATCAAGTAAAGCTAAACAAACATGGCAAAAACCCATGGGAGTTCTAGTTAATCGCTATTCAGCATCCGCATCTGAAATAGTTGCTGGCGCTATTCAAGATTATAAAAGAGGTATAGTCCTTGGTCAGAGGACTTTTGGCAAAGGAACCGTTCAAAGCTTAGAAAGTATTTCAAAAGGTCAAGTTAAGATTACAGAGTCAAAGTATTACCGTGTTGATGGCTCTAGCACACAAAATAAAGGAGTATTACCTGATATTGAACTCCTTTCTACCTGGGATATAGAATCTGTTGGTGAAAGCTCATACCCTACTGCATTAGAATGGGATACTGTTAGGCCATATAGGCATAAAAAATTTAACTTTGATTCCAATCAAATTATTGAGATAAAAAATTTATATTCTCAAAGGTTAAATTCAAGCCCAAATTTAAAATACCTTGGTGAAGTTAGAGACAGGTATTACTTAAATAAAGATAAAAAGCTCTTAAGTCTTAATTTAGATACTAGAAAACTTGAAAAAGATGCAAGAAAAAATTGGTTATTACAAATAGAGAATAAAAGAAGAGAGAGTCTTGGTCTAGAAATATTTGGAACCTATGAAGATCTCGAAGAAAGTAACAAAAAAAATGAAAATACAAATAATGATATTGATTATGAAAGAGACTACTTATTAATAGAGTCGACGAATATCATAAATGATTACCTGAACTTAAATAAACTACTTATTTCTAAAGTAAATAAATTATGAGAATCATATCTTTCAACATCAACAGTATAAGAGCTCGCCCGCATCAACTTATTCATTTAAGAGATACACTTGATCCAGATGTTATCGGGCTGCAAGAAACAAAAGTAAATGATCCTGATTTTCCATTAGATGTAATTGAAGAAATTGGTTATCACCCTGAATATTGGGGTCAAAAAGGTCATTATGGTGTTGCGATCCTTAGTAAGGCAAAACCTATCAAAACTGTTAAAGGCTTTAAAAATGATACGCCTGATGATCAAAAAAGATTTATTGAATGTACTTTTGCAACAAAAAATTCTGAAATAACAATCATGAATGGCTATTTTCCTCAAGGAGAAAACATTAATCATGAAACAAAATTTCCAAAAAAAATAAAGTATTACGATGACTTAGAAAAACATATCAAGGATCTTCAAAAAACCAAAGAAAACCTAATTGTAATGGGTGATTTTAATGTAGCTCCTGAAGATACTGATATTGGAATTGGCGCTGAAAATGTTAAAAGATGGCTTCGTGATGGCAAAACATCATTTCAACCACAAGAACGAGAAATGTGGAATAGTATAAAAAACTTGGGATTCATTGATTCATGGAGAAAAGAACATCCTAATGAATCAACTATTTATTCATGGTTCGATTACAGATCAAGAATGTTTGAAGACAACCCAAAAAGAGGTCTCAGAATAGATCATATAATGGTTTCAAATAACTTAACTGAGTCAATATCTGGAACTGGAATCGATTATGAGGCAAGAGCCATGGAGAAACCGTCAGACCACTGCCCTGTTTGGGTTGATTTAGATATTTAATCTGTTTGGTTATGGATCAAATTGAAATTAGATCCCCTAAAACTGAAGCAGAATGGAAAAAATATGATGATTTTAGATGGGAAATATTAAGAAAACCTCTGAAAACACCCAATGTCCCTCTAAAAGATAATCTTGAAGATGTTAGTTTTCATTTTATAGCTATTAACTCAGACAATATAATCAAAGCATGCGGTCGAGTGCATTTAAATAGCTCAGATGAAGCACAAATAAGATATATGGCCGTCGATAAAGACCACAGAAGAATGGGTTTAGGGTCTGCAATAGTTAAAAAGCTAGAAGCTGAAGCCAAACTTTTAGGAGCTACTTACGTAATGTTGAATGCTAGAGAAAATGCTATAAATTTCTACAAATCTCATGGCTATGACGAGATTGCTCCATACAATTCAAATATTGACGTTCCGCATACTAGAATGGAAAAACGTTTAATTTAAATTATCTTTTACTCTTAAAAAAATCTTTTAAAAGATCAGAGCTTTCTTGTTCTAATAAGCCATGCCTGTAAAGTACTTTATGATTGAAAGTTTGGCGATCATATAAATTATCTATAGAAATAATGCTCCCTGTTTTTGGCTCAGCTGCTGCAAATATAATCTGATTGATTCTTGCATCTACAATTGCCTTTGCGCACATGTGACAAGGCTCAAGGGTTGTATACATTGTTGTATCGCATAATCTGTAATTTCCAATAAATTTAGATGCATTTTTTATAGCCACAATTTCAGCATGAGAAGAAACATCTTTATTACATATTACGCTGTTATAGCCCTTTCCTATAACCTCATTATTTCTAACAATAACCGCACCAACAGGCACTTCATTTTTTGAATATGATATCTTAGCCTCTGCGATTGCCAGGTTCATAAATAACCTGTCTTGATCTGAGAACATTAATAAAGCTCTATTTGGGCTATATCTAATTGCGCTTGAAAATCTTTACCATATGCAGCAAAGGCAATAGTCCTGAGTTTAGATTTATTAAGTCTTTTCGGCATGTAAAAATTTGATTTTTTAAAATCTGTAAATGGAATCTCAATCACAGACCAATTTTCATTAGATTTAAATGAAGCAATATATCTATCCCATGGAAATCTACTAGCAGGAGTCCTTATCCAGACATAGTAATCATCATTGGTGCCTCTAATCTTTATTCTTATACCTGTATAGTCCTCAGCGTTGAAAGGAAATCTTGCTACAGACTGAATAAAGCCTCCATTATTAGCAGTACTTACGCTACCTTCAAGCCTATAGAATTTTTCATCACCCTCTTCTGCTTGATAAAAATTTACCTCAGAAATACCACCCATTACATTATCAGATATGGCATTCCAGTCAGCTCTTTTATCATCTAAATTATCAATAATCATTGTGTAGCTATTAACTGCAAATAAACTTAATAATAAAGATAAATATAATTTTTTCATTAGTCTAGGTTAGTACTTTTTTCAGCAGGAAACCATGGTAATTGATGAACTTTTGCATTCAAATGGGCATTTGGTGATTCAATGACAATTGACGTTCCAGGATCAACATAGTCTATAGCTAAGATTGCTAGACCAATATTTTTTTGAAGCCTTGGTGAATAAAAGCACCTCGAGAGCCTGCCAATTTTATTGTTACTTGAATTAAAGACTGGCCAAAAGTTTTCTGGGGCTTTTTGAATTGGATCTCCTTCAATTTCAACTCCAACAAGTTTTTCTTTTATACCCTCTTCTTTTATTTTTTTTAATGCCTCTTTCCCAATAAAATCAATGTCTTGCTCAAGATCTACAAGCCTATCCAAACCAATAGTAAATGGATTATGCTCTCTTCCAAAGTCACTCTGATAGGACAAAAGACCACCCTCAATTGTTCTTATAGTATTTGGTGCTATGACAGCTCCATTGAATTCTTTTGCAGCCTCATAAACCATCTCGAATAACTCATCGCCTTTTTTTCTGTCTTGTAAATATAACTCGTAACTAAGTTCTCCGCTCCAACCTGTCCTAGCTATAACCATTGGAATATCAGACAAAGATGTTTGTCTTGCTTTGTAATAACCAAGATCATCATGAATTCCTTCGAAAAGCTTCTGAATTAATTTACCTGATTTGGGTCCACTTATTTGAAGTGGTGATACGTCTGGCTCATGAATATTCACATCCATCCCAGAATTTATAGCTATACCTTGCAACCATAATAAAACATCTCCATCACCAGGTGATACCCAAAATTTATTTGGTTCAAGTCTTAACAAACATGCATCATTTATAATCCCGCCATCTGGATCAGTTAAAACTATATATTTACAGTCACCTATGTCACATTT
>Ga0255778_10003777_pt1 | contig 12641 bp, 19 predicted proteins | sample 071ome_31_FD_179976 | JGI IMG/M metagenome (GOLD analysis project Ga0255778, IMG submission 179976) | Coastal salt marsh microbial communities from the Groves Creek Marsh, Skidaway Island, Georgia - 071405CT metaG (version 2) | ecosystem: Environmental > Aquatic > Marine > Intertidal zone >...
TTACCGACCCGAACCAGGCCCGATCGTACTTGGAGGACCGTTACGAATGGTCGGTCTCGGAGAAGTCCGATGACGTGTGTGCGGTGTATGAGACGAAGAAGGGCGCTGTGAAGGCAAAGTTCACAGACTCGGGCAAGTGCACGGTTATCTGGCTGGATAAGGAATCCGAGGAGAGCGGCAAGTACACGTTCATCGCTAAGAAGTAAGTCCAGGCTGCCCGTCATACCGCGGGGGTGTATGCCGGGCGATAGACCGGAGCGGTCGTCGTACTCCCCAAGGCGCGACGGCCGCTTCGGCCTTTCTAGGCGGCGCCGGTGACCAGCAGGGCGATGAGCGACACGGGAAGGCCGATGTCGTAGAGCAGGACCCAGGTGTTTCCGAGGGCGAAGTTGCGATCACTAAGCATTTCCTTGACGTGCAGGGCCGCGGCACCGAGCAGGAAGACACTCAGCACGATGGAGAGCACCAGCCACGAGGTGCCCCCGAGATAAGCGGCGATGACGCCGGCGATACCCAGGCCGATGCTGACGAAGCCGAGCTCGTATTGGAAACCGTTGGTGGTCCACCCAATGTTCTTCGCCGTCGACCGGGCGAAAACGGTATGCATGATGCCGCTGGCTATGACGAGGTAGCCCGCAGGCATAGTCATCATCCAGCGCATCGCGGTCTGCGCGAACTCATCGCCTGGATCCGCCCCCGGCGGCGTCACGCCGATGAGGGCCAGCACCCACGCAACAAGAAGCGTCGCCGGTAACGCCAGAATGGCCATTTGGGGAATCTAGCCGGACTCCGTGGAACATTTCGGCCAAATTTGTTTCAGGCGTTGGGAATGTTCTGGTGAAACCGAGAGTGAGGGGGTCACTTCTTCTACGATCACGGTATGCGTCGATGGTTCATGGGCTGGCTTCTCGGCCTCGGTGGAAATGCTCTAGGTCTACTGCTTGCATCTTTGCTACTAGGTGAGATGTTCACCATCAATGGTGTGACGGGATTTGTTGTCAGCCTGGTGGTCTTCGCCGTGCTGTCCGCGATCTTCACCTGGCTGGTATTCCGCACCCTGCTGCGTAAGGCGGGATCATTGGTACCCCTCACTGGCCTTGCCTCGACATTCTTAGCCCTTGCTATAACGGACTTGTTCACGGACGGAATCAGCATCAGTGGCTGGGGTTGGCTATGGGCAACTCTCTTGGTGTGGATTCTCAGCATGTTCATATGGGTGCTTCCAGGTCCGTGGCGCCGTTACAAGCAAACCGGGACTCCCGGACGTCCCTCAAGCGGTGGGCCGGGAGCCAAGCCCTTCTGAGATCTATCAGTTATAGCAACTTTGGCAAGGACGCCAGGACGGTAGCCGAGCTAACAAATACAACAAGTGCCACGCCGATGAGTGTCCATGAACTCCAGGGACGTTTAACCCGGTTCGAAACCGCCGCAAAAAACAAGACGGTCGCGAAGAGAATTGTCAGCATCGTGTAGTTGTCGCTGTTGCTGTTACTTGTGAGCGCTGCTTGTGCCTTGCTCTCCGCAACATCTTGAGTCTGTGCTGCGCTGACGCTGTCTTCTAGGACGTAGTTCGGCATTTCGAATGGATTTTGGGGAGCCGTTTCAGGGTCAGAAGATCGAGCGCTCTCCCACGCAGAGGTTGCAGTAGCGAGGGGCTCGGGAAACGAATCTCGCAAAAATGTCGCCAGTTCATCGTTGCCCGAAGTCTCAGCGCTCATCCACTGTGTGAAGAGCGCTACCTGGATTGACGCTTGCCGATTCGCATTGCTCTCGTACCGGGCTGCGTCAACTCGCGCAGCCGACGCCTGACTGAAGTTGATGGACATCGATCCGCCCCACTTGCTTGCTTGAAAGGCAGTCCATGCGGTGAGAATCGTTGTGACCGAAATCAGTATGACGGCAACAAGTTCACGCCAATCTGCGGACGAGGAGGGCAAGGCCTGGGAAAGCGAAGGCGAGCCCGTGATCTTTTCGTCCGATTCGGTTGGACTGTTAGTCACGGGCTCGCCCTAGCGGGAGGAGTGGAGGAAGAAATTAAGCGCCCGTATCGTGCTTGACGTAGAAGGCTCCGATGATCTCAATGATTCCGGTCACGACCAACACCACTCCTGCAATCCAGACGAAAGTCGCCAAAGACAACGCTGGCCAGACGAAAACGACAATTCCCAGGAGAACGAAGACGACTCCGCCGAAGATCAACCACCCGCGCCGCTTGCGCTCTTCGCCGGCGCGAACAAACAGCGTGAGGCCGCGAAGGAGCAGACCGATGCCGAGGAATATTGCTAAGACGACAACGAGATCAAAAGCGCCGCGGATCATGACGAGGCCCGTAAGCAGCACCAAGGCCCCAGCGATGAACATGAGCGCTCTTGTGCCGCCCGTGAGGCCGCGAGAAAAGCCGCCGACAATGGTCACCAAACCGATTGCTATGAGCCAAATCGCGGTAATGACGCCGACAACGGCGATGGTGGCCCCGGGCCACGTGATCAGAACAAGGCCTAAGAGGACGCTGACAATGCCGCCAAGCAGAACCATGAGCCAGGCGCTGCCGAGGCCTTCCTCCTGGACGGTGACGGTCGAATCTATCTCGGACATGGGTTACCTCCTGAAGCGTCGGGCTCTGGCAAGGCTTGTGGTCCCAACCGCGGGAATCAAGACTTTGGGACAAATACCGACAATTTGTCTCACCGGCACCCACTCAGTCGGATCGTCACGGAGAGGCGAGGGCTAGCAGATGAGTGGTCAGCCGACCCGTGTTTCGGCACCTGGTGTGATGTCGAGGGAAGAGCACCACATTTTGTACATGACTTGAACGGTGGCTTGGAATTCGTCGTCGCTTACATGATCGGATCCGGCACCGAAGTCGTAGTACATGATTCGTTCTCCGGCTGCGTTCAGTGCATGGGCGACCATGTCTGGCTTCTCGACCCACGGGTAAGACTCTCGGATTCTCCTTCCCACGGCCTCATCCCACATCGCCATCATGTCTCGGTAGCGCTGTGAGGTTGCTTTGAGATCTCCAAGTTCGGCGTCGGCCACTGCGCGCATCAAGGGCCCGTGATTGAGATAGGCGCGATAGACGGCCCGCAAGTGAGGCTCGACCTTCGGGCTTTCTCCGGATAGCCACGGTTCTCCAGCCTCGACCATTTCGCCGACGACGCTTTGAAATAGATGGTCTAGTGCGTCATCAAGGCTTGAGTACTGCCGGTAGAAGGTTGATCGCGATACGCCGGCGTGACGACACAACCGCCCTATGGTTACGTCACTCATCGAAAACGAATCAAGGAGTTCCTCAAGCGACGAGAGTATCGGCACATTTCAACGATACCCCGAAATCTGAAACATTAAAGACGACTTTGTCTCACTCTAGGAGGAGCTGCTGTCTGCGTGGCTTCAATAGGAATAGGTGAAGTGCCGGTTGGTCCGCTAAGTAGACGTGAATCACGAGGGAGGTAGACATGTTGTCTGTACTTGGAGACGTCCTACCGTTCGCTATTGGTGTTGCCGCCAGTGCGGCAGCAGTCATCGCCTTGATTCTCGTACTCCAAGGGCCTCGAGCATCGAGCTCGGGCATCGCATTCACTGCTGGCTGGTTGGGCGGTGTGGGTCTCGTTGTTGTTCTTGGAGTCGCCTTCGGCCTCGCGGTATCCGATGACCCTGCGCGTTGGACTCAATGGTTGAAGACTGCGCTGGGCGCCCTACTCCTACTGGCGGCGGCACGGAAATGGTCGCAGCGAACTCCAACGGGAAGTGAATCAGCACCGCCAGCCTGGATGGCGGGCCTTCAGGACAGCGCACCGGGCAAAGCAGCAATTCTTGGTTTCCTCCTCGGAGGAGTCAATCCGAAGAATTTGATGTTGACCCTGGGTGCCGCAGCCACTCTTGGTTCCAGCGGTCTGGACTCAACGCAATTGTGGATCGTTGGAATCGCGTACATCGTTGTTGCAAGTCTGAGCGTGTTGGTGCCGCTCGGTATCTACCTTCTGATGCGCGCCAAGGCGGATGACCTGTTAGCTGACCTGGGTGTGTGGATGAAAGCCAATAGCGACGGAATCACGATCGTCGTACTTCTGATCTTCGGAGTGAAACTTCTCCTGGGAGGCCTTGCGGCACTCGTCTAGGCGGCAGATGTCGAATCCATTGCCAAACGAAGAGTCCTACTCCCAGCGGGCTCCCACAACATTCCCGTCGTCAATGTCCATCGTTACTCGATCCTCTCGGTAATCCCTGGTGGTTGGCTGGGGAACACCATCAATGGACGCGACCCGCCACTCGTACCCGGCATCCTCAATTATCCGAACCGCTTCCTCTTGAGAAATCTCACTTGAAACGAGGAAATCGAGAAGCTCATCCTTCGTCATGTCGGACACCTCTGAATTCGCGGAGGTCGGTTCAGATTCGTTTGAACAGCCGGCTGAACCGAAAACGACCATTCCCGCAACGATGCAGGAAGCCAACCGCAGCCACGGACGCCCAATTCTCTTCACCCTCCCATTGTTCTGCAGCTGGCGCAGAAACTGGCGGAGGTGAGACAAATAGCCCCCCTTTGTTTCTTTGAGCATTTTTGCCCCGATGGTGTGCTTGATTGCATAAGCACAACCACAAATGAAGGGTTCGATCTACGTGCGGTTCTCCAGACTCGCGATGGCCACACTGCCGTGCGCACTGCTGCTGAGCGGAATGGCGGCTTGCAGTGGTGAAGAAGAGGTCGTGGAAGCTGAACCGACCATCGCCGAAAGCGTCCTGTGGGCGGGCGCCGTTTGTGCCGCCTTCGACGATCTGCTTGCGACGGTTGACGCGGTTGGTGAGGAGCTCACCTACGAGCCGACAGCTGAAGATGAAGTATTTGATCAGTACATCGCACAGCTTCAGGTCCAGATGGCAGACGTGAACGGTGCCGTTGAGGAGTTGGCTTTCGCCGTCGGTCAGGTTCCGGTGGACTACAGCGACACGGCATCCAACGTCGTTGAATTGGGGGCTGATGTAGGCGCCATCGTTGCGGCAAAAGACGAAACCCTGTCGCATATTGAGGCTGCTAGGTCCGCGGAGTCGAATATCGATAAGGGACTCGAGGCCGGACAAGCTGCCATCACGGGGGGAACGACGCTGTCGTTGACACGGGAGTTCGTTGCGGGTCTAGCGGGGTTGCTCGACGAACGGAAGAGCAACGTTGATGACGCCTTCAGCCAGGCGAGTGAATGTCAGTAGGAAAACATCAGTGAGCGGAGGAACACCTATGTCAAATGGGCCAATCGAAGTACTCGTTCTTGGCTTTCCCGGTAACCAGTTCAGCGGCGAGATTCTCCCGGAACTTGCCCGACTAGTAGACAACGGTCAGATCGCTATTCTCGATCTTGAATTTGTGGCAAAAACCCTCGACGGTGACGTAGTCACGATTGAAGCTGTCGACTTGGAAGATGCGGGATGGGCCGAGTTGACGGTCGTGCCCGACGGTGATTACGTTGACAATGAGGACTTTCAGGATGTCGCGGACATGCTGGAACCTGGCAATTCCGCTGCAGTCTTGGTTTTCGAGCACCTCTGGGCCAAGAACCTAGTGTCAGCTCTTGCTGGAGCCGGCGGCGTGATGCTTTTCAACGCACGCATCCCGGCTTCTGATGCTATCGCGTAAAAGTCAACACCTGCGTTTGATCAATGCTTCTCGCCAGCCTTCTTATCCTGGGGTGCCTCGTTGCTCTTGCGTCGGGCCGAGTTCCGCCGGTGCTTGCGTTCGCTGGGACTCTAACGTTGGCGGGTCTCCTCGACGTCGCTCCAAGTAATGAACTCCTCAGCGGCCTGTCCAGTAGTGGGGTTGTAACGGTTGCAGCGATGCTCGTAGTCGCCGCTGGTGTGGTGCACACGGGCATCGTCTCGCGCGCCACTCGAAAAATTCTTGGCGGTGCATCCGGTCTCAGGCAAGCGTTGTCTCGTCTGCTTTTCCCGGTGGGCTTGGCTTCCTCGCTGATGAACAACACGCCCATCATCGCCATGACGATCCCGGCGGCCGAGGAACTTGAGCAGACGAAGGGCATTCCGGCGCGACGCGTTCTCATGCCGATTGCCTTCGCAGCAGCGTTGGGCGGCACCATCACCCTTATCGGAACAAGTTCAAACTTGTTGATCGCATCTCTCGCAGGTGACGGTGGGGTCAACCTGAATTTCTTTGCCTTCACTCCGGTAGCGCTCCCCACCTTCGTCGTGGGCATCGTTCTACTCATCCTGCTCATGCGCAGGCTCATGCCATCGGGGCCCACATTGGAGCCGAACCCTCTGCGCTGGCGAGTCGAACTCCCGGTGGCAGATCGTGCCTTGTTGTGCGGAAAGACGTTGGCTCAAGAGGGACTCGAGTCCTCGCGTGACTTTCGAGCACTTTCGATCGAGCGCTCGAGTGGGGACTTCCCCGTGGTTACACCAGTGAACCCGGGTGACCGGATTACCTTTGAGTCGAATGCCGACGGGGTTCGGGAGTTGTGGGCCAACCCTCGATTCGGTCACAAAGAACGGAGACTGTACGAAGTAACACTCGGTGCTGACTCGGCTGGAACGTTGGCCGAGTTGAACGCTCATGATGATGTGGACGTCCTAGCGGCGCTCGGAACGCAGGACAGTCTGGATGAATCCCCTGCCCGCCCGGGCCACCTGCTTTTCGTAACCGCTGATTCCAAACAGGTAGTGGAGAGCCTGCCGGGCGTGGCTATGGCTACAGATGCTGGAAATCGGGCACCACAGGTGGCAAAGACCGTTTCGGGAGTGGCAATCCTTGGGATCGTCGTTGCGGTTCTCATGTGGGGGAGATTTCCGGTCGAATGGGTGGCGTCAGCGGGTGCCTTGGCGATGTTGTTGTTCCGGGTCATTACGCCTCGAGCGGCATTTCGAGCACTGAACTGGAATCTCTTGGGCGTGCTTGCTGGCGCGGTGGGGCTGGGGGCCATCGCCACGTCCAGTGGGCTCGCCGATGCGATTGCGGATTGGGTGGCAAGGACGTCGGGGGATTCGCTTGCGACCCTGGTGGTGCTCGTAGCCGTTGTCGCGGTGGCGCTAGCCGCCGTCGTGACAACGGCTGCTGCGGTCAGCATCCTCGTCCCGATCATTCTCGCCGTGAGTGCGAGTTTGGCCGTTCAGCCGGAACCACTTTTGGCGCTCCTTGCGGTGGCTGCGTGTCTATCTTTCGTAAATCCCTTTTCGAATCAAAGCTTCATGTTGGTCATGGGCCCCGGGGATTACAACTTCCGGGACTACGTTCGCGTTGGAACGCCGGCCGTACTGGTCACGTTGACGACAGCCACGATTTCCTGCTGGCTCTGGCTGGCATGGATGCAATAAGCAAATCATTAAGGGAGGAAGACATGGGAATTGTTCGACGAGCTGCAACCGCTGCTGCTGTTTCCGGGGCAGCCACCCGGGCGCATAACAGAAACATGCCCAGCCAACCAGCACCGGCGGCGCCAGCGCCCACTGCACCTGCTGGTGATGACACTGCGGCAAAGCTTCAAGAGCTGGCTGAATTGCACGCCAAGGGAGTCCTCAGCGACGAAGAATTTGCTGCCGCCAAGGCGAAAGCACTTGGGATCTGATCCCGTTAACGACGTTCGACCACCGGAGTTCCGCTTGGAGCATCGGTGGTCGAACGTCGTGGGTTTATCGGAAATTGGGACGCAAGACCAATGAGAACAATCGCTGCCACCGGTACCCCAACCAACATGAGGGCCCCGAGCAATCCGGGATCTAAGGACTCGAACATTGCTGCATCCATACTTTTCCGCTCCGACTTGTTATCCGTATTGAGCATTGCAGTGAGAATCAACGTGCACAATGCTGAGAGCGGGACAATTCATGCGGATTTGTCTCACTTGCCGTGACCAGGAGAGCTCAAAGGCTCACGAATGTTCGTGAGAGCGAGTCGCGAGAGGTCCTGTGAAACATTTCGAGCGAAATTGTCGCGTTACAACATCTGGCAACTGGTGTTTGCTGTCCAAATGAGGATTAGTTCACTACATCGCAGATTGGCTGTCAGTTCGTGTCTTGCGCTGGCAGTGGGTCTGTTGGCGGCCTGCGGGAACTCAACCGCTACGTCCGACTGGAACTCTGGGTCTGCGGTCCTCAGCGATCTCGAGGCGGCTGGCATCGCGTGCCCGTGGCAGGGGACAGGCGACCAAGTAGCAACTGCCGCTGGCGCGACGAGCGAAGCATTTATTGTGCAATGTGGCGACTACAGCGTCACCGTTGTCGATTCCGTTGCAGAGGAAATTGACGTGGCGCAAGAGACGGCTTCCTGCCAGGACCTTTCAGCTAGCGTTGCGCAATCACCACAAGCGCAGACACTTTTGGTCACGGGGGACAACTACTTAGCGCAACCGTTGGGCACTGAATGGCCAGCCACCCCAGCGCCGCAGGACATCGCGAAGGCTTTCGACGGAGAAGTAGTCGCGGCAATTGATTTGTACGGGCAGGTGTGCCCCAATGCGGTGATCCTCGATGGTGCGGACGATTCTGATAGTTGGCGAAAGACGATGCGTCGCGTGGCCATGACGGGCGGTGCGGTCGCCGTTTATCTGAATCGTGATGTTTCCGACGCAGAGACCGATGGGCAAGGTGAGGCCACATCGGATGAAACACAGCGAGAGGTCGATGGCGACAAGAGTGACGACCAGTCTTCAGATCTCGAGGAGACGCCTGAAGCACCTGAGCCGAGTGAGTCTGCAGATATCGACTCACGTGGCTGGCTCCAGGAACGCCTGGACGGAATCCGCGAATGGCTTTCGAGTCTTGGACAAAGTGTCGACTCGTCTCCGTCGGGTACCTGATCAAATACAAGAAAGTAAGGATAAGAGTTGTGACAGACGGCGATGAAGCACCCGGCTCACCTGAGTCATCGGAGACAGCACCCGATCCAATCGGGCCGAACACCAGTCAAGACTCGAAGGCGAGTTCGGGTAAAGGCTGGATAATCGGTTTGCTCGTCGCAATCTTGATTGTTGTCGTCGGATTGTTTTTGGTCGTGGCCAACTCAGATGGTGAAGGCTCAGACATAAATGATCAGGCGGAAATGTCCGACGTTGCGGAAGATGAAGCCGAAGACCCTCCCCCGGATGAGGTGCAGGATGGTGAGAAGAGCAAGGAGAATTCATCGGCCGAAGTTTCTAGCGAGGCAGAAGATTCTGCAGAAGAAGAAGAAGTGGTGAGTGACGCGGGAACATGGTTCCAGGACCTCCTTGACTCCATCGCCGGTTGGTTGTCGGGACTTTTCGAATCGGCCAATTCAAATTCCGAGGGTTCTGATTCGGAAACACAAGAGTGAGGTAGACGCATGACGACTGTTCGACCAGTGGCCCTACAGCTCGGGGCTGCACTCGCTGCAGCGGCCCTTCTGATGGTGGGCGCACCGACGTCCGCGGTTGCCTCCGCGGACTATCCGCAGGTCGGTGAACAGGCAGGTTCGGAAGAATTCGTGGACACGTCTACCCGCTATCGCTCATGCAAGAAGTTGCGCGTGTACTACCCGCGAGGCGTAGCGAAGTCCACTGCGGCGAAGGAACGTGCCATCGCCAATGGATACGGCCCGGCTCAAGTGAACAAGAAGGTTTTCAAGGTCAACAAGGAACTTGACGACAACAAAAATCGAGTGGTTTGTGAAGTATCCGCTGCTCGGGCGCGCAAAGAATTTCGCACTGAATTACTCGAATTGCAGATGCCTACTGCTGAAGCGGGTGAGTTGGTGGAGGAGGTCGGTTATGAATGGCGTGTCGGAAGCTACGACGGTGTACCCATGGCAGTAACGATGGATTACAACGTCAACCGACTCACGTTTTCGGTGAACGACGGCTATGTGACTGACGCTATGTGGGGGTAATGACCGTTGCAGGCGTCCCACGGCGGGAAACTTCGTGCGACAAAATTCGCCCTTTTGTCTCACGATTCATCTCTAACTCGCGCACGAAACTCGCTAGCGTTTCGGGAATCGGTTGATGCCGCTTTGAATGTATAGGAGAACTCCCGCGTGAGTACCGATAGATCAAACCAAAGTTCCGCAGCGGTCGGCTGGACCGTCTTCGCCTCAATCATGCTGATCATGATCGGCGTTTTCCAAGCGATCGCCGGACTCGTTGCAATTGTTAATAAGAAATTCTACGTTGTTGGGGAGGTGTGGATCTTCCAATTCGACGTCACAACATGGGGTTGGATCCACCTCATCATCGGGGTCGTTGTTGGTCTTGCTGGCTTTTTCTTGCTGACGGGTGCTGTTTGGGCACGCCTCGTTGGAATGACGGTTGCATTCATCGCGGCGATCGCGAATTTCGCATGGCTTCCCTGGTACCCGATCTGGTCCATCATTGTCATTACTGTTTGCGTCTTCGTTATTTGGGCACTGTCGGTCCACGGACGCGACATCACTGAGGCCTAGAGAGTTCGCAGATTTGAATCTCTGGAGAGGGAGAAGTTCATGAAAGTTGTTGGAATTGTCGTCGGTGTTGCCGCGGTCGCCGCGGTCGTCGCGATAGCCGTTTACAAGCGTCAAGAAGTTAGCGAATTTGCAAATCACGAGTACGAGCATCTGCAAAAGCAGATCCATGATCTCGACAAGAGAATCCACGCAAGCAGCAAGGAGAGCACTGCTAGTTGAAATGCGGGATAGCAAGGGCACCCCAGGTGCGGCGGCGTCATAAGGAAATAAGCGGGATCTCTTACGTCGCCCCAGCTCGTACGGCGAAAACGAGTACCTATTTCTCTCTTTGAGCCTTGGCGTAGTGGTTTCGGCATAGCCCCTTTGAGTAGTGAGTTCTCTCGCAACCCTTCTCACGACACCCGTGGTGCTTGGGCGTTCTCTTCCGAATGGGAGTAAGACTCTTGCCGCGTTCTTGCTGGATGTAGTGGGGATTGCACAGACCCTTGGCCCTCACCGGGCGACCGCACCCCTCAAAGGAGCAAGGCTTTTCGGTACCCACGTGTCGCCTCGCCATCCGCAATCATCCGTGTTGTTTATGAAACTGAGACTCGTAGGAGAGCCACAGTCCCAAGGGTCTTCATTATGCCTAGGGAATCCCTGATGTGGCCCCGGCAGGATTCGAACCTGCGACGCACGGTTTAGGAAACCGACGCTCTATCCCCTGAGCTACGGGGCCGGGGGCGGCTAACTTACCGCGGGCTGTCAGGAACCCGAGTCGGCGGGAAAGCGAATGAGTGCGTCTCTCAGTGGCTTCCTCCGTAGATCGGGCACTCGGCAATCCTCCGCTGGATAGCCGACAGGGAAAAGGATGTAGGGACGTTCCGTGGCGGGTCGCTGGAAGATCTCCATCAGAAATCCCATGGGATTCGGCGTGTGCGTCAAGGTCGCAAGGCCCATGGTGTGCAGTGAGGTTATGAACATGCCGCATGCGATCCCCACGGACTCGTTGACGTAGTAGTTCTTGCGAAGCGTCCCGTCGGACAGGGGCGTTGATTTCTGGGCGAAGGCGACGACGATCCACGGCACCACATCGAGGTAGGACTTGTCTGAGTTAGTGCCTAACGGAGCGATCGCATCTCGCCATGCGTCGGGAAGGCGACCACCCTCGTAGTTCTCCCGCTCCTCGGCCTCGGCAGCGAGTCGAATCTGGTGCTTGGTGGCTGGATCATTAGTGGCGACGAACGTCCACGGTTGTTGATGAGCGCCGGAAGGTGCGGTGTTGGCCGCTGCCACGGCGATCTCTATCGCCTCTCGGGGCACGGCATCAGCGCTGAACATTCGCACGCTTCTTCTCGCCTCGAGATGATCCACAAGGCGCCGACCTCGTTGGAGGCCAATCTGTGGGGGAATGCGGTCAGGTGTATAGGGGATCACGCAGTGATGTTCGCATAGTGCGGTGATCGGAGTGGGCGAAATAGTTGCCTCCTGACGCGCGACAGTTTGCTTCTCAGGCGCTTGCTGAGTGGTTTCCTGACGACTGGAATGTTGTTTCTGCTACCAGGCAGCATCCGAAGTGGCAGAGACGTTTGTTGTTCACCGCGCTGGACGATCACCCGTATCAGCTGCTCAGACAGCTGCGCCAGGTGCCCTGGTGATGAACCTAGATGCCTCTGTGACGACTTCACAGTTGGAACCGGCGTTGAGGAAATGTCGCGAAGCGACGCCATCCGTTGTCGGTGAGAGTGTCGCTAGAAGCACCATTGGGTTGGATGGCGGGCTATGCCAAATGATGGGCTCCCTCCACCGTTCTGGGCTGGCGATCATGGAATTTGCCAAGACTTGGTGTCAGCCGCTTGATTTGTCTGAGGCATTCTCGCTCCGGAAGATGACACGCACGGTGGCACTCACAGACGCTGGACGCCGGGTAGCCCGCGTGAAGTGACTCCTCGCGTATCAAGCATCCGACGTGCACGTTTTGCGATGTAGTCAACGTCGAATTGGCGATGCGCTTGCAAGAGAATCACGATGTCACTGGAATCGACAGCGGTGGCGAGATCGGGTGTCGGAACAATGTTCAAGCCCCCCGGGTGCCAGCGGGGTAGCAGAGGATCGTGGGTCAGGACTCGGGCTTCTCTTTCGATCAAGGCTTCTGCAACCGCGTGGGCAGGTGACTCACGGTCGTCGGCGATGTCTGCTTTGTATGTTACGCCGAGCAACGTGACCGTAGCCTCCGAAATGTGTATGCCATCTCTGGCTA
>Ga0255778_10003782_pt1 | contig 12630 bp, 15 predicted proteins | sample 071ome_31_FD_179976 | JGI IMG/M metagenome (GOLD analysis project Ga0255778, IMG submission 179976) | Coastal salt marsh microbial communities from the Groves Creek Marsh, Skidaway Island, Georgia - 071405CT metaG (version 2) | ecosystem: Environmental > Aquatic > Marine > Intertidal zone >...
CGAAGAAGACATGACGCCCGTCTGCCTTGGAGTTATTTATTAAATCGTAAAGGGGTTGTCCGTGCCCCTCAACACGGGAAAATAGTATGAGCGTATTGCCTTTAAGATCAAGGGCAAGGTTACGTATAAACTTGTTTCGTCTATCATGGTTAATAATGTACTGGACTTCTTCTTCAAAGTTTTCAAACTTATGTGGTGAGTGTTTCAATAGAAGCACGTTGATATCCAACTTGGCAACGTGCCCTTTCTTCATCAGTTCTTCTGTTCTGATGATTTTATATGAAGGACCGAATAAACCCTCCAATACCCATTTATGAGTTTGAGTTCCATCAAGAGTGCCTGTAAAACCAAATCTGTATTTTGCATCTGAGAGTTTTGACATTATAGATATTAAGGACTTAGACTTAAACTGGTGCGCTTCGTCTCCAACGACCACATTAAATCTTGAGAAGTATTTGCGAGGAAGTTTGTAGATGGACTGCCAGGTGGTGATAATCACCTGTGAGTCGGTCTCTCTTTCTCTTCCCGCATATATCTTGTGGCAAAATGAACCTACGTCCCAGCCGTAATCTGCAAAGTCTTTATACATCTGTTCTACTAGGGAAGTCGTCGGAACGACTATCAGAGTATTTTGTCCTTTCTCAACGTAGTATCTCACAAGAGAATATATCATCAGAGACTTTCCAGAAGCAGTTGGGGATATCAACAGCTTTCTATTATGTCGTAGGGCGTCGTATACTCCCTCTACTTGGTACTCACGGGGTGAGTACTTGCAAATAGCATTCATGTAATCCTTGACACCTTCCTTTGAGATGAAGTCATTGACCTCAAAAGGAAGACCATAGAATTTGTTGTCAGCAAACTCGTATGTGTATTCGTGGTTTTCACAAAACTTTGTAAGCTTATCTAACAACCCGACATATATCTCACCAGTCTGGGTGTTGAATAACCGTATTTTTCCGTCCCAGTACTTACTACGGTACTGAGGCATAAACTTTGCGCCAGGAACCTCAAATGTGAACTGGTCTGCTAGTTCATAGTAGACGTGAGGTTCTGCCTTTACATGAAGGTATACTTCATTCTTTTTCGATATAATCAAATGAGACATTATCCATAAGGATCACCTATGGATATTTATCTGAGTCTCAAACGACGAATAGTTTGTATCACTGGGGCAACTTTTCTACCAACACTGATAGCAGTCCTTATTGGTCTTTCTACTGCCTGACGAGCTGCGGGTGTTGGACCAGTGCCAAGACCTTTTGTAAATGACCATATTGGATTTGGAACTTTGGTAAGATTTCCTTTCACTTTTACCTTACCTATTTGACTTTTATCATCAGCAGCAAGTCGTGCCAATGATGCTTGGTTTTCATTTGGAACCCTAACGTTTCTTCCTTGGTTCCACCACTTTACTGGTTCTTTGAATGGATTGACCATGCTGCTGTCACCCATCCAACTGCTTTCTTGAATATCTCTTTGAAACTGCTTAAAACTTTTCATTATCGAAGTTTTAAAAATATTTATTTCATTCCTCTATTTTAAACGTATATTCTAGCAGCAACCTTTCCAAGAAGTCTTTTAGTCCTTCTAGTCTTTCCCTCTTTTCTGGGCAAGATACCCAGTTTTGTAAATGGAGACTGATTGACTCATGAATCTGTCTCGCATCTTCAATCCCCATATCCATTGAGATATAGGGAACATTTTCATCAAAGTTTTGTTCGTAAAGATATTCGTCATCCATTAGTTGAATCCTGCTTGAAAACGATGCCACTCTATGGCATTCTTGATTTGAAAAGTTCTGTTGGAAATAACCTTGATGACATCTTCTAGGAACTTCAACATCACATCATAATACCTGATCTTGATATCAAGTTTATTCAGTTTCTCATCGGCATCTAGATACCTCTGTATGGCGTCTTTCTCACGAACTTTGTAGGGAAATGGTTCTTCCTCATACACCGCTGGTTCCGCCTTTCCTGTGTAGTAGTTGTAGCGTTCCAGTTTTACTCTGTTGTAAGACTCTTTTGCTTTTTCTTTCAGCAAAGTAATAGTGTTATATACTGTATAATACTTTGCGTGAAGTTGGGGAATTTTTAAAGACTCATCATGTAAATTATCAGGATCGATCTGGGAGTCTTTGTCCCACATCTCCTGAATTTGTTCAAGGTTCATAAGCGAGTTCTGCCGTCAGAATCAAATATATTGTAGATAGTATACTTGAAAGACGCTTCTGCTGTAAAGTACTGTACATCAGTAATTGTAGCATCAAAGTCTAACGACGTAAGAGAATATGGGAATAAGTCAACAAACTTGACAATGGCAGCGGTTTTAAAGTTTGAGTTCAGAATACTCAATGAACCGTCACTGAACTGGTTCTTTGGATCTGCTGGTTGAGTAACATCGTTCTCATCCTTCAATAGATCCACAAACTGTTGAGTAGTTTCTGGAAAACCTAGACCAGTTATCCAGTTATGAATTGCCATGTAGTTTTCTAGGTTTTCGTCAACTAAGAATCTAATTGACAAGTCACCAAATGTTACTTTCTCCCCAGGAACGTCGATATCCTTCAAATAACTTGGCTGCATAGCAAGTCCCAAGTTAATTTCTGGTATTCTTACGGTATTACAAAAGAATGAAACCTTCGGTTCTTTTGCTAGGGTAAACTTAAACCCAGCAGGAGAAAGGAAGTTTCTATTTGTAATTTGTCCTGGAAAATTACAAGCTTCCGCCATTATCAGTCAGCGATGATTAAATTGAACCAAGTTTCACTCATACCTGTGATGATGCTGTCTGCTGATTCTGCGTTATCAGCATAACCTTCATTAATGAGGTGCTCAACAACCTTTTCATATTTCTCGTGAATTTTCTTTGCTTCTCTTGGTGTTGGTTTCATTGTACTACTAGTTTTATTTGTATTTAGATAAAAAAAGACCCCCCTTTCGGGAGGTCTGATGACTTAGTGAACCGAATGGATCACATGAGGTTGGTGACCTTGACTCTTCTGTAGTAACGGTTAGCGTTACGGTTGAGAGCGCCAAGACCAGCGTTGGTGCCTTCTGCGAATGGGTTAGCAACAATACCGTAGCGGGTCTTGAAGCCAATCTTGGGCTGGAAGGTGTCCTGACCAACGGCACGGACCATTTGGAGAGGAACGTATGGGCAGTAGAACAGACCTGCGTCATAAGGTGAAGAACCCTTATAACCAGCAACGTAGTACTGGGAAGCAGCGCTGTTTGCAGAATAAGGATCGATGTAGACACGATACTTACCTTGGAGAACACCAGCGAAGGTGTTACCGGTGTCATCAACGTTCAGGTTAGCGTTGAGTGCAGGAGTGTAATCCAGAACGCCTGCCATGGTGAGGGCGGAAGCAACGTCTGCGGAGCAGAGGATCATGTTGCCCTTTCCTCTACGAGTTCTTTGGGCGATAGCGTTAGCGTCACGCTCGATCTGGAAGATCAGACCCTTGAACTTCTCAACTGACCAACGACCGTTGGAGTCAACGTCGAGGTCGAAAGTACCTTGGGTAGCAACGTTTGCCTGAGCACCAGACTCAGCAACGTTGTAGATGGTACGGATGACTTCGCGGTTGATTTCAGCGAGGATCTCAGTTGACAGAATGTTTGCCAACTCAGCCTCAGCATTAAGACCGTGGATAGCCTTGAGGTCTTGTGCGAGTTCTAATGAGTACTCAGCTTTCAGTGCTCTGGACTTCGCAGTAACGGTGACTTTCTCGATCGAGAATGCCATCTCGTTGAATGCACCTGCTCCGTCACCAAGGTTCTCAGCGTCGTCGGTACGCATACCTTGACCGACGTTGTAGAGGTCAACACCCGAAGTACCAGCAGAAGTTGCAGGATAGGTTGGGTCAAGAAGACCAGGGTTGCTGCCGTCTTGTGCAGTAGTACCAAGACCGACGTTACCGTTGGTGAAACCGTTGGTTCTGTCGAATCCAGCAGACTGACCAGAGAATGCAGAATCTGCTTCGTTGAACAGTGCTTCGGAAGCACTATCCATGGTGTTATACTTGGAGCGCATCGCGAAGATGAGTCCAGTAGGACCGTTCATTGGTTGAACGCCAGCGAGGTCATAAGCGACCAGGTTAGGCATTGAACGTCTGATCAGGGAGATCAGAACAGGGTCGAAACCAGCAACAGGTGAAGAAGCACCAGCAGAGAAACCAGCGGTTCCAGTGCTTGAGAAGGTGTTGACGGTTGGGGCTTCTGAAAGGAACGAACGCTCTTCGTTCAGTTCTCTCTCTTGGTTCTCGAGCAGGATTGCGGTAACCGATCTACGATGCGAATCTTTGATAGGATCAAGACCCTCATAGTCGAGGATAGGTGCCCACTTCTCCTGCAGTTGTTCAGCATTGAACATTTGCATTTGAAATTACCTCTTTAAAAAAGTTAGTTTGAACTGTATGATTTAAAAATCACTTTTTGGCAGATCTGGAAAGTGTTTCCAGATAAGCAGCCATCATTGGAGAAACGGACTCATTGAGTGTTTGCTTCTCTTCTGTGGTTACTTCTTCGGAAAGATTTTCAGACTTGCTCTTTTGAGTGCTGGTGGTTGGGAAGTATGACTCCCTCAATGTTGCCAGCTTCTCACGATAGTCTGTCTCACTTTCAAACTCAACATTTTCTGCAAGAGAAGCGAGTTTGTCTTTCTGAGAAAGTGCGAGACCCTCAGCGACATCTGCAAAAATTACATCAGCAACCGACTCGGCTAATCTTCTGTTTAGAGCAACGTTTCTTTCGATTTGCTCGTTGAGTTTTGACTCCATTTCATCTAGTTTATCTACCATGCTCTCGATAACATCATATCTCTCTTCAGGGATGGTTACATAATGATCTTCAAAAAGACCCTTCATTCCAGCAAGGAATGATTCGGTCATTTCAGTCTTGAGACCGTGCTCAACTTGAAGAGCGTTCTCTTGGATCCACTCATCAGCAACATACTCGAGGTATGCGTCGAGTCTTTCTTCAAGACCTTCTTTAATGGTTACGATTTCTTCTACGAGTGCTTGCTCGTATGCAGTTTGAAGGTTCTCTTTGATTTCAGAAACCTTCGACTTGATAGCAGCTTCGAAAATGGTACGTGCTTTCTCTTGGAATTCCTCTGAAAGCTCCTCACCTTCTAGAAGTGCATTGACATCTTCTTCAATGTCAATTTCTTCTTCGACGACTTCTTCAGAAGTCTCTTCTGCTTCGGCAACAACCTCTTCAGAAGTCTCTTCCTCTTCGGAAACAACTTCCTCTTCGGTTACTTCTTCTTCTGCAACGATCTCTTGCGTTTCGTCTGCCTCAACTTCCTCAGCTGCAACAGCCTTGGCGTTAACGACATCCTTTACTTGCTTGAGAGTTGCGGCAGGATCTGAGAGTTTTGCCGAATCGTCATCGGGACGATAATTTTCGGGAGTAGGACCGCCGAGATCTTCAACTGGAATGCCAGCCGAAGGCATTGACTCAGCAGGTGCAGCCCCTTTGGTTACTACGTTTTCCATTTCTTGTAAATTGCTACCAACGGACATTTGTTTGATTTGATTATTTGTTATAATCTATATTTATTTATAAACTAAAGATTTGAGAGGAAATCGTTGAATAGATTCAACTTATGCTCTTCAAGTGCTCTTTGATCAACAAGAGTATTAATTCTCTTCTTGGTATTTTCTGCGAGTTGTTCGCGAAGAATTCCTCCTTCCCAAACCCACTCTTTTCCTTCCATGATCCCCGATACAAATGCATCAGGTGCAGAAGGATCGGCAACGATATCAGCAGCAGTTGCTAACATGAAATCTTCACCGACAATTTTGTGACCTTCATTGGTCATTTTGAGTGAACCAACACCACGAGAAGAAACTCCAAGAGTAACTCCTTCATTGATGAGTGAAGAAGCAATCTTACCCATTGGGGTGGAAAGAAGTTGTGCTTTTCCTACAAAGTTATTTCCTTCTCTTTGAAGTTCGCAAATCTTGTGAGATACTCTATCAAGATTTACAGTAGGACCATCAGGGTGACCAAGTTCACCAAGAGCACGTCCTTTTAGGACAAATGCTTCGTTATAACGATTGACTTCTTTCTCCATGATTGACATGGGATACATTCTACCGTTACGGTTGACTTGCTCCGCCTGTAAGAAATGCCTTTGATGTAGCACTTCTTGTCAGAACCAGCGCCTTCGGTGATGAATTCTACTTTTGAAATTTCTTCTGTGATGAGTTTCATTTGATTATGCGGTGAATCCTACTTTTGTTCCCAGTACATCTGTTCCAGATGCTACATGAACAGTGTGTGTTGGTTGTTTTTCCAACATTTCTGTTGTGTTTGCCAATAATGTAAAGGTTCCAACAGTTGGTCCAGCATTTGTTTCAGAAACGGTAATAACGTAATCTGTTGTGCTGGGATTGGCAAGACGAACCACTGTTGCTTCACTGAAGCTGGTTCCTGCACCAACCGAATCTGGAACAGTTACTTCTGTTCCTTTTACTAATATTCTTGGCATTATTCTTGGTCCTCTTGTGGCTCTTGTGCCTCTATTTGTTCATCAGCACCAAACAGACTTGATGCTACAAATGGTCTCACAGCATCAATTTTTTCAGCAGCTTTTGCATATAATGCACTTTTGATCTGATCACTGACTTCACTAGGAGTAGCGTCAGTGGCAATTAAGTCGATAATATTTTCCATAAAAAAATGTATGTTATATTCTATATTTATATCTCTGCCTTTTTGGTATCCTTCTGCATTTGTGCGTCAGTCGCTGCCGCCTGTGCTTCCATGTCTGGTTCCATAGGAACTTCACCCATTCCCATTCCATCAGCACCCATTGCCATTGGATCCATTTCACCACCTGCTTGTGGTAATGGTTCACCAGTAATTGGGTCTACTTGCGATGGGTCAGGAATAATACCTTTACTAATTTCATCTTCAATTTGCTCATCAATCTCAATGATTTCTGCATCAGTCTGACGAAGAATTTTCTTTCTTACATACTCAGTAGAATAATACTTACCGATATATGGTTCAATAGTTGCAAGTGTAGTGAGTCTGCTATTGACAAGTTCTGATTCCTTCAACTCAGCAAACTGATTATCATACAGGAAGTCATACTGGATATGATCTGACATGATCTCCCAGTCTTCGGGAGTGATGATATTTTTCAGAATGAGTTGAGTCTTCAACATATCATTGAACATCTGAGCAAAACGCTTTCTCAGACGACCAACAAACTTAGCAAACTTAAGTTCGTCTCTTAGAATCTCAGAAGAACGACCAAGGTTGAAACCTCCATCGGCAGCAATTCTTGACTCGGGAACTCCAAGTGCTCTATACAGTTTCTTTTGGAAATACTCAATGTCAGCAAGTTCACCTAGATTTTGACCACCAGGCAGAGTAGTGATTTCAGTTCCACGACCACCTTCTCTTCTGGGCAACCAGAAGTCTTCCATCATGGACATGAACTTACGGTCATCACGAATTTCACCAGTCTGTGCGTTATAAACAAGTTTATTTCTATAACGAGACATGACTTCTTTGAGGTATTGCTCTGCTTTTACCTTTGGAAGATTGCCGACATCGATGTAAAAGATTCTTCTTTCTGGTGCTCTGGACAAACGATAGATAACCAAGGAGTCTTCAATCATTCTCAGTTGATTGAGTGCCTTGATTGCCTTATGCATATAAGACAATACTGTTCCCTTGTTTCTATCTACTAAACCAGAAGTGCAATAGGTAACAGAATCCTTTGCAATTTTTACTGCATTCTTAGAACCACCAGAAATTGTTCCTGTTGGATAATTTGGTGTTGGTGTGTAGAGGAAATATTCTTCAAACTCTGGTGAGAATACCTTTTCAGTCTCACTTTTCTTGTTTACACTTATACCATTCATGTAATCTCTTCTGCCAGACTTTTTCTCTTGTCTGACATACTTCATTTTCATTGGGTCAATGTATCTAAGGTCTTTGATACCATCTTGGGGAGACTTTACATCAATGACTTTTAGATAATATACCCTTCCATCAACATACCAGTTTCTAAAAATTTCGTGGGACTTCTTATCGAAGTCCATGATTTCTTTAATATATTTAAACTCTTGTCTTATAATCTTTTTGAGTCTATCACTTGCATTTAAGTTGGATAACTCAATTTCTACGGGAGAGTCGTATAGGTCACTTACGATAGCTTCATTTACAACATCTTCAATAGCACCATCACACTCTGGGTGAAGTGCCATTTCACGATATCTTTTAATAAGATCGTGTTCTGTTCTATAAACACCTTCAATGTCTACATATGAACCATAAAAACCACTGGATATATAATTGTCAACCCCGTCCTCATTAGTTTGAGGAACGGGGGAAACAATACCTGGTGATTTAGGTTCGTTACTATCAATAGAAAAACCAAAAAGTTTTGCCATATTATAAAGTTTAACTCTCTGTTATGTACTATTTAGTTGATGTTTACACCGCCAGCATTTGGACTATTGCCCTTGACTGCTTCCCACCACTGAACTTGAAGTTCAACCTGGAACTCTTCAATTCCTTGACCATCGTATGAAAGTTCAATAGGAGTTACCTGAGTTGGGAAAACATCATAGAAACGATACTGTCTCAGAGTTTCTCCACTACGGTCGAGTTGATAAACATAAGCATCTGACTGATAGTCTGCTGGGTTTGTTAAACCAGTGTTATCAGATACCTTGTTCATTGTGTTCATCCAGTTTTCAAATGCTGAACGAATAGCAAAGTCGGTGTCGTTGATAACGGTAACAGTCCAAGTGTCAAATGTTCTGTCGCCAGCGATCTTAAGAATTCTTCCTCTAAAAGGAACTTCAATTTGTGCTACGTTGGATGCTGGTAACTGCGCTGCTTTTGCTAAGAATCTAATCTTATCAAGAACAACTGAACCTGGTTGAGCTGCGTCTGGGAAGTTGAGAACAACTTCGAATAGATTGGGGCGTGCGCCACCACCAGTTAGCTTACTCTTGAAGTCAGTAATCTTTCTTAGTGGGGGTGGATTTAGTTGATTTCTGGTTGCCATTGGTTTTTACCTCTAAGTTTGATTAATAATTAAACGTTACCGATTATTTCTTCAAAAGAAACACCAGTTCTGGTGGCAACGAAGGTCAGACCAATGAAGTTGATACTTCTAGCTGGTTTGATGAAAATGTCAGCAACAAATTCATTGTTATCAATAACAGCAGCAGTGTTATTGGTCTCATCACAAATAACAACATAATCGAAGATGCCTCTCTTAGACTGAACGTCGCGGAGGAATGGTTCAACGATGTTGACGAAGTTGGTTCTTGTGATCTCGTCGTTGAACTCAAACAGTTGATCCTTAGCAGCAGCGGCGATAGCATCTTCAAGGTAGATGAAGAGGCGACGGACGTTGATTCTGTCGAATGCAGAGGACTTAGCAAAACCAGTCTTGTCACCGAAGAGGACGATACCGTCACCAGGTGAGAGGATAACTGGGTTGATTCTATTTGAATAGAGTCTGTCTCTCTGTGTCTTGGATGGGTTGTATGCAAGTTTGACTGCGTTTAGAATGCTACCTCTCTGAGTTCCTGCTGGTGAGAACCATGGGAACTGATTGATATCATTTCTTGCGCAAGTTCCAGCAATATCGCCATTCAGTGGAACATATCTGAATACGTCACTGAACCTGTCATACATGTACTTGTATCCACTGTCAAGTACAGCATATGTTGATGAAGTAACAGGTGCGTAGAATGAAATTACGTTATCAGTAATATCTTCATCGGAGTTAACTGTTACTGTTCCAACAGAAGTGTCATTCAAGAATGCCTTTCTGTATGGTGAGATGAATGCTAGTGCATCCTTTCTAACCTCAGCAACTGCAATGACTTTATTTGCCAGTGCTTGTGCAGTTTCCTTCTCATAGTTCGCAGAACCCATGAGTAAGAAGTCTACGTTATAGTTCTCAGTATTTTCAAAGAGTGTGTATCCACTTACAATATCATCTAAACCTGGTGTTAGAGCACCAGTTGCTGTGATATCGTTTGTACCATCATAGTTCTTACCATCTGCTAGGGTGAGAACCGTGGAACCTGTGGCGGCGAATGTTACATTAGCAGCATTTTGATCCCAAGAAGTTCCAGATGCCTGACTGTAACCGTCAGCAGCCAAACCTGTCGTTACGATACCAACTGGTGCAGAACCACCAAAGATGTACTCAGAGTTTGACGCGAGATACTTTCTCCAATATGAAGGAGAACCAAGTGAGAACTCAGCATCTTTTGCTTTGGAAAGTCCGAGGTGCTTCTCTAAGATAGTACCAGCGTTACCTGTTACTGTTCCTGCGTCATCGATGACAACTACATGAACTTCATCAAATCTTCCTCCTCTGGTGGAGGTATAGTTGGAAGTTGATGGTCTATCTGCTAGTGTGTTCCAAGCGATAGTGCTGTTTGAAAGGGTAATTGACTGGTTTGAGAACCAATCGGCAGCAGTTGTTACCGCAGTTGTAGAAACTCCAACATTAGAGTTGTTGGTTGCCGTCAGGTCACCAGTTGTACCAAACAGATAGACACCACTTGGTTGATAATCAACGTTGGTAGCGGTTCCACCTGTTGGGATGTAACTCAGAACCTTAACACCGATGGTTCCAGTTCCGATTTCTGTGATAACACCTTTGAGTTCTCCACCCAAAACGGAAGTCGTACCAGTTCCTGGTAGAGTTGAGGTGATTGCCTGTGTTACACCATATCCAACTGCAAGACCAGTGGTGTTAATACCGAGAGTTTGGTCTACTTTTGCGTCTACTAATGCAACTTTGATGCCGTTTGCCCAAGAACCTGGGTTTTTAGCAACAACTGTGTACCCAGTGATGGTATTTTCATCATACCCTAACTGGTTATAGTGCTCATCGCTCTTAATCTTAATGTCGTTACTAGCACCAGCACAAGCATTTTTCAGACTTGTATCGTCTGCTCTAACTACGTTTAATGATGCACCATATGCCAGATAAGATGAAGCAACCATCCAGTGCTCATAGTGCTTATCTGTGGAATATGGTTGCCCAAAAATTCCTAACAAGTCGCTTTCGCTTTGTACAACAGTAGGCAGCGAAACTGGTCCTTGCGCAAAAGGTGCTACGATAGCACCGATAGAAGCTGAAGTAGGATCAACTCTCCCTACGGTCAGATCAACTTCTCTTACTACAATTCCAGGAGATGCTAAATTTAGCGGCATCTTTCTGTTCTCCTAATCCAGAATATTTCTGAAATTATTTATTAAAAAGACTACTTTCATTGGGGAAGCCATGCATGAACATGCTTCACCAGTCAGGATATTCCCACTTTGAACTTATATCTGTCTTTCTCTTTCTATTGCTAATAGTTCTTTCTTTTGTACACTCTTTACACTCATATGAGTATGCTGATGGAAATGCTCCTCTACCTTTTCGAGTAAGATAAAAACCATCTACCAAGTCCTTTTGCTTTCCACAGACTCTACACTTTCTTTCTGAAAATAATAAATGTTCTATTCCAATCTGGTCATCGAAATCCATCAATAGTATTCCCACATGTATGCACGGTCACCATACTCATCCGTGTGCCATCTGTCACCATTACTATCCGTGAAAGAAATTGCATCGTTAATACCATCATCCAGGAAACCAAACGGTGCCATGTCCTGTTCTATTTGATTCTTCTGTTCTTCATAAATTCTTTTGCGGACATCATTGTCCGTCATCTCTTTGAAATAGTCTTGTGCAACTAACCAAGAGAAGATAACAAGACACATTGCCAAGTCATCGTTACATCCCTCTTCCGCTTCGAATGAGTTGTGACGTTGTGCAAATGTTGTTAGTTCCGAAATAATGTCATAGTCGAGAGTCAATAACTTATCGTCTTCTAAAAGAGTTTTTAAGTTTGAGCATCCTAACTTTTTCACAGCAGCAGTCATCCTGACTCCCATTTGCGATTTCTTACCAGAGAAACCGTGCCCAACAACTTGCCCAGCACGACCTCTCATTGCTGCCATCAACATATTTTCATATTCTAAGTCATAATGTAAGATATTAGCAACTTGCTCACCAATATCATTAACTTCAACTAATACCCATGCGTTATTATAACCTTTCAATGTCTCCTGAATAATACTGGGAAACAACATTGGTTTTATTTCATTGTTTCTATATTTCGCTACAATCTTATATGGAAACTCTGTAATATCAAAAACTACAAAGGCAGAATAGTCATTACCCATTCCACGGGCAACGTCAACAGTCATAAGATAATTGTGCTCTGCTCTTGGTTTTTCGTAAATATCTAAACCAGCATTCCTTTGTATTGGATCTTCATATACCAAGTTTCTCAGTTTTGCTGGGTTGATAAGCGTATTAACTGAACCTAAGAATTCGCACTCAAACTCAACCTTAAACTGTGCTTCTGAGGTGTTAGCAATGGTCTGCTCTTTCCACTGCTCGTCTCTACCAGGGACTTCAGACCAATGAACGTCAGTAGGAACATATTCATTTTTACCTTTTTCCGCATCATGCCACATGCGGTAGAAGTGGTTCATACCCCTAGGGGTAGAAACGATAATTACCTTTGTGCTCTGTCCAGAAGAAATAGTAGGATAAACAGAGGCAAAG
>Ga0255778_10003789_pt1 | contig 12622 bp, 12 predicted proteins | sample 071ome_31_FD_179976 | JGI IMG/M metagenome (GOLD analysis project Ga0255778, IMG submission 179976) | Coastal salt marsh microbial communities from the Groves Creek Marsh, Skidaway Island, Georgia - 071405CT metaG (version 2) | ecosystem: Environmental > Aquatic > Marine > Intertidal zone >...
AAATCAAAAAAAAAATAAATTTAACCATCTTCTTGAGCCTTTCACATCAACACCAATAAAATGAACCAGTATAAGAGAAATCCCAAATACAAAAAAAAATATTAAACCAATTTTTTTTATTTTTTCATTATCAAAAAAAGAAAATGATAATAATATAGCTAATCCTATGACTGAAAAAAAAAAATGTTTGTAGAATAAAATATATCTACTTTCATATAATTTCTCTGAAGGTATTGTTGAGGTTGATAGAAAATTTAATGAAATACCAATCAACAATAATGATAATGATAAAAAAAGGATTAATTTATCTAGGCTTCTCCACCATATTGCGATTTTACTATTATCATATCTACTGATAAACATTTATATCTCTTTAGCTAATTTGGTAAAAACTTCACCACGATGTTGAAAATTTTTAAACTGATCAAATGAAGCAGCAGCGGGACTTAATAAAATTACAGATTCTTTTATGTTTTTTTGCAAAGCATCTTTATAAGCTAATTTAAATGCTTTATTTAAAGTTTTCACAATAACACAATTTACATTTTTTTTTATTTTTTTTTCAAATAAATCACAGCTCTTCCCAATAATATAAGCTTTGATAATTTTATGTTTTATTTTATTTAAATAAAAATGATCTCCTTGCTTCATAAGACCCCCTACAATCCAAAAAATATTTTTGAAACATTTTATTGAAAATTCAGCAGAATCAAAATTGGTTGCCTTAGAGTCATTAACAAACTGAATATTTTTTATTTTCCTAACAATTTGTTGTCTATGTGGTAAAGATTTAAAATGAGATAACCCTTTTTCAATTATACGTTTTGAAATTTTTAGTTTTTTTAGTATTTCAATACATATATTTAAACTGGAATTAAAATTTTCATTATTTAGATAATTATTCTTTATTGTGAAATTTAAATATTTATTAATTTTTTTTATTTTATTTTTTAATTTAAATTTTGTTAAATTAATATTTAATAATTTCTCATATTTTTTTGAAACAAAAACAAAACCTTTTCCATTGGGGACTAAACTTTTAAAAACTTTGCATTTAATAGAAAAATATTTTGAAAAAGTTTTATGTCTTTCTAAATGATCTGGAGTTATGTTTAAAATGGCAGCATAATGAGTTTTTAAATATTTAGATTGCTCAATTTGGTAAGAAGATAATTCTAATACATATATATTTTGATTAGTATTAATTCGGTGAGATAACACTGGCTTTCCATAATTTCCCAGCAAATATGTATTTTTACATTTTAATTTAATAATATTATAAAGTAATTTTGCAAAAGTTGATTTTCCATTTGTGCCTGTAATTGCAATGATTTTATTGCGTTTTAAATCCAAACTTGAAACGAAGATATCTATGTCTGTTACGATTTTTTTTTTATTTTTAATAAAATAAGATTTATGTTTATGTTTTAGTAAATCTATACCAGGACTTATTACAATATAATCATATTGTTTACGATGAAAATTAGGGTCGTATTGAATTTTTTTATTCTGAATTTTTTTTTGATTATCATCCCACACTGAAACAATAGATTTATTTTTTATTAATGATTTTAATGTGGCAATTCCTGAAATTCCTAACCCAAAAACTAAAACTTTTTTATTTCTTAATTTTTGTAAAGAGACCATTATCTCAATTTTAAAGTAGATAAAGCTATTAAAACTAAAATTACAGAAATAATCCAAAATCTAATTACAATAGTAGCTTCTTGCCAACCTTTTTTTTCAAAATGATGATGTAGTGGTGCCATTTGAAATACTCGTTTACCAAATAGTTTGAATGAAATAACTTGAATGATAACTGATGAAGCCTCCAAAACAAAAAGTCCACCCGCAATAAATAGTGCTATCTCATGTTTTGTAATCAAACTGACAGTTCCTAAAAAACCACCCAAGGCTAAAGATCCAGTGTCACCCATAAAAATTTTAGCTGGCGGAGCATTAAACCATAAAAAACCAAGACAAGATCCAACGATAGAACCTAGCACAATACAAATTTCACCTGAGTTTCTGATGTACGTAAGTTTTAAATATTCAGAAAAGTTTATATTTCCAACCATATAAGTGATAAGAATAAATGTTAAAGCAACTAACAATACAGGCATTGTAGCCAGACCATCTAATCCATCCGTTAAATTAACTGCATTAGAAGTGCCGACTATTACTATAACACCAAAAAAAATATAAAATATTCCAAGATCAAAAACTAAATTTTTATAAAAAGGTAAGTGTAAAATATTTCTTATATCAAAAGAAGTTGAAATATTTATTAAGTAAACAATCATTATAGATATCAGAATTTGAATTAAAAATTTAAACTTTGCAGGAATCCCATTTGAGTTTTTGTTTTTAATTTTTAAATAATCGTCAAAAAATCCAATTAAAGCAAAAGCTGATATTGCAAACAGAGATATAAGAACATATAAATTTTTTAAATCAGCCCAAAGTAAAGAAGTAAATAAAGTTGCGAAAATTATTAATACTCCGCCAAATGTTGGTGTACCTATTTTATTAATAATATGCGAAATAGGACCATCATTTCTAATAGGTTGATCAAAATGTTTGGAGGATTTTAGATAGTTAATAAATGGACCTCCTAAAAGAAGAACAATAGTTAAAGATGTGAAAATTGAAACGCCGGTTCTAAAAGTAATATATCTAAAAACATTTAAAAAACTGTACTCAGAAGATAAATAAGAAAATAGATAATTTAACATTCTTTCAAAAATTGATTTAAACCAACACTATTAGAGCTTTTTAACAAATAAATAGAGTTATTTTTAAAAATATTTTTTTTATTTTTTTTTAATTGATTAATATCTTTAAAATACTGGCCTTTCTTTCGAAGATTTAGATGTGAAAAAGTATCTTTAATTTTTTTACCGACACAATGAATAGTATCTATATTGGAACCATTTAATTCTCTGGCAAGATTTTTATGAAATTTTTTTGTCATTTTTCCTAATTCTAGCATATCGCCAAGTATGGCGACTTTTTTTTTATTTATTTTTAATAAAGAAAAATTCATGACCGCATTTTTCATTGAAATAGGATTGGCATTATAACTTTCGTCTAGAATTTTAACTTCTTGATTATTAATTATTTTTTTTACAAAACTACCTCTGCCTGAGGGAGTGGGAAATTTATTAATATATTTGATAAGTATTTTTTTATTAATTTTTAAATAAGAAAATATAGAAATTACAATTAAAAAATTCATAATAAAACTATCATTAAAATTTTTAACTTTAAATTTATAATTTTTATTTATAATTTTAACTAAAATATATTTTTTATTTTTTAATATTATTTTTTTTATTAGTTGAAAATTCGCTTTATTAGATTTCCCAAAAGTAAGAATTTTTAATTTATTTTTTTTAGATTTTTTTTTTAATAAATGAAAATATTTATCGTCAATATTTAAAAAAATAGTTCCATTCTTTTTAATATTATTAATAATTTCAGACTTGCATAAGGCAATATTTTTAATATTTTTTAATTTTTCTAAATGAGCTGGTCCAATATTAGTTATAACACCAATATCTGGTTGAAGTATTTTAGATAAGTTATGAATCTCTCCTTTGTTATTCATTCCTAATTCAAAAATATTATAAATACTATTTGCAGGTAGATTAGAAAGTGATAACGGCAATCCAAAATGATTATTAAACGATTTGGGTGATGAATAAGTTTTTTTAACTTTGCTTAATAAAAAAGAAAGCATAAATTTTAACGTAGTCTTTCCAAAACTTCCTGTGATGCCAAAAAATATTCCCTTAGATTGATTTCTTTTATATGTTGCTACATTTTCTAAATATTTCAGTGGACTTTTGCACCTAATAAATTTTTTTTCTTTTTTTTTTCCTAAGTTTTTATAACCCCTTTTTACTACAACAAATTTACAATTTTTTTTGATAGCCTCAGGTACAAATAAATGTCCGTCTGTATTTTTTCCTTTTACTGCAAAAAAAACAGTTTTTTTATTTACTTCTTTGCTGTTTAGTGTGCAAAGACTATTATTAAAAACTTTAGAGATATTATTTAATAATAATGTCATAGATTTAAAACTTCTCTGCAATAATGGTAGTCTGAAAAATATTTTTTTTGATTGTTAATTATCTGATAATTTTCATGACCCTTTCCTGCAACAATTAAAACCTCATTTTTTAATTCTTGAATAGCTTGTTTAATGGCAGCTGCTCTTGATGGAATAATTATTGCATTATTGCAGCCTTTTTTAATTTGCATTCGTATTTTGTTTGGATTTTCAAACCTTGGGTTATCATCTGTAATATATGTTTTATCAGCCAATTTACCTGCAATCCTTCCCATTAAATATCTTTTTTGAATATCACGATCTCCTCCACATCCAAAAACTATATTTACTTTTTTATTAAAAAAATTTTTTGTTTCTAATAAAACATTTTTTAAAGCATCTGGTGTATGCGCATAATCTATTAGAATTATTTTTTTATTTTTTTGAATTAATTGCATTCGTCCTTGTGGATTGTTAATTCTTTTCGATATTTTTATTAATTTATCAAAATTAATACCTAATTTAGCACAAGCAATTAAAGCTGATAAAAAATTATTTAATTGAAATTTTCCTATAATATTCGTTTTTAAAAAATAAATTTTATTTAAAAAATTTAATTTAATTTCAGTACTTAGGTTATTTTTTTTTATAGAAATTATTTTTGCAGTATTTCCTTTTAACCCCCATGAAGCAATAGTAACATTTTTTTGTTTTAAAATTTTTGAAATAATTTTAAACTCAGGTATATCTGTGTCAATAATTACTAAGCTATTTTTTTTTAAGTGCTTTTTAAACAATATCATTTTAGCATTAAAATAATTTTTTTTTGTTTTGTGATAGTCTAAATGATCGTGAGTTATATTAGTGAAAATTCCACAATCAAAATGGAAACCAAATAGTCTGTTTTGGTACAATCCATGACTTGAAGCTTCTATAATAGCGTTGCTAATTTTATTTTTGTAAAATTGATTAAATATTTTATGATTTGTTAAAAAGTCTGGTGTTGTAAGTGGGCTTTTTATTTTTTTTCTATTTTGATAAATACCTATTGTTCCAACCGATGCGCAGGAAATATTTAATAATTTATTTAATTGTAAAAAATAATGAGCAACTGATGTTTTGCCATTAGTTCCTGTAACTGCACATAGATAATTTGGTTTTTTTTTATATTTTTGAATAACGCTTAATCTAAAAAATTGTAATAAATTATTAACAGTATAAATTTTTGTTGAATAAATATTATTATATTTTTTATTTTTAGTAACAACACAAATTGGTTTTTTCTTTAACGCTTGAAGAAAATATGGTCCAAAGCAATTTGGCGTACTACCCAAATCAAAAAAAATTTCATTTTCTTTTAAGCTTCTAGTATCACTAGATAATTCATACTTATTAATTAATTTTTTTAACATTAATATTATTTTGATAAGATCTAACTAATTCTCTGTCATTTGTGGCTAAAGTAGGTCCTATATTTTGAATAATTTTGCCCGCTATATAAACTGCATTCCAACCCGATTCCCTTCTGTTGTGTTTCCAAATATGTGGCGCACCTTTAGGTTCGTCTATTAAAACTGACAATACGTATCTGGGATTTTTCTCTGGAAATGCAGATGCAAATACATTTACAATTTCCTTGGAATAGCCTTTTTCTATTTTTGATGGCTTTTCTGCAGTTCCAGTTTTGCCAATAACTTGGTAAGCTTCCACATCTGCATTTCTTCCACTTCCTGCTGTTTTATTTTTTTTATCCACGTTTGCTCGTAAAATTTCATTCATAACTTTACTTGTTTGATTATTAAGTATTTTTTTTTGAACAATTTCCTTATCTTTTATTATGGATGTATCAATCAAGAAGCCACCATTTACGATCGCAGCAAAAGCTCGAGAGAATTGAATTAAAGTAGTATTTACTCCATGTCCATATCCGGATGTCAGAGTATTGCACATGCCCCATCTATTTTTTACTGATTTTGATACTTCGGCAACTTCTAAAGTTGGGTACTCAAATAATTCAAGCTTTTCTAAAAAATTTTGATGATTTTCTAAACCATTTTTTTTTATAATTTCTATTGTGCCAATATTTGATGACTTAACTAGTATTTCTTCAGTGGTTAAATTTAATTTACTTTTATCCCATCTGTATTCATCTATTGGATATTTGCCACAATAGACTCTTTGACGAAGATTTGTAAATAAAGTTTCTTTTTTAATCACTTTGTTTTCTATTGCACTAGCAATTGCAAAAGTTTTAAAAACAGACCCAAGCTCAAATAAACTTTTAGTATTTTTATTTAACAACAATGATGAATTATTTTCTCTACTATTATTATCAAAATCAGGCAGTGAAACCATGGATATAATTTTTCCTGTGTTTGCATCCATTAGTATGGCCGCCGCACCTTGAGCGGCAAAATCTTCTATTCCTTTTTGTAAGTTCTGACGTATTAAAAATTGTATTCGGGAATCAATAGATAAAGTGACCGGTATATTTAATTTTGATTTATCCTTGATTTCTTGATCTAAAAAAAATTCTAAACCAGATATGCCATTATTGTCTATATCTACCTGACCCAAAATATGAGCCATTATGTTTTTTTGAGGGTAAATCCTAGATTCTCTTTTAGTTAATTCCAATGCAGGTTCGCCAAGCAAAATTGCCTTATTATACTCGGATTGGGATAAATTTCTTTTTAAAATAATAATTTTTTTACTTTCTAAATCTTTTTTAATTTGAGAAAAATTAATTGATGGAAAATTAATTTTAACTTTTAGTAAAAGATCATTGATATTTCCAATTTTATTTTTTCTTAAAATTAAATCGTGAACAATAATATTTTTAGCTAAAATAATACCGTTTGTGTCTACTACTTCTCTTCTTTCAAAAAAGAGATCTTCCCTTGTTTGATTTTCTACAAAATCTACTTTGTTAAATCCTAAAATAAGTAAGCGTAAAAAAATAATGAAAGAAAAAAGTAAAATACAAGATAGGACTAAATTTATTCTACCATTATTTGAATTTTTTTTACTCTCGGTTCTATCTTCAAAATATAAATTTAATTGATTATTTTTTTTCATTTGTAAAAATTTCAGGATAAATATGAATATAATCTTTTTCTAAATATTTTTTTGCTAACATGGTTATTCTTTCGGGACTTGCTAAATAACTATATTCAATTGTTTGTATTTCTATATTCTGGTTTAACAATAAGATTTCTTTAGAAGTGAGGTTTATTTTTTCCTCCATATCTCTTGTTTCATTTTTTAAGAAATGAATAGAAATTAGTCCAGCCAACAAAAATAATAGTGAGAAGATGGTTTTGCTAAACATTGTATTTTTTTTCTAAATCAAATAATTTTTCCATTTTTAAAGATCTTCTGTTTATTTCTAATTGATCATCTCCATATTTTATAGAAAATCTTAATTTGGCAGATCTTGATCTTGGATTTAATTTTATTTCACTTTCAGTTGGCTTCATAGATTTTCCTGAAGTTTTTATAAAAGCTGATTCCTTTTTATTATTTAATTGTGGATGATATCTTGAGGGATTTTGATTTGTTTCTTTACTATAATTAAATATTTTTTTTACAATTTTATCTTCAAGAGAGTGAAAAGTTACAGCTGTAAAGCAAGTTTCGTTTTTAGCGATTGAAACTAATCTGCTTAATGTCTTAAATATTTCTGTAAGCTCCTGATTGACTACCATTCGAATAGATTGAAACGTTTGAGTGCATGGATCTTTTTTAAAATAACGGTTTCCTTTGGCTTTGAGTATTACACTTCTCAATTCATCAGTAGTTGTTATAGATTTTATTTTTCTACTTTTTTCAATTTCTCTAGCAATTTTTTTTGAATCTTTATCCTCACCAAAAAACTTAATAATATTATTTAAGTCTTCAAAGCTAGCTTCATTTACTAATTCATAGGCACTTATTTTATTCTTTCCCATTCTCATATCTAATTTAGCATTAGACTTAAACGAAAATCCTCTTTTATAATTATCTAACTGAAATGAGGAAATGCCAAAATCAAATATAAAATGATCTACTTTATAAGATTTATTAATAATTATTTTTTCTATTTCGCTAAATTTTTCGTTAACAAACTCAAATCTATTTTTAAATTTTTTTTTTATCAAATTTGCATATTGATGAACTTGTTCATCTCTATCAAAAGCAATAATTTTGGTTTTGGAAAATAATTCTAATATTCTTTTACTATATCCACCGCACCCAAAAGTTGCATCTAAAATTAGATTCTTTGGATTTGGAGATACATGATCAATTACTTCATTTAACATTACCGGATAGTGGGGACTACTATCCGGTAACATTTAATTCAAATGATATATTAATTAGTTTGTCTTCTTAAAAAAGCAGGGATTTCAAGATCGTCTTTGCTTTCTGATTCTGAATCTGAAAAAATTTCTTCTTTAAGATCATCATTATCAAATGAATGAGTTTCTCTAGTTTCTATTGTACTATTAACCTCATCATCATTTGTAAATAACTGAGTTTCATTTTCTATTTTTTCAAAACTTTCTTCCTGAAATTCAATAGGATCGTTCTGAGAAAATAAAGATCCTTCTTCTAATTTATTTTCTGAAGTATCAATATTTTTTTCAGTTTCAGTTTCAGCTTGATTCACATTGTAACTTACTTGCACACTTGCTTCTTGCTGAGCTACCTCTTCCTGATCAGCAAAAGTATTCATATTTAAAGCAGTAGCTCCGTGAGTTGCAGTGTGAGCCGAGGTCTGCAATGATGAATAATTACTTCCACTGAAAGTGGATGGTCGTGAATAGCCATTGTTTCTATTTTGTATATGTCTAATCATGCTAACCACAGGTTTGTTCATACCCACTTCTCCATTTAACCCTGTAGCAACAATAGAAACTCTTAACTTACCAGCAAGATTTTCATCAAAAGTAGTTCCAACTAAAATTTCAGCAGACGGATCAACCTCTGCTCTAATTTTATTTGCAGCCTCATCTACCTCAAATAAAGTTATATCGTTTCCACCTGTAATATTAATAAGCAAACCTTTTGCACCTTTTAAGGAATACTCATCAATTAAAGGATTGGAAATAGCAGCTTCAGCAGCTTCAATAGCTCTCTTCTCGCCTTCAGCCTCTCCCATTCCCATCATGGCTTTTCCCATTCCGCTCATAACAGTTTCTATGTCAGCAAAATCTAAATTAATTAGACCTGGCTTAACAATTAAATCTGTAATTCCTTTAACACCTTGCATCAAAACATTATCTGCCATCTTAAATGCATCTGGAAAAGTAGTTTTTTCATTTGCAACTTTAAAAAGATTTTGATTTGGAATTACAATCATAGTATCGCAATACTTTCTCAACTCTTCTAATCCTTTTTCTGCTACTCTAATTCTACCTGGTCCCTCAAACATAAATGGTTTTGTTACCACGCCGACTGTAAGAATATTTAAATCTTTAGCAGCTTTAGCAATCACAGGTGCTGCTCCCGTTCCTGTTCCTCCACCCATTCCAGCAGTAACAAAAACCATATTAGCACCTTGAAGTAAATTTATAATTTCATTCATAGACTCATCTGCAGCTGCCTGACCAATATCAGCTTTAGCTCCAGCTCCAAGACCACGAGTCAAATTTGCTCCAAGTTGAATTTTACATTCAGCAAAATTCATTTTTAAAGCTTGCGCATCAGTATTAGCAGCAAAAAATTCTACACCTTCTATTTCTGCTTCCAGCATATTATTTATTGCATTGCCTCCTGCTCCACCAACTCCTAAAACTACGATTCTTGGTTTAAGCTCTCTTAACTCTGGTGCTGTTATATTGATTGCCATGTTTCTTATCTCCCTTTGTTTAATTGTTTTGATTCCATTTTAAATTTGATCTTTGTGATTTAGCTTTTTTTCTAGCCTCATCACTAAATTTTTTAAATTGTGAAGGTTCCCACATTTGAAAAGTTTTTCCCTGTCCTACAAATAAAACTTTTTCCTTCACTCCTGTGTGCTCTATTAATTTTTCTGTTAGCGTTACTCTTCCTTCGGTATCAAAATTTAATTGATGACTATTTGCTAAAATTGAAGTTGAAAAAATATCTCTATTTTCTTCAAATGGATTTAAATTATCAATTGTTTCGATAATTTTTTCAATTCTGCTTTGCGCACAAAATTCAATTGAAAGATTTGTAAAAGATGGATAGCAAACAACACCGTTGTAACCAAGATTGGTCAAGTGAGATCTAAAAATTGCTGGCACAGAAACTCTTCCTTTTTTGTCTAATTTGTTTTCGAACGTAGAAATAAACATTTTTAAATTTCATTATTTTCCCTATATGGGATATTATGGGTTTATATGGTATTTTTTTAGTAAATGAAACAATTATAAATAACTATTAATTGTTCTATTTTTGTACTTTTTTGTGAATATTTTGATTATTTTGCTAGTTGGTCTGTAAGCTGGGTTTTGTCATTTAAAATGATAATTTATCTAGATCACTTGTCGCCAAGTGATTCAAGCAACCAACCCGAGTAGCTAATTTAGGAAATTTGGTTAATTAAAACCACGCTACTCCTATTTGGTCTTGCTCCAAGTAGGGTTTTCCATGCGTTTTTTATTACTAAAAAACCGGTGAGCTCTTACCTCACCTTTTCACCCTTGCCTTGATTAGGCGGTATATTTTCTGTGGCACTATCCCTAAGATCACTCTTGCCAGGTATTACCTGGTACTTTTTCCTATGGAGCCCAGACTTTCCTCTTTTAGCAATGCTAAAAGCTACCATTCAACCAACTAGCAGGTTTCATATAGTTCTAAAATTAAGAAAATTCAATATAAATTCGATAGATTGTTCCTATTAAGAACTTTCCAAGGAAATTTAGGACCAGGATCAATTTTTCTATCTGGGGCAATGTGAGAATGACCAAGAACTCTATTTTTCCTTATTTTGTATTTTTTTTTAATTTTTTTTATCAGTTTTATTAGGCTTTTTATCTGTTTATTTGGATAATCCTCAAAACCATTATTGTCTAATTCAATACCTATTGATTTGTCATTTAAATTAATATCTTTGCCCCATTTTGAGATTCCAGCATGCCAGGCAATATCTTTCTCATTAACAAGCTGATAAATGGTGCCTTTTTTAGAAATAACATAATGACAGCTTACTTTTGCAACTTTTGATTGTAATCTTTTAATTGCTGAGCACAAAGTCTTCATGTCAGTGTAATGAATAATAATGTATTTAATCTTTCTGTTATTGCAAACCTCAAAATTTGGAGTTTTTAATTTAATCATTTAATAAATATTAATATATATTTATAAAAAAAATAAAATATACAGTTCTCACAACATGAAAAATATTAAAATATTTGCATTGCTTTTAACACTTTTTATTAGTTCAAATTCATATGCAGCAACTAAAGACTGTTTTGAAAAAGTTAATCGGGCAACTTTTGCATTCAACAATGCTCTAGATAAAGTAATTTTTAAACCGGTTGCAACTGGTTACAGCTACTTACCCGCTCCTGTAAAAAGCGGAGTTAACAATGCAACATCAAATATTTTATATTTAATAACAATCCCTAATGACATTCTTCAGGGTAATTTTTCAAATGCATTTAATAACTCAGGTAGATTTTTAATTAATACAACTTTTGGAGTTTTGGGATTATTTGATCCAGCACAAAAAATGGGACTCGAAAAATTAGATCATGAAGATTACGGTCAAACTTTGGGTGCTTGGGGTGTTGGCCCAGGGTGTTACTTTGTCTTGCCAATATTAGGACCTACCACGGTTAGAGATGCCGTTGGAAGAATAGGAAATACATTGCTTGATCCATTTTATATCATGACTGTTGGTGATAGAGAGATGATGAATTCAGATTTTGAAGAAAAAGTCTATTATATAGAAAAAGGTTTAGATGTTACTGATTTTAGAGCTAACAATTTAAAATCTTTTGAAAATTTAGAAAAAAATTCAGTCGATTTGTATGCAAGCATAAGAAGTCTTTATTTGCAAAGAAGAGAAAATCTTATTTCTAATAATTCCACCCCTAAAGATGAGTGGAAAGATTTTAAATAATCCTATATTATAAAATTCTAACGATATGAAAAATAAGTTTTTTATATTTACTATAATTGTTTCATTATTTTTTAATCAAAATTTATTTGCATTTGAAAAAAAAGCTGAAAATTTTATTAGCAACACAACTAGCAACGCAAAAAAAATTATTTTAGATAGCGCTTTAAATAAAGTAGACAAAAAAAAGCAACTCGAGCAACTAGCATTAAACTCAGTTGATGTTGAAGGTTTAGCAAAATATACACTTGGAGAAGAAAGAAAGAAAATAAGTGAAAAACAGTTAAAAGAGTATGTAGATACTTTTACAATTTTTTTTACAAAAAATTTATCTTCCAAACTTACTGACTACTCTGACCAGGAAGTTCAAGTAACTGGATCAAAAAAAATTAGCGATAATTATGTTCTTGTAAACTCTAAGATTATTTCAAAAAAAGATAAGCAAGAAATCCTTGTGGACTGGAGGGTTTTTTTAATCAATAATAAATTGGTTATAAGAG
>Ga0255778_10003825_pt1 | contig 12557 bp, 12 predicted proteins | sample 071ome_31_FD_179976 | JGI IMG/M metagenome (GOLD analysis project Ga0255778, IMG submission 179976) | Coastal salt marsh microbial communities from the Groves Creek Marsh, Skidaway Island, Georgia - 071405CT metaG (version 2) | ecosystem: Environmental > Aquatic > Marine > Intertidal zone >...
TGATGCTCTTTGCCAATAAGGTTAAGAAGGGCACCTATTTAGGTAATGTCATTTTACATCGCTATTATAAGGGTACGAAATGGATTACCAACCCCATCAGCTCTGCTGAAAGGGCAAAATACGACAAAGTCATTGCGTTCTTCAAAACCTATGCGCCTAAGTATAATTTTGATATTTTGGAAGTGATAGCCCTTGCATACCAAGAATCTCAGCTTGATCATAGCCGCAGGAGTAGGGTCGGGGCCATTGGTGTTATGCAGCTTATGCCCTTCATGGAGAATGACGAGAGAATCAACATTAAAAACATTAATCAAATAGAAAACAATATTCATGCGGGTATCAAATATTTGGCCTTGATAAGAAAACAAAATTTTTCAGATCCGAGTATTGATGAGGAAAGTCGTTTGGCATTTACCTGGGCGTCCTACAATGCCGGCCCGAATAAAGTTAAAAAAATAAGGAATCGAGCAAAGAAAATGGGGCTCGATCCCAACGTATGGTTTGGAAACGTTGAAATTGCTGCAGCACGCATGGTTGGTAATGAAACTGTCAGGTATGTTAGAAATATTTATAAGTACTACATTGCCTATAAGCTGCTGGATCAGAAAAACACACTAACCCAATAGATTCATCTATAATCTTGAATGATGAGAAATATGCATACAAAATTTAATCATTGGATAGCAATCCTCGCCCTGGTTTTTATGGCGTTAGCTCCTGCTGTCTCTAAAGTGTATGCAAGTGAAAGCCAAACATCATCAGATGTTATCTGCTCGACGACAGGCATTAAGGTCATTAATGTTGATGATCAAAATGGCAATGTTAATAGTTTGCTCGGCGACCACTGTAGCTACTGTTCACTTGTCACAGACAAACTCTTTTTAGACGCCCCAAAGGCTAAAAAATTATCACATGAGATATTTGCAAATCTCTTCACCGATACTTATAGCCCCAAAGGCTATACCGATCTATCACACTTAGGATTTAACTCGCAAGCACCGCCCATCATTAACCTTTAATTTTTTTTATTTTTTATAAAGGTTGATGCGTATGGTGCGCCCACATTTTTTTATTTTTTTATTATTTAGTTTTAATAGTTTTGCCGAGAGCTCTCTTGAAATCAAAGATATTGAGGTAAAACAGCTCAAGGAGTCTCCCTTGGGTGAAAGAAGTCTTATCTTTAATCATATCGGGGCTGAAAAGCCTATCAGTTATGATAGCGGTGAGTTGTTAAATTATTTTTTAGGCGTTAATCCCATACAAAATGGAGGTTTCTCAACCTTGCCCTCAATTCAGGGCTTGAGTGATGATCGCATTAAAATTAAGGTGGATGGCATGGACCTTATTTCCTCATGTGCTAATCACATGAATGCCCCCTTGTCTTACACGGTCCCAGCCAATATTGAGTCAATGTCGATTGTTGCTGGATTGTCATCCGTCAGCCAGGGAGGGGATAATATTGGCGGTGTTATAAGAGTTAATTCATTTACTCCTTTTTTTGATGATCTAGAAAGCTGGCTCTATAGCCAGAAGGCAGAGACCTTTTACAATAAAAATTTAGACTCATTAGGTTCGGGTTGGCTACTAAATAATCAGGTTCAGACTTTTTATAAAAGTAATAATGACACCGTAGGCGCTAATTTCACCTCGACTGCAGCATCAAGCAATACTGTTATTCGTTACTTTGGCTCAGGCGTTAAGGGTAATAATTATTATGCTGGATCATCGTTTAAGGAGGCAGGTGCTGCCGCCACCGATCGAGGCTACCTTGCTGGAGATGAGGTGGGTTCAACCGAATTTAAAAATACCAATCACCAGCTTAATATCTCTAGAAAATTAGATAACCACATCTATGGCGCTCAGTTTGCTTATCATTACAGCCCCTACGAAGGTTTTGCCAATCAGAGGATGGATGCCGTTGAAAATGAAAATTTTCAAGGTAAATTATCCCTTGATAGTGAATATGTTTGGGGAAAAATAAAATTTTTAACGTATTTTGATGACACACATCATGAGCATAATTTCGGGCCAGATAAGCAATATTTTTATCAAAATATGGCAATGACCTCCTATGGTATGCCGATGCAGTCAGACGGAACCACTGTAGGGCTAACCTTTGATTTGGATATTTATCTTAATGAGCAGGATACTCTTAAAACAGGTTTAGAAGTCCAATATTATAGACTTGATGATATCTTTCATCCGTCTCCAACTGACAGTTCAACCATGATGGGCCCTAATAGTTTTCAAAACATTAATAATGGAAAGCGTGATCGTTTAGATCTCTATGCTCAAATTGATCATCTTTGGAATGAGGAGTGGTTGTCGTCAATAGGTTTACGCTACGGATTGGTGTTGATGGATGCCGACGATGTTGCTGGTTACAGCACAACAACAAATATGATGACCAATCAGGTGACTGATTCAACAAACTTTAATAACGCTGACCGATCGCAAGATGATCACAATTTCGACGTAAGTTTGCTAACTAAATACACACCCTCTGATCAAACAACCTTTGAATTTGGCTACACCATGAAGTCACGTAGCCCCAACCTGTATCAACGCTATACATGGTCTACCTGGACGATGGCTTCTAATATGAATAATTTGTATGGCGATGGCAATGGCTATGTTGGCAATGTAGATTTAGATCCTGAAACGGCGCATAAGGTAGGTTTTCTATTAAGTCATGAGGCTCAAAACCGTGCCTGGAACTTTAAGTTTAACCCTTACTATTCCTACATTCATGACTATATTGATGTTGAAACACAATCAACGCGAGCTGATGGCTTTAGGCTACTAAAGTTTTATAACCACGATGCCTACATCTATGGCATCGATGTCATGGCGAATGCTCGTTTCTTGGAATTGGAGAGTTTGGGGTCATTTACAGGCTTATCAAAAATCAACTATCAACGCGGGCGTAATCAAGATAACGACACCAACTTATATAATTTGATGCCACTTAATTTAACCGTGGCGTTAAATCATCACGTTGGCTCTTGGACAAATACACTTTCATTACTAGCGGTGGATAAAAAAGATAAGGTTGACGATGTTAGGTTAGAGCGCACCACTCCGGGCTATATGATCCTTGATTATAAAACTTCTTATAATTTGAAGAGCCTAACCTTAGACTTTGGAGTTGATAATCTTTTTGATAAAAAGTATGACAATCCCGTTGGCGGTGAATACTTAGGGCAAGGTGCGACCATGTCGACAGCAATCACCAAGGCTTCTGGTACGCAGGTTCCTGGCATGGGAAGATCATTTAATTTTGCCCTTACATATGAATTTTAATTTTTAATAGCCTCAAGCTCCCAAGCAAGATGAGAATATTTTCGCTTTAATCGGATGCCAAGCCACTTTAAATGCATTATGAATGAATTATTAAAATCTTTTTCTAAATATTTTCGATGCATTTTTAATATTCGTTTTTCTTTAAAATTACCATTAAAACCATAATGGGATCCAAAGTCTGTTTGGTGGGTAAAATATTTATGGGTAGAATCTGTAATAAAATTAACATGTGTTGGATCAACAAAAGCTTCAGCAGATGGATAGAAGGGAGTTAGCGCAAAAAAAAGCCCATTTGGTTCGAGTACTCTATATATTTCATTCATGAGATTAATGAATGGAAATTCTAGTTTTTTATCAATTAATAATTGCCTAGGAATATGCTCAATAAAATCATAGGCCGATACTGAAGAAAAAAAATTATCTGGGAATGGAATGCCTTCAGTAACTAAATTAGCTTTTTTGTAATTTTCAATTTGATCATTATCATTATTATGGATATCAATACCAAAAATTTTAGGAGCGTTGTAAGGATTTTTAATTTTAAACCCACACCCTATATCAAGATGTTTTGATGAAATAAATCCAGTGTCATAATAGTTTTTTAGCTTCATTTTTAAAATTACTTTTTTTTATTATTAATAAGTTAAAATTTTAAAGATTTTATAAATTTTTTAAAGATAATTATCTTGCATACAAAAATTTCGCTTATTTCAGTTACTTATAATTCAGAAAATATCATTGAAGAATTTTTAAGCCAAAAAGAGATAAAATTTTTTAATGAGGTAATTATTGTTGATAACAATAGCATAGACCAAACACCAGACATAATTTATAAAAAATTTCCAAATGTAAAATTAATTAAAAACAAGATTAATTTAGGTTACGGGACCGCCCTTAATATTGGCTGCAATTACTCAAAAAATAACAATGTTATTTTGATTAACCCTGATACTACTTTCACAAAAGATTTTTATCTTAAATTATTAAATGCAATAAATGTTAATAAAAATTATAGTGTCTTGGTGCCAAATTTAGTTGAATTTGGTGACTTAATTCCAGAAATTAAAAATAATAAATCACAATTGAGTAAAGCTAAATTCTTTGGATCTTGTTTTTTTGTTAATTTAGACGCCTTTAGTGATAACAAGATCTTTGATGAAAGAATATTTCTCTTCTTTGAGGATTATGACCTAATTAAACGTTTAGAAAATATTAATGAAAAAAAAATTATGATTAATGATTGTTTTTTATTTTTTAAAAGAGGTGAGAGTTCAAAAAGGGATAATGTAAATAAAATTAAGGATTGGCATTTTGGTTGGTCTTATTGTTATGTTTCAAAAAAATATAATTCATATTTAAGTTATAAACTTGAGCTATCAAAATATTTCATTAAATGTATCAAGAGATTTTTGATTTATTTGATTTTGAACAATAAGGTTCGTTTTAATAGAAACTATTATCAATTAAAAGGTGCTTTAGCTTTTGTTAGGGGAGTTGAGGCAAAAAAAATAAATGATCAAGGTCCCTTTTAAGATGGTGGTTCTATATAAATAATTTCACAGTCTAAAAATTCTTCTGATTTATGATTAGTATATTTCTCTTTAAGTAATTTTTTTGCCTCAGCGTCAGTATATCCTTTTATCTTATTTCCTTTGCTGTCTAATGCAGGACAAAATATATATGTTTTGGGAAGTGATGTAAAAAATTTAAATGGTTCTTTAATAACTTTAATGCCTTGACCCTCTCCATTAACTGATAGAGCTTTTCTATGCGAGTAAAAGGTCAAAGTGCTTGAACCACCATACCCAAAAATTACTATAGGATAATTTTTTTCGGTATTATTTTGTAAATACTTTCCCAAAACCATGGTTCTTTCTTGTTGATTACCCATTTGCGATTTTGGGTGAAAAAAGTATTTGTGAAAAAAGAAGGCGTAATTAACAATTAAAACAAAAATTAAAATAGCATAATAATAAAAGTCCTTAATCTTGAGATACTTTTTAAAGTAAAAATCAATTGATATCCCACTAATAATGCTCCAAAAAACTAAGTTTGCCACCTGATAGTATTTATGGTTGATATGAACTCGGGTATGGACTAGAAAAGGTATTAAGAAGAACAAGAGCAAGCTAAAGATAATGAATTGTAAATTCTTATTTTTATTTTTAAATATTAAATAAGCAAAAGATAAAAAACCAATAAAAATCCCAGAGCCAGGAATAATTGTGGCCTCGAAAATAGTTCCAAGCCATAATTGTGATGAAAATTTATCACCTAACGATCCAAAATACCAATGAATTGAATTTTCTAATGTAAGACCATTCATAAGAGGATTCATTGATTTTAAATGATCGGCATATACAAACCATGACAATGAAGCTAAGTTGGCAATTGCAAAGCTTAGGATAATTTTAAGAACTAATTTGTAATTACTTTTGAATGAATTTGTTTTAAATAAATAAATTAATAAAATTAGGCTTGAGACCAGCATAGCTGGAAAAGCAGTTGTAATTTTTTGTAAAAGAGCCAGTGATAAAAATAAAGTGAGAAATAAAAAAGTTACGAGATTATGTTCATTTTTTATAATTTTTATTGTTAAAAAAATAAAACAACATGTAAAAAATAGAGCTGTTGTTTCAATCATAAACGTACCGCTCCAATAGATATAAGATGGGGCACTTAAAAATAATGTTAGGCACAAAAAGATAATATTTCTTGAAATATTCAACTTAATGAGGCTGTAATATATTGGGATGCATGTTAATAGTCCAAATATAAGGCTTACTAGGCGACCCATATAAGTGACTGGCATTTCAAAAATGATTGTTAATATTGAAACGCACCAATGGTAAATAGGGAATTCATGTGGAACGCTCCATGGTTCCCCAAAATTTGGCGTCTCGTAATTTAAGGAAAAACCATTTTCAATGATATAAAATGCATTTAAGGCGTTATGAGATTGTCTCCAACCATGCTGCACCAATATTGGATCAGCAAGTGTAACTAGATTAGTGGTTGTATAAAAAATGATACTAAAAAGGAATAAGAAAAAGAAAAAATTAAAATCTTTAGAATAATTGGAAATCATAAATAATTGTACAAAATAAAAATTTAAATAAAAAAAGTTTTTATCCTTTCTATTATATGTCCTTAAGGGAATGGATCTGTAAAATTAAGTTTATTTATAAAAATGCTGAGTAATCATTTAATTTTGATCATTAAATTATTTTCTTTTTCATCATTAATTATGTTGAATGGAAGATTTGTATGAAATTTTTAAAAAAAATTAGTGTTTCTATATTTTCAATTTGGCAGTATGCCCTTTATGTATTTATGCCCATTACTTTTGCAGATGCTCAGGAAGAGCAAACTTTTTTGGAATTTATTAAATCAAAACAACATGCTTTAAGTGCTAATTTTTGTGAGGACATCGTTCTATTAAATGATCAAACATATTGTGTAAAACTCACTCACATTACATTAAATTCTTGTGGCAAACAATCAGATTGGCCATGTATGGATGATGAAGGTTGTTTGGAAATAAAAAGATTAATTAAGAAATAATTTAACAAATTCTTTTGCAGCGCTTTTCCAGTTCCAATTTCTTTGTAATTTAAATGTATCTTTATGTAAATTTTTCCACAATTGATCATTTGTTAGAATATCTATTGCGTACTCAGCAAACCCTTCATCATCTTTTGCAACAAATCCTGTTCTTTTGTCGATTATTCTTTCGGCTACACACCCTATGCTTTGAATCACGGCTGGGATGCCTACCGCCTGTGATTCACCTAAGGCTAAGCAGTATGTTTCCCCCAAATCACCCCGGTAAAGCAAAACTCTTGAATCTCTAATAACTTTTGCTAATTCAGACTTAGGTAAAACATTTTTTAAAAACACACCTTTATTTTTTAAGCTTTTTGCTTTCTTAAGAATTTCATTCATTAAGTTACCTTTATTTGACCCTGTTGCAGCATAGGTTTTTGGGCTTGAAAAGATATGCAACTCAGCTTCTGGAATAACTGGATGAATTTTTGTCTCCCAAAGATCGAGCAACCAATCTAAAGATCGCATTGGATTGGATGTAAAGATGGCAATTGGTTTTGGAATTTTTATTATTTTTTTTGTTGCTAAAAATTCTTTAGAAATCCCATAAGGTATTTTCACTCTCAAACCAGATGGCGCCCACCAAGGATAACTTTTAAGATGAAAATCTGATGAAAATACAATCGCTGGCTTCCACCACCATAGCTGTTTTAGGTATCGCCATTTTAAAAGGTAATTTGCAGGATTGTGAATCCAAAAAACTCTTTTTTTAGCCTTAGGTAAAAATGATAAAAGTTCATATGACCTATTAGCGATATATAAATCACATTTCTCAGCATTATCTAATTTATCTAATGGAAACCAACTAACCCCTTTGTATTTAATCTCTTTTTTACATAAATTATAAACATAAACCTTGTGACCCATGGAGGAAAATGCTTCACACAAGCTTATAAAAGCGGTCTCAGCGCCACCTATAGCGCCAGAATATAAAGATTTGCCATCAAATGAGAAACTTTTATCTGCTAAAATTATTTTTGCCATGAGTTTATTTTACTAAGGTGAAATTAAAAATAATATGAATCCTGTGACTTTACAATAAATTATGTTTAGATCAAAAAAAATAAACTTCGTCATATTTTTATTTATTCTTATTTTATTGATTTATTTTGTTTTTAATCCATTTTCAGTAAAAAAATATCAATGTACCCATGATAAATTAAAATCTACAAAAGAACTTGTTTTGGCTATTTATTTGCCCAAGCAATATGAAATTTCTTTTAAAGGAAGAATATATACCAGCGAAAAATGTAAAAAAAATGATGATGTTATCTTTTGTTCTGCAAACTTTGACGGACATGATTCGATAAACTTTCAATTATCAATGCTAAGGCTTGAACATAATTGGGAAAGATATGACTCAGGAGAGTTTGTATTCGATAAAACTCAAATCATTAAAACTAAAATCCAAGATTTTTATTCATGTATTAACTAGTTATGAATCTCGAAGAGCATTGTAATGATTTATATTTCAGTTATGAGAAACTAACTCAAAAAATATTATTGGAGATTGATGCTACAAAATCTTTAGATTTCTTAATGAATGAATTTAAATATCCAATTGCTAGCCACTCTCTTGGAGATGTGCCTCTATTTAATTATGCAAATGAGGCAATGCTTAATCTATTTAAAATTCCCAGAGACGAATTTATTGGTTTAGCCTCATATCAATCTGCTAATGAAATAAACCGTAAAGAAAGAGAATCATTGTTAGCCCAAGTGAGAAAGACAGGATTTGTAGAAAATTACCAAGGTTTTAGGGTTAAAAAAAATGGGGATACTTTTTTAATCAAAAAAGCCACGGTCTGGAACGTTTCGAGCAATGATGGGCGCTTGCATAGTCAAGCTGTCATTATCTTTGATTGGCATGATTATTGATGAGACCTCGTTTCAGGTTCCTCAAGAGAAATTAAACCTAGAGCGCCTAACCGGTAATCAGAGAGAAAGGTGGTGGCTGCTTTATGCAAATCAAACTCACCACCTTTAATCATAAAACCACGATTTTTTGCTAATAATTCTAAAAAGGCTTCATCCTCGGGTAAGGGGGATAGAGTTATTTTGTATTTTTTTGAAATATTTTGAGCGTATGTTTTTTTAATAACCTCATAAAGTGCCAAGGCAGTTTCAATTTCATCATAGGCATTAATTCCAATGGTATGAGATGCAGCCAATAAAAAACCATCAAGCTCATTATCAATTTTTGGCCACATCATGCCTGGGGTGTCAGTGAGTATCGTATGATCATTCAAATCAAGCCTTTGAACGCTTTTAGTGACCCCCGGTTCATTGCCGACTTTAGCAATTTTTTTGTTCTTTAAGGTATTGATGATGGTCGATTTACCTACATTGGGCACACCCATAATCATCATCCTTAAAGGCTTAATAATCGTTCCTCTGTGAGGTGCAATCTTTAATGCGGCAGGGAGGATTTTATTTACATCACTTTTATTTTTAGCAGATATGGCAATTGCGTAGGTGTCAGGTAATTTATTAAAAAACTCAATCCATTTGAGTGTCACTTTGGGGTCCGCTAAATCAGACTTATTAAGGACTTTAAGGCTTGGGCGTTGCCTCTGTTGTCTGATTGATTTAATCATAGGGTTAGTTGATGCACCAGGAATTCGGGCGTCAAGGATTTCAATGATAAGATCATTTATCTTGAGAGCATCTTCAATCTTTTTCTTAGCTGCGGTCATGTGACCTGGATACCACTGAATACTCATGAGCCTTTTAATTTTCCTCTTTATAAATGATGGATAGGTTAAACTTATGTGATGAGTATCTTAGATGAAATAAAACCTCAACAATCCATCGAACTGCTTAAACATCTTCATATTTTAACCCGTGACGGCAAAATTAATCAGGATTCCAGAAGAAAGTTAAAGCAGGTCTATCATCTTTATCAGTTTATTGAGCCTATCTTGCAAACTGCACATGAAAAAAACCCAGAATTTACTCTCGTTGATCATGGCGCGGGAAAGTCTTACCTGGGGTTCATTTTGAATGACTTATATATAAAAAATACTCCTGGAAAAATTATTTGTATTGAGAAAAATAAAGATCTTATTGAGGGCTCAGTTGTATTAAAAAATAAATTAAATTTTCAAAATATGGATTTTGTCGCAAGCGATGTGGCGGGTTCGGGCAGTCACGTACCAGACAACATTGATATCGTGACTGCTTTACATGCCTGTGATACAGCAACGGATGATGCCATTAAGTTTGCGATCGATAAGAATGTGGATTGGATTATTGTGATTCCTTGTTGCCAGGCTGAGTTAGCAAAGTTCCTTCGAGTTGATAAGAGCTCTTCATTAAAAAAACCTATTGCGGAGTTATGGAGGCATGGTATCCATACGCGTGAATTTGGTAGTCATGTGACTAACGTGCTTCGATGCTTACTTTTAGAGTCCAAAGGATACCAGGTTACAGTTACTGAATTGGTAGGTTGGGAACATTCGATGAAAAATGAGCTTATTATTGCAAAAAATATTCAGCAAAAAAAAGGCAATGCGGTTGAGAGAATTAAAAAAATATTAGATGAATTAAATCTGAACGAGTTAGAATCTCGTTTTATTTATTGACGTTTATGGAGTTTATTACATCATGCAAAAAATTAAATGGCTCATTTTTATCCTCTGCTCTTTTTATTTACCCATGGCTTATGCTAACGATTTAAGTGGTATATACGATTGTAAGGGGCTCGATTTTCATGAGGGTGAATATACAGGGGTTGTGACCATGCAGCTGGAGAAAAATCATAGCAACGATCATTATCAAAGCTATATTTTTACCCTTGAGGTTCCAGGCTTTGGCATTTATAAAGGATTTGCTGCTGCGCAAGGTATGACTGCAGGTATCTATTTTGCGCTCGATGATAAAGCGAATCAGGATTACGGTGTCGGCATTGCTAAATTTTATAAAAATAAGGTCGGTAAAATGGCCTTTAACAAATTTTACTATGAGCCCAATTACAAGGGCGGCAATACAGGCACAGAAGATTGTACGATAAGATAAAAAAATTTGAGTGATACGCCAACTTCCAAAAAAAATAGAATTCCCAAAAGACCTTCCGGTTACATCGCGTCATCACGAGATTCTTGAAGCGATTAAAAAAAACCAAGTCACGATCATTAGCGGTGAAACCGGGTCGGGTAAAACCACACAAATACCCAAAATTTGTCTTGAACTTGGTTTGGGCCAAAAAAAAATCATTGGCCATACTCAGCCAAGACGAATTGCAGCAAGATCAGTGGCTAGTCGTATTGCCGAGGAGCTTCATTCAAACTTAGGGGATTTAGTTGGTTTTAAAGTTCGATTTGCTGAAAAAATTACTAAAAATACAGCCATCAAACTCATGACCGATGGTATTTTGTTGGCAGAAACACAGCAAGACCCCATGCTCAATCAATACGATACGCTGATTATTGATGAGGCGCATGAGCGAAGCTTAAATATCGATTTTATTCTTGGCTACCTTAAGAATCTACTCCCCAAGCGCCCAGACCTCAAAATCATTATCACCAGCGCCACCATTGATGTTGAGAAGTTTGCAAAGCATTTTTCAGCACCTATCATCCAGGTTTCAGGTAGAACTTTTCCAGTTGAAATAATTTATCGACCTCTTCAGCAAGTATCGGAAGCATTAATTGAAAGCCTTGATGAGGCGATTGTCGGAGCGATTAATGATCTTGGTCAACTTCATGGTGACATCTTGATTTTTTTACCTGGTGAGCGTGATATTCATGACACCAATCGTTTTTTAAAAGATTACTTTAATGATCGATACGAGGTATTACCCCTATTTTCAAGACTACCTCTTCAAGAGCAGCAAAAAATTTTCCAAGTATCAACAAGAAGAAGAATCATCCTTTCAACCAATATTGCTGAAACCTCACTTACGGTCCCTAATATCCATTACGTCATTGATAGCGGGCTAGCCAGGGTAGTTCGCTACAGCTCAAGGATGAAAATTGATCAATTACATATTGAAAAAATTTCCAAGGCCTCTGCCAACCAAAGAACAGGTCGTTGTGGCAGGGTTGGACCAGGCATTTGTATTAGACTCTTTGAGGAGGAGGAATACCAACTTAGGCAAGACTTTACAGATCCTGAGATTCTAAGAACCTCACTGGCCTCTGTGATTTTAAGAATGGCTGATTTGAATCTTGGGGCCGTTGATCAATTTCCTTTTATTCAGCCACCTTCATATCGTCTTATCCAAGATGGTTATCAATTGCTTTTTGAACTTGGGGCCGTTGATGTCGATAATCAAATATTACCATTGGGTAAGCAGTTATCAATGTTACCGATTGATCCATCGCATGCGCGAATCATCATTGAGGCTAAAAAAGAAAATTGTTTGAGTGAGATATTGGTCATCATTAGTGCTTTGAGCGTTTCAGATCCACGAGAACGACCCATCGATAAAGCTGAAAAAGCTGATCAAGCCCACCTCCAATTTCATGACCCTGACTCAGGTTTTTTAATCTTTATTAAGCTGTGGAGTAGGTTCAAACAGGAAGCTCAAAATGTTAGCAGCAAGTCCCTAAGAAAGTTTTGTGAAAAATATTTTTTATCGTTTAATCGACTCAGGGAGTGGTTAGAGTTACAAAAACAGTTAAGTGGTATTGTGGGCGAGCTTCAAT
>Ga0255778_10003828_pt1 | contig 12552 bp, 13 predicted proteins | sample 071ome_31_FD_179976 | JGI IMG/M metagenome (GOLD analysis project Ga0255778, IMG submission 179976) | Coastal salt marsh microbial communities from the Groves Creek Marsh, Skidaway Island, Georgia - 071405CT metaG (version 2) | ecosystem: Environmental > Aquatic > Marine > Intertidal zone >...
CAACGAGATGTGCCGTTTGGCTATCCGCACCTGCGGCGGCCAGTCGATGCTGAAATCGCTGCCGCTGGAGCGCATGTACCGGGATTCGCGCCTGGGATCGCTGATGCTGCCGTGGACCGCGGAGCTATGCCTCGACCGGCTGGGACGCGAAACCCTCTACGAGCCGGGCGAGACGGACGACGACTGATGAACGTCTCGCACTGGATCGAGCGCTGGGCCGATTTCCAGCCCGACAAAACGGCCATTCGTTTCGAGGGCGTGGATATCACTTATGCCGCCCTGGATACGCGCATCCGCCGCGCGGCATCGATGCTGCGCCACGACATGGCGGTCGGTCGCGGCGACAGGATCGCGTTTCTGGGGCTGAATTCGGCGGACATGCTGGTGCTGATGTTCGCCTGTGCGCGCATCGGCGCGGTTCTGGTGCCGTTGAACTGGCGCCTCGCCCCGCCGGAACATCTTTATATCCTGAACAACTCGGGGTCGAAGGTGCTGTTCTGCGAAAGCGAATTCGCGGAGGGCACCGCCGGTATCGCGGATGATCTGCAGAGTTGCCGCGTCGTGGCAATGGGAGGCGAGTTCGAGGCGCTGCTGGCCGCGGCAGGGGAGGACGCACAGAATCCGGATGCCGGGCCCGACGATCCGCTGTTGATTGTCTACACGTCGGGCACCACGGGCGGTCCCAAGGGTGCGGTGCTGACCCAGAACGCGCTTACCTTCAATGCCGTCAATTCAATCGCCATGCACGACATGACGAGCAACGACGTCATCTTCACCAACCTGCCGATGTTTCATGTCGGTGGGCTGAACATTCAGACCACGCCCGCCCTGCATGCCGGGGCGACGGTCATCCTGCACCGGCGGTTCGATCCCGATGCCACGGTCAGGGTCATCAACGAGGAAAAACCGACGCTGATGATCCTGGTGCCGGCCCTGATGGCGGCGGTGATGCAGCACCCGGGATGGGACGATCTCGATCTGTCGTCGCTGCGGACGATCAACACCGGCTCGACCACCGTGCCGTTATCGCTGCTGGATGCCTATCAGGACCGGGGCGTACCCATCATCCAGGTTTACGGGTCCACCGAGACGGCGCCGATCGTCATCCACCAACGCATCCCGGACGCCTGGACGACACGCGGGTCGACCGGACGCGCCGCGCTGCATTGCGATGCCCGGATCGTGGATACGGAAGGCAACACCCTTGGGCCGGAAGAACGGGGCGAGATCGTGGTGCGCGGCCCCAACATCATGACCGAATACTGGAACGATCCGGATGCCAGCGCCGAAGTGCTGAAGGACGGCTGGTTCCATACCGGCGATATCGGCCATACCGACGAAAACGGACTCTTCTACGTCGACGACCGGGTCAAGGACGTCATCATATCCGGTTCCGAGAACATCTATCCTGCGGAGCTCGAAATGGTACTTGATCAGTGCGCCGACATTGCCGAGGCCGCGGTCGTCGGCCGCGTGGACGAAAAATGGGGTGAGGTGCCCGTTGCCGTGATCGTGCCGGTAGAGGGGAAATCCCTGTCGCGGGACGGGGTGCTTTCGCTGTTTGACGGCCAGCTTGCCCGCTACAAGCACCCCCGTGACGTTATTTTCATGGAAACGCTTCCAAGAAACGTGATGGGCAAGGTGCTGAAATTCGAACTGCGGGACATGGTGAGTCCGTAAAACAGCCGTTAGATTGACGCCATGACGAGCACACCGCCCCAGAAAGGGGCGATCGGCGTTCTGCTGCTGATCGTTTTCTTCGACATGCTGGCCTTCGGGATCATCATCCCGTTTACGCCGTTCTGGGCGGAACGATACGGCGCGTCACCGTTTGAAGTGACGCTGCTGTTTTCCACCTATTCGTTGTTCGCGTTTGTGTCCTCGTTTCCCTGGGGCGTCATCAGCGACAAATGGGGCAGGCGGCCCATACTTTGTTTCAGCATGCTGGGCACGGCGCTGTCTTTCGCGTGGGTCAGTCAGGCGGACGCGCTGTGGATGCTGTTTGCCGCACGCGCGTTCGGCGGATTGATGGGCGGCACGCTACCGGTGGCCCAGGCCTATATCGCCGACGTGACGCGGCCCGAAGACCGGGCAGGGCGGATGGGGATGATGGGTGCCGCGATCGGCGCCGGTTTCGTGCTCGGTCCCGGCATTGGCTGGTTGCTGACCCGCGCCGGCGCGGGCGAGACGGATTTCCGCACCGCCTTCATGATCGCTGCCGCCATCGGAGCCGTGGGGTTTCTGGCGGCGCTGTTGCTGCTGAAAGAACCGCCCGCCCGGGTCAAGGGGGACGACACGCGATCGGTCGCCGGCAGGATGCGGGCGTTTTCCGTCGCGGGGGCGACTCCCGGCGTGCTGTTCCCCTTGCTGATTTTGACGGTCCTCGCATTCTGCATGGCGGGGCTTGAAAGCACGTTCGCCCTGTGGACGGAGCGCCAGCTTCACTGGGGCGTTCGGGAAGTCAGTATTTTTTTCCTGTTCATCGGCTTCACTATGGTGGTGGTGCAGGGCGGGCTGGTGCGTCCGCTCAGCAAGCGGCTGGGAGAAGGGCCGCTGGTGGTGGCCGGATCGCTTCTGATGTCTGTCGGGTTTGCAACCGTACTGATCGTCTATTCGCCGCCTATGGCTTTCGTGGGCGGTACGCTGATCGCGGTCGGTTTCGGTCTCGCCAATCCGGCGCTTAGCGCTCTGATTTCGAGAAACGCCCCGGACGAACATCAGGGGGCGGCGATGGGGGCGTCGCAATCGACCCAGTCCCTGTGCCGGATTCTCGGCCCCCTTGCGTTTGGCGCAGCGTTCGACGGGCTTGGCCGGAATGCGCCTTATCTCGCCGGCGCGGTTTTGCTGTTCTTCGGTTTCCTGGTCGCGATAAAGGCCCTGAAATACGCACGCCGTAATTAATCCGGATAAATCGCCTTGGAAGGCAGTTGCGTCCACGCGCAGGGAGCGCCCGCCTGTTCGATCCGTTTGTCCATCGGCAGACTTTCATCCCATAACGCGCCGATAAACCGCATGCCGTTGATCCCGTCCGACGCGTCGGAGGCGAGCCACGTGATCGGTTTTTCCATGACATCCGGCTGGATCAGTTTTTCTCGCGGAATGCCGGATTCTTCCGGGATCATCCGCGTATTCACCATGCCGCCCGGAACCAGAACATTGGCCGACACCCCGGTGCCGTCCAGGTCCTGCGACATGATCATCGTATGCGCCTCGAGCGCCGCCTTTGTGGGACCATAGGCGCCGCCGCCGGCCAGGTACATCGTGTCCAGGCTGGTCGTGACGTTGACGATACGTCCCCAACCCCTGTCGATCATGTAGGGGGCGCATGTCTTGGCCATCAGCTGCGGGCCGAAAATATTGACCCGCAGCATGGCGTTCCACAGATCGTCGCCCAGTTCCCAGAACTTCGATTTTCTGGTCATGAAATCAGGGATGCGTTCGGGGCCGACAACCGCATCGTTGACCAGAACATCGAGGGACCCGAACGCCGCAACGATTTCCTTCGCGGTCGCCTGTGCGCGATCCGAATCCGTCACGTCGCAGACGAAGGGTTTGACGGCACCCTGTCCGCCGGCGTCTTCAGCCGCTTGCGCGGCTTCGCTGAGCACGTCTTCGTCGATGTCGATCATGGCGACCTTGGCGCCAGCGCTCGCCAGTGCGATCGCCATCTGCCGGCCCATACCGCGTCCGGCGCCGGTCATCAGCACGGTTTTGCCTTCCAGAACTCTCTCAGTCATCACATTTTCCCTGTCAGTGAAGTTATCTGTCCGCGTCGGCCCACGCGCTTGGACGTCTGGCCACCGATCCGATCTGTGCCCATGCCGTTGGCGCGCCCGCGGCGGATACGCGTTCGTCTCGAGGGAGATTCTCATCCCACATGGCCGCGATAAACCGCATGTTCGAGATGTCGTCGGCGTCGGTCGAGCACAACCAGCATACCGGAGCCTGCATGACTTCCGGCTGTACCAGTTCGTCGCGGTCGAACCCGGTGGCGTCGGGGATCATGCGCGTGTTTGCCGGGCCGCCGGGTATCAGCACGTTGGCAGTGACGCCAGTACCCTCCAGATCCTGCGCCATGATGCGCGTGTTCGCTTCCAGCGCGGCCTTGGAAGGCCCGTAGGCCCCGCAGCCGCGCAGATACATGGTGTCGAGGCTGGTCGTGACGTTGACGATCCGGCCCCAGCCCCGTTCCACCAGGTGCGGCGCGGCAACCGTCGCCATCAGCTGCGGGCCGTAGGCGTTTACGGTCAGCACGCGGTGCCAGAGATCGACGTCGTGTTCCCAGAACTTCGGCGTATCGGCGACGAAATTATCGGTAAAGAACTGCGGACCCATGGCGGCGTCGTTGATCAGAATGTCGAACCCGCCGAAGGCGTCGATAGTCCGGTCGATGGCGGCACGGGCGCGATCCGCGTCAGTCACGTCCGCCGTCACCGCCAGCGCGCAGCCCTGACCGCCCGCGGTTTCCACGTCCGCGACGGCGGCTGTCAGCACGTCTTCCTCAAGATCGATCAGGGCGATTTTCGTCCCCTGGGCCGCGAGTCCTTCGGCCATGGCCTTGCCCAGCCCGCGCCCGGCGCCGGTAATGATGGCAGTGCTCCCCTCGAGTGCTCGGTCGGTCATGGCAGTATCTCCCTGTTCAGCGTTCGATGGATTTGGGCAGGATCGCCTGTTTTCCGAGTTGCGGCCAGGCGCAGGGAGCGGAGGCTTTTTCCAGCCCCTCGTTCCAGTGGCCGGCGATAAACCGTTCGCCGTTGTGACCGTCTGAATCGTTCGACGCGAGCCAGACGGCCGGCGCCTGCATGTCTTCGGGCTGGATCAAGGCATCGCGCGGGATACCCGTGGCGTCGGGGATCATCCGGGTATTGGCCGGCCCGCCCGGGATCAGCACGTTGGCGGTGACGCCGGTGCCGTCGAGGTCCCTGGCCATGATCGCCGTGTGCGCTTCGAGGGCGGCTTTGGACGGCCCGTAGGCGCCCATGCCGGGGACGTACATGGCGTCCAGCGCGGTTGTGATGTTGATAATCCGACCCCAGCCGTTTTCGATCATGTGCGGGACCGCAGCGGCAGCCATCAACTGCGGTCCGGCTGCGTTGACGTCGATCATGCGAATAAAGGTGAACGGGTCGAGTTCCCAGAATTTCGGCGGTTTGCCGAAGGGGTCCGCCGCGACCGCCTGCGGGCCGAGCGCCGCGTTGTTGAACAATACGTCCAGGCGGCCGAACTTCTCAATCGCGTAGTAGATTGCAGTCGCCGAGCTGTCCGGGTCGCACACGTCGGCGCCGAGCGGGATAACGGCATCGCCTCCGCCGATGTCCTGCACTTCGCCGGCGACTTCCTGCAACTCCTCGCCGTCCAGATCGACCAGCGCAAGCTTTGCCCCTGCTTCGGTCAATGCCAGCGCCATCGTACGTCCCAGCCCGCGTCCGGCGCCCGTCATCATGACGACTTTGCCGGCGAGTTTTCCGTCAGCCATTCTCCGATCCCGTATTGCGGTTGCCGCGCGGGTCGCCGTCCGGACGGATGGCCTTTCCGCCCAGTTGAGGCCAGGCGATAGGATCGCCGCTTGCTTCCATATTGGTTTCGGCATCCGCCGATGCATCCCAAAGTGCCGCCCGGAAGCGTCGGTTGTTTACGGCGCCGCCATCCTCGGAAAGAAGGTGCAGCAGGGGCGGGACCATGACATCCGGCTGGATCAGCTTGTCGCGGTTTGCGTAGACGCCTGTGGCCGAGATCATGCGGGTATCCGCCGGCCCGCCGGGGATCAGAACGTTACAGGTCACGCCGGTGCCCGCGACGCCGCCGGCAATCATGGTCGCCAACGCCTCCGCGCCCGCCTTGGACGGCCCGTAGGCGCCGTTGGTGTAGTTGGTCATCGTGTCGAGGCTGGTGGTCACGTTCACGATCCTGCCCCAGTCCTGCGCCAGCAGATGCGGCATGACAGCCTTGGTCATGACGAAGTGCCCGGTGGTGTTCACGTCGAGGAACAACTGCCAGTCGCTGAAGTCGATCTCCCAGATCATTTTGGCGTTGGATCGGTCGGTATCGCGAAACCGCTCGGGGCCCAGCCCCGCATTGTTCACCAGGATATGCAGACCGCCGAAGGCGGCCAGCGTCCTGTCCATGATGCGCTGCGCGTCTTCAGGTTTGGACACATCGGCGGCGACTCCGATGCAGCCATCGCCGATTTCCGCGACCGCCTCGTCAAGGACGTCGGCGTCCAGTTCCACCAGTGTGACGGCTGCTCCCGCGCGGAACAGCCCTTTCGCCATAGCGCGTCCCAGCCCGCGTCCGGCGCCTGTTACGATGGCCGTTTTGCCATTCAGGTCGGTCATCCGTTCAGTCCTTGAAGTTCTCGAAATCGACAATCAGCGGCGTCAGCTTGTCGCGATAGTAGTCCGGCATGACATCCGCTTTGCGCGTTTCGGGGTCGAAGAAAACCTCGATCGTATCCTGCGTGGCGCAAAGCACGTCGGTGTCGGCGTTGTACATCCGCAAGTGGTGGCGGATCGATTTGCCGCCGACATGGCTGAAGCCGCCACGGATGACCAGCAGTTCACCCTGTTCCATTTCGTGGATGTAGTTGATCTTGATCTGGGCGACGACGAGGCTGACGCCGCTTTCATGCATCTCTTTCTGGCTCGCTCCGGCGACGGTCCACAGGTGGAAACCCGCATCGTCGAAGTGATGCGCATACCATCGTACGTTCATGTGGCCGATGTGATCGCAGTGCCAGGGAAAGACGACCGACCGGTACAGTTCGAAAACGTTGTCCAACGAAAACTCTCCTTGTTGATCAGGTATCCAGAACGGACGCGTGAAACAGCCGTTCCGGTTCGTACGGGGCCGATATCAGACCCTGGTCGGCGCTGTATTCGATAAATCGTGCGATATTGTCGCGGTTCGCCGCAAACCCCGACGGCCAGATATCGGCGCCGAACGTCGATTCCTGCGCTTCAAGTGCGTTGCGGGCGAAGGCGATCTCCGAATAGCCGGGGTCTTCGTAATATCCGGCTGCGATCCGTTTGGCATCTTCCCACATGCCGATCAGCGCGCGCGGCAGATCCGGCTCGGCTTCCACGACCTCGTTGCGGAACGCCATGATGTGCATGATGGGGAAATAGCCCAGCGTGTCGTAGTAGCGTTTTGCCTCGGCGATCGGGTCGGGGAACAGACGCCTGATCGTATCGCCGGCTTCCAGCACCTCGCGGGGCGGATGAGGGAAAATCATCGCATCCACGTCGCCCGTCAGCAGCAGGTCGACGCCGCGCTGTCCACCCGACAGCCACTCGACGTTGACGCCTTCGGGCGGCGACCAGGACACCGCTTCCACGGCCTCCATGATCCAGTGAATGTTTTCCCAGGGCACGTCGTAGAAGAATTTCAGATCGCCTTTGACCAGCACGGACATCGTGGTCTGAAACGCCCTCAAGGCAACCTTGCGCCCGGCGAGGTCGGCCGGGCTCTCGATCCCGGCATCGCTGCGGACATAGATATGGTTCTGGCTGAACAGGCGCCGGGGGAAAACAGGCGTCGCCGTGAAATCGGCGCCCCGGTCCGTCGCCATGATGTAGGACGAGAACGAAAGTTCGCAGATGTCGAACTCATGCTCGCGGATCATGCGTTCGTGCCGGTCCTTCCCGTCCCGGTGAATATGATCGATGCCGACTTCCAGCGGCCGTATTTCAAGGCCGGCCGGCATGTCGACGGCGCCGGTGAAGAAGGGCACATGCCGGTCGTAGCGTTCCAGCGCCATGGTATATGCTGCCACCTTTCTCTCCCTGTCGTTTTTGTTGTTGATCGGATTGTAGCAGGGGAACGGTCGAGGGAAAGAGAGGGCTTAGCCGTCCCAGCCCAGCCGGGTCCTGGCGAATTCGGGATAGGTTTCCGCGATCTCGCCGGCGATCCGCGAGCGGATCAGGTCAAGCCGGTCCGGTTCCGGCGGTGCGACCGGTCCGACATCGTCCGGACAGTCGAAATCGAACCCGGTATTGTCGCGCACTTCTTCCAGTGTCGCACCCGGCAGCAGGCCCTCCAGTCGGAACCGGTGGAGAATCTTGTCGTACATGAAGATGCACAGGCTGGTGATCAGCGCATAGGGTCCACCGGGCCGATGTACGTCCGGCGGGCTCCAACCCGGCGCGCTGATGAAATCGACCTTGTCGACGAAGACGCGTCGCGAATGTTCCTCCCGGAACAGGATTACGCGCGGCACGGTGAAGTAAAGATAGCCGGACCCGAAACTGCCGGGAAAACGCGTGTCCGGTTCGGGGTAGGGGCCCGTGCCGACCAGATTGATGTTGCCTTCGCCGTCGATCTGACCTCCGCCCAGGAAGAACGCGTCCACCCGGCCCTGGCCTGCCCGGTCGAACAGTTCCGGGCCGCCGTCATTGAACGGATTGTGAATATTACTGCCGAGAATACTGGCCCGCGCCGCGCCATCGCTCAAAGCTTGCACCAGCAGGGCGGCACTGCCGGGGATGGGCGATGCCGTGCCGACTGCGATGTTGCGGCAACCATCGAGCATCCGCGCGATGGCACAGATCAGCAGTTCTTCTCTGGAATATTCCATCGGTGCGGTCAGGCGGCGGCCTGTTTGCCGAAAACGTAACGGTCGAGATAGACGGCGAAATTTTCCTTCGACTTTGCGGCGCTGACATAGGTTTTGAGATGCTCCCCGTCGCGTTCGTAACATCCCGGAAGGGACAGCGGCCAGGCGCCGCGTGGCGCATGGGCGACCGCATTTATGTAAACCGGCGGGATAGTGCCGGCGAGCATCCGGTCGTCTTCCATCAGGTTGCCGTCCCAGATTTCTTCCACCGTCACCAGCGACTGCGCGGAGGCGTGCGCCAGCAAAACGCATTCGCGCCGCGCGCCGACCCAGACATTGCCGTACTTATCTCCGTAGCGCGCGTGAAACACTGCGAAATCGGGCTGCACGGCCGGCAGCAGCACCACGGGATCGCCGCCTCCTTCGGCCATCGGGTTGTCGATGGTCTTCCAGTCGGAACGGTTGGCCAGAATGTCGGACCCCAGGATGCCCCGCAGCGGCATGAACGGCGCACCTTTCTCGGATGCCTGCAGTTCGGCGTAAAGTGCGGGGCAGGTGGCATCGCGGATGACGATGTCGCCCTTCTCCACCGCACGCCGGAAATTGGGCGCATAACCGAATTCGCCAATGGAGACGCCACTGGTTTCGATCTCCGCCACGCAGCCGGCGCCGATCAGCATGTCGGCCTGGATCGAGCTGACCGGCACGGTCAGCAACCGCAGATCGCGCGCCTTGCGCCGGATCAGGGCGCGCGTAAGTTCCATAGATACGCCGCCGTCTTCTTTCGGCACGCCGATCAGAGCGCCGTCCGGAATGCGGCTGGCGATCTCGTCCGCGGACAGATAAGTTTCGGGAACGCTCATGCGAGCATTCTGCGACGATGCACCGAAACAGGCAAACACTATGAACGAACGCGATTTACATGCGACCTGGGACTTGCAGCGGTTCTGGTTCACCGACGATGAGGGGACGGAAGTCGATCCGCTGGGCGCCGACCCGGTCGGGAATCTGATCCTCGGGGCTGACGACAACTATGCCTTCACCATGATGCGCCGCGATCGCCAGCCCTATGAAAGCGGCGATCTGCTTGGCGGAACGCCGGCGGAAAAAAGCGAAGCGGCGGCGGGCTATGTGTCCTTCGGGGGCACCTGGTCGTTCGACGGCGAGGCAATCCTGTTCGATATCGTCTACAGCCTGTTTCCCAACTGGATCGGCGGTCAGCAGAAACGCCTGGCTTCGTTCGATGGAGACGATCTGATCCTGCAGACGACCGGCGCCATCCTGATGGCCGGAAAAACCCACCGTGGCGCGGCTCGCTGGCTCAGGAAATAAATTCAAAATGTCACAGAACGGAATAATCAGATGAAAGCCTGGCGTATAGAAAATGACGACGGCATCGATGCCCTGAACCTCACGGATGTAGATATCGGCGATCCCGGTCCCGGCGAAGTCCGGTTTCGGGTAAAAGCCTCGTCCATCAACCGGCGCGATTTCAACACGGTACGTGCCCCCGGCGCCCGCAATACGCCGCTGCCGCGAATTCCCAACTCGGATGCGGCCGGGGAAGTCGTCGCGGTAGGTGAAGGTGTCACGGAGTTCCAACCCGGCGACCGGGTCGCCAGCTGTTTCTTCAAGCGCTGGCAGGCAGGGCGTATGCGCGCATCGATCATGGCAAGTGCGCTGGGTGGCGCGGAGGAAGGCATGCTGTCCGAAGAGGCGATCCTGCCGGAAACGGCGCTGGTGTCCGTACCCGATCACCTGACCTGGGAAGAAGCCGGTACGCTGACCTGCGCCGGGGTGACGGCGTGGAATGCGCTGGTGGATCAGGGCGGGCTGAAAGCCGGAGATACCGTTCTGGTGATGGGTACCGGCGGCGTGTCGATTTTCGCGCTGCAGTTTTCCAAGATGATGGGCGCGCGCGTCATAATCACCTCCAAAAGCGACGAAAAACTTGAACGCGCGCATTCCATGGGTGCGGACGAGACGATCAATTATGTCGATACGCCGGACTGGGAAAAAGCTATTCTCGACCTGACGGGCGGCGAGGGCGTCGATCAGGTGGTTGAGGTGGGCGGCGCCGGGACGCTGCAGAAATCCATCGACGCGGTCGGCTTCGGCGGTCATATCGGCCTGATCGGCGTGCTGACGCAGGGGGAGATAAACCCGCTGCCCGTGCTGGGAAAATCGATCCGCCTGACGGGCATATATGTGGGTAGCCGCGAGATGTTCCGCGACATGAACGCAGCGATCTCGGCGAACGGGCTGAAACCGGTGATCGACCGGACATATGCTTTCGGAGACGCTCGCGCGGCCTTCAATACGATGGGTGAGGACGGCCATTTCGGCAAGATCGTGATCTCGGTGGACGCCTGATCTTGGAGATTTTCTCGCGTCTTCAGGCCTGATACTGTGTGATCAACCAAAACAAGGATAACGGGCGCTTGCCGCCTGACGGGGAGAATCGCAATGGTCAAACTGGCCGATGAAGATATCAAAACCCGCGAGGTGCTGGATTGGAAGGGACTGCATGTCTTCCATTTCATTTTCTCGTCGTGTTCGCAGAAGCTCCGGATTTTTCTGGCGCTGAAGGGGATCGACTACGAGTCCCACGAGATCGATCTGATGACCAACGAAAATCTTGGCGATTATTTCCTCGGCATCAATCCGCGCGGTCTGCTGCCGGTCATCGTTCATGACGGCGACGTTCATATCGAGAGCAACGATATCCTGACCTATCTCGAAAGCGTCTATCCCGAACCGCGGCTTATCCCCGCCGGCGCGGAGGACCAGGTCGCCGAGCTGCTGAAGCATGAAGACGATCTGCATCTCGATCTGCGGGCGCTCAGCTTCCGTTTCGTGTTCAACCCGCCGCATGCCCCCAAATCGCCGGAAGAGCTTGAGGTTTATGCCAATACCGGGTCCGGTACCGTGCGGGGCGAAAAAGACGAACGCGTCGGGGTCGAGATTGATTTCTGGGAAACCTACGCCGACAGAGGTATCACCGACGATGTTGCGCAGGCGGCGGCTGAGAAATTCCGCAAGGTGTTCGGCGAACTCGACGAGACGCTGGCCGATCAGGAATACCTGCTGCCCGACGGATTGAGCGTGCTGGATATCGCCTGGTTCATCTATGCCAACCGGCTGACGCTGGCGGGCTATCCGATCGCCCGCCTGCATCCCAATCTTGGCGCCTGGTATGCCCGTATGGAGCAGATGCCCGAAATTGCCAGCGAAATCGCACTGCCGCCGCCCGTGAAGGAAAAGTTCGATGCGACCCGGGCGCAGCACGTCGCCGAAGGGGTTCATCTGGAGGCCGTGGCTGGTCTTTGACGAAGCGGAGGACGGAAAGATGGCAGTTACACCGGTCGCGCATTTCGTAGGCGGTATCCCCTTGGACGACGCCGAAAGCGTCTTCCGACGGCTAGGGTCCGAGATGGGTCCTCACGTCCGGCGCATTCCCGACGGCGAAACCGGCCGCCGGCGCATGTGGATCAGCTTCGTAAAGGATACGCTGATCGCCAATCCGGATTTCGAACCCGACCCGGACGTGCCTGTGTTCCAGTTCATCCAGTTCGATGGAAAGGTCGTCTTCGAGGTCAACCAGTTGCGCTTCCGCGACGGCGTCGATCCCGACGGAATCGAGTTTAGCACCGGATACGCCGACGACGCGATCCGGAATTTCGCGATCTTCGACCGGCTGCAAACCGAAGGCGTCATTCCCGCCGGGGTGAAGTACCAGATCTGTATGGCGACCCCGCTGGCGATCACCTACATGTTCGTCTCGCCCAACATTCGCGACGTTTTCGAACGGATTTACGCCTCGCACCTGGCGGACGAAGTCGGCAGGATCATGGCGGCGCTGCCGCATGACCGGATCTCGTATCAGTGGGACGTGTGCCAGGAAGTGCTGATGTGGGAAGGCTATCTCGATCAGGCGCAGCATCCGGACTACAAGTCGGAAATTCCCAGGTCATTATCGTGGCTCGGCGGGCTGATCCCGG
>Ga0255778_10003829_pt1 | contig 12551 bp, 26 predicted proteins | sample 071ome_31_FD_179976 | JGI IMG/M metagenome (GOLD analysis project Ga0255778, IMG submission 179976) | Coastal salt marsh microbial communities from the Groves Creek Marsh, Skidaway Island, Georgia - 071405CT metaG (version 2) | ecosystem: Environmental > Aquatic > Marine > Intertidal zone >...
TCATTAGCAGCTATACGATCTACGTTTGGTTTTACATGTAAAACATAACTCATCAGTGCATCAATCTTAACTAGATCGTTGTTCATAGTTTGAACACGATTGTCTAGTGATGTCATGATGTTTTTCAGTGTGTTTACCGAATCAGTAACGCTGGCAAGTATAAATTTAAGTGTAATGAACACAAACCCTCCAGCAGCTAATGCACCTGCAATCGGAAATCCAACGTCACCTACTAATGTTAAAAAATCCATATAGTGCGCCCCCACGCTCTGCTTACATTTTTATTTAGCAGAAAAGGGGGACGGAGTTTTGGGTATACAATCATATACACCTAATCTTTTTAATATAAACATTGCTTCTTTATGTGACCAATATTTGAATAAACCTTTGTGTAATCCAGCAACTTTTACATCAAAATCTCTAAACGTCCGAACAAAATATTTTACAAAATCTTGTTGTGTCATCTTGTCTCTTACTATCATGTGTTCCCACATTGCTATACAATTTTGCTTAACCTCTCCTAAATTTCTCCATCCATGTGTGATTGTAAAAATTTCATACAGAAAAAACTCTGCTGGACTATGTTTATCTTTCCTTGCTTCTATTGTAAACCATTTATATAAAGATGACACACCTCCAAAGTATTTGATTAAATCACTTGCAGATTGTGTTCTTATTACATATGGAGTAGTATTTTGGGTCAATCGTAATGATTTTTCAGGAGGCAAAAAATTAAAAGTTTCAATACAAGTTGTAATCCAATTTTTCAATATAGGTTCACACCAATCTGTAGGCTCAGGAGATATTTGTTTGATATCAATACATTTACAAGGTCTTACAAAAAAATTTTTTGAATCCAACACAAGATAATCATCAGTGTGAATTTTTTCATTTATAGCTAATTTTAAAACTTGCTGATCAACCCAACCTTCTTTTTCTGGCTGTGTCAAATGGCATTCGTCTTCAATGTTCCAAAATTGAAATTTCCTGTAAAGTCTAACATTAAATTTTTTTATTAGATGCGGCATGCACATTTCCTGAAACCATTGATTTAGTATATTTGCTGTTTCATTGTCTTCGTTTAAAATAAAAATAACATCACAAGGATGAAGGTATTTTTCCATTGTTCTACACAATAATTCTACACTCCATCTATCTTTATGGCAAATTACTGTAACTAAAGTTCTTGACATATGGCAAAAATTCCTTTATAGTATTTACAAATCAAGGAGGCTCTTATGGCTACAAGTGAAGAAAAACAAGAAACAATTGATACACTAAAAGGTGAACGTTATTTTCGTGTAATGATTAGCGGTTACGGCGGCGAAGCAGCATACATGAGCATTACAAAAGAAGCACATGATTTTTGGAAACCCATCTTAGATGAACATGGTGATAATGATCTTGTAACATACATGAATGCTGACGACGACGAAGAACCTGAATATGATGAGATTGACGGCGTGCCAGAAGAAGCGCAGTTCCTGCACGACAAAGAGGATGATAATTACAAACGTCCTTGGTATGAATCGCACACAGAGTTTGAACATTCATACGGCGGCACATGGGATAGTTGCCATATTTGCGTTGACGAAGTAGAAAGTGCAGAATATAACTCAAGTGTAGTTTCTGAAGTGCTAGACGAACGTGTTGACGAACTTAATGATCGTTTGGGTGAAGAAAGCGATTACGAAGTAGAAATGGTGCAAATGGGTGTATGTGACGATAGTCCAGAAGGTGTTGAATATGTTGCACAACTATACAGCAGTGAAAAAGGCACATTCTTTGAAGGCACTATCACAACCTACGGTGATTTTGATCCTACTAAACTTACCATTGTTACAACTGAATACATGAACGGAGAAGATACTATCTCAAGCGTAGAATATGATGGTGTCGAGGTTGACAATGATGGAGGTGATACTAATGGAAAAGGTTATTATGCGAGCGTTTGGCAGCTCTAGTTGCTTCACTAATAAAATCACTTATAAAAACAAAATGCGTGGATAGCTGTGAAAACAGCTCTCCATTTAGAGTTTCACTTACTATTTCGTAACTGCTTATTCCTATGTCTTGATAGTAACTTCTGTCAAGTCCGTGTTTTACACCATACAATGGAAATACACCAGTTACTAATAAACAAGCATCTCCTAAATCTTTTGCTGCATAGTCTCCAGGCCTGCGTAATTTCAAATATGCTTGTGCAAAACTATCTTCAGGTAAAAAATCAGGACGATCTAAATTGTGCGCTAGTAGCATTACCACATACGCTTCAATTGGTTCAGGCAGTTCAAAACCTGTTTCTGCCTGTGTGTCTAATACCACGCTTCTAAAAGCGTCAACATAGGCATCTTTCATATAGTATTTAGCTAAGTATTAGATAGGAGAATAAAATGAGTCAAATGGAAAATTACGGATCTATTGAATATTCCTATACACAACCTTATAGGACACATACTCTATTGTGGGAAGCAATAGAAACAAATGAAATTTGTATCGAAATGGATACACTTGATGATATTGCTGATACAGAATTGGCAAGCGAAATGCTTAAAAGCATTGGTGTTAAATTATGATTTGGATGGACTATATTGTTGAAAGTGCTGGCGGTAATGGACAAGCATTCCGTGTCAAAGGTGACTGGCCAGGCGAAGTAATGGGTGTACAAAAAGATGGCACACCAAAGGATCATTGGTTGTACAAACCAGGCGATGTGTTTATTGTAAATGAAGGTGGCTGGCTTGTTAAGACTGATGAAGTAAATGCCCTTTTGTTAAAACACGAAAGTAACAAAAACAAAGAATAATGTTTTCATGTAAAATTTTCAGCTTTGGATTCAGTTCAAGAACAACTGGTGCGCATAGGATTGCAACAGAGTTGCGCCAACATGACTGGGATTGCGAAGTTGTTGATTTTGTAATGTGGTGGACATTAGAAGAGCTGCAACAGTTTGCACAAAACCATATAACAAAAGATACAAAATGGGTAGGCTTTAGCCATTTGTTCTATACATGGAATGACAAGCTGGAATTTTTTTGCAAATGGCTAAAAACAGAATATCCTGATTTATACATTTTTAGTGGTAGCAATGCTTGGCCAAGTATAGACAGTGAAGAAATAGATTATTACTTCCAAGGTTACAGCGAACATGCTATCGTTAAATTGTGCAAGCAACTATTCAGCAATGGAGAACCTGTTAAGTATCATGTTGACGATAAAGGCAGGAAGGTTATCTTGCCAAACATAGATTATATTGCAGCACCTTTCCGTGATCCTATCATCATCTATGAAGACAGAGATTACATTGAGCCTACAGAATGGTTAGGTATAGAGTTCAGTAGAGGTTGTAAATTCAAATGCGATTTTTGTAATTTTCCTATGTTGGGTGTAAAAGGAGATTACAGTCGTAATGCAAACAGTGTTGAACGTCAAATTAAAGATGCCTATGATAGGTTTGGGGTCACACGTTATGTAACAACAGATGAAACGTTCAATGATAGGCTACAAAAAATACAAAAATTTGCAGATGTATCTCAAGCATTACCTTTTGATCCAATGTTCACAGGCTTCTTACGTGCAGACTTGCTTGTTAGTAAACCGCAGATGCAAGAAGAATTATTGCGTATGGGCTTTATTGGACATTACTACGGTATAGAAAGTTTCAATCATCAAACTGCTAAAATCGTAGGCAAAGGCATGGCTCCTGCTCGACTACAACAAGGGCTAGTAGACATAAAAGATTATTTTATGAAACATACCAATAATCACTGGCGTGGTGAAATCAGTTTGATTGTAGGGTTACCGCATGAAACTGAAAGCAGTATACGAGCTACAAAGAAATGGTTAATCGACAACTGGAAAGGACAACGCTTTCAACCTTTTGCAATGGACATACCCAAAGAACACCAAGATAAAAACAGTTTGATAAGTTTAGATTTTGAAAAATATGGCTACAGCGAAATGACACCGCAAGAAGTTGCTCGTAAAAAAGTGCAACCACGTACCTATTATGACAGCTCACCTTTTGCCAGCAAGTTTCCAGAAAACATTGTGTGGAAGAACGAACACATGGATGTGTTTGATGCTGTGATATTGGCAAACGAATTGGATCTTTTAGCAAGGACAAGGAATTTTACTATTGGTGCATTTAGATTAGCTCAGATAGGATTGCCACAGGATCTTGACAAACTTTTTTCGCTAACTATTAGAGCAGCAGATAAAATCGAAATAACAGAAAATGCCAAATGTATCAATAAGTACAAGGAGAAAAAAATAGGATGAGTGAAATAAATAATGTATTCGAATACAAGGTAGAAGACATCTTTGAGGACATTAGCGATCCTGAAAATTGCAATATGAAGATACCTGATGAGATAGCAGAAAAAATGGGTTGGAAAGAAGGAGACACATTGAAATTTACACAAGATGACAATGGTATAATAACCATCACTAAGGTAGACGATGCCAAAGAATAGTGATATTATAGAATTAGAAGGTAATATTGTTGAAGTACTGCCTAATCAAATGTTCAAAGTAAAATTAGACAACGAGCATATAGTCACATGTTACACTGGCGGAAAGATGCGTCAGTTTAAGATTAGACTAGTAGGCGGTGATAGAGTGCTTATTGAAATGACACCGTACGATTTAGACAAAGGCCGCATAACCCGAAGATTATAGGTTGACAGATGCACTATCCTTTGTTTATACTATTACAAAGGAGAGCAAAATGGCCGTATTAGAATTATCTAGTTTTGAAATGATTGAAAAAGTCGATCACCTCGGCGATTATCAATGTGTTCTTGCTTTTGGCGACGAATACGAACTTAGTATCATCAGTGGCCAGGGTGCTTACAGCACAGAATCTGCTCCTTATGAGATTGCTGTTATTAAACACGGCGACTTTACACATATGCCTGGCATTACAGATAAAAAGAAAAAAGTAAAAGGTTACTTGACAGAAGCAGATGTTAGCACTATTATTAAAAAAATGTATTTTTTAACTGGAAAAACACCGAGTCAAGTATGATACAAGAACTTATAGAAAATTTTATACCTCCTGTGTATCAAAGAGTTACAAGAGGAGATGATTCCTATGCTCAAACAGATGAGTTTGTATATAACGAATTAAATCGTCTTGTTATATTGCACAACAAAGAAGCACGACTACAAACCAAACGGCTTATTCGCGATAGCATTGATCATCATCTACGTAGACATCATGGCTACAGTATTAAAGGCAGTATAGGCACACATTACACGCAAGTTGGTTTAGAAGAAAACGGCATCTTTGAACATATGGTACCTAACAGCACCATTAGAGATATGCTATTGGCAGAAGTTATTACACCCGAACAGGCGTGTAATATGCCTACATGCAGGATAAGTGTTGCAAATGATAAATTACTGCGCAAAGCAGGTTATGTAAGTAGTACTCCAGATATTTTTAACTTTTGGAAACGTTATGAAGTATGTGAAGGATTTTTTGTTGACAACGAAGGAAATCCAGTGTACAGTAATATGACACTAGAAGATCACTTTAACAAATATGGTGTATTATGATCTATGTAGAAGGCGGCACTAAGTCACAACGCAAATATGCTTACAGCATAGCAGAGTTTGTGTGCAATAAATTCAACATCAATCCCGACATTGAAATTTCGTTCCGGCGACTTACAAATGATCGTAGTCTTGGAGGGTGTGTTCGTGTTGACAATCACGAATATGAAATTGATATCAAACGCAGTCTAAAAATGCGTGATTTACTTACTACACTTGCACACGAGCTTGTGCATGTAAAGCAATATGAGCTTGGTCAACTCAATCATTGCGCAGAAGAAGAATTTGACTATTGGGATAAACCCAGCGAAATCGAAGCTCATGGTAGAGAAACAGGATTGTTTATAACATGGGCAGAACGAAACAACCTAGCACACAAGAAGTGGACACAAGTATAATGGCAACTACAGACGAATATGTACAGTATGACATTAGATTTTTTGAAGAATTTGCAAAGTATTTAGACTTTGATGAAACAGATATGTCTAGTCTCCGCAAAGCAGTAGAAATGGGTCTCATTCAACGAGAAAGACTTGTTGAACTTGCTATAAGCAAAATAGGAAACGTAGCAATGGATAGTACCAGCGGACAAGACCTAGCAGATACAACTGATGTTAAAACGGTTGTGAGTGGCATTAGAAACAACAATAAACGCAAAGGCGAATGGACTCATAGTTTTCCTGTACGTAAAGTTGCTAGTAAAAATGGTCCGTTGCGTGTTGTTGCATACAACAAATTGCTTGATAAGTTTCATTACTTTTTTATTCCGCACGAAGCATATCAACATTGTAGTTACACGGTAGAAATTATTGTAGAGCGTGTGAGTGGAATGTTCACTGAACCAAATTTCAAAGGTATTCCTAAAACTACATACCAATGGTGGCAGTATGAAGTACAGTCTTTTGAAGATATGTGCAAACTTAAACCAGGTGAAGTTGTACCTTTAACTTCAAAAAAAAATTATTTGAATAGTAATTTATTTGAAATTGCTGCTTGACAATGGAAGATTGTCCTGCTATAGTAAGTTATAAGAAATGGTTAATAGGCAATCCAAAGGCACTGAAAATGACTACTTACAAGACAGAATATCTTATCGAACTAGCGTATGCAGCATACCGTGTAAACAATGGCTACGAGAAACAAACTCGTAGACACAGTGAAAATCCGCCTACTTACAGCAACAAAGAATTGATTGCTTATACAGCAAGTGCAAACAACGAGCAAAGTCCTTTTATTCCAGAAGACTTTACTCCTCTGCAAGTAACAGAAGCAGATCGTGCAGCAGTAGCAGAAGGCAAAAAGCATATGCGCCGTTATACAATGCTTGCAATGGGTGACTTGCCACAGTTTGAAGCAGACTTGTTTTCAGCATACAGCAGTGACGAAATGCCTATTGGACGTATTGGTCTATTAGCATACTTGCCAGCATTTATTGATCGGCAAGTAAAAGACAAAGTCTACAAACAACGTATTAAAACAGAGTTTGCAGACAGCAAGCATCTTGTAGGGGACAAGATTGAACCAAGTGAGGTAGAAATCCTAAAAGTCATTCCTCTAAATAATGACTGGATTTCAGAACCAGCGTACATGCACTTTGGTGCTATTGGTAAAGATTTGGTGTGCTTTACTGTAAAACAAATGTATGCTGTTGGAGATACGTATGACATTGTCGCACGTATAAAAGGGGAGGATCTCGAGCGTGACACACAAACACCAATGACACGCTTAAACTACGTTAAACTCAGAAAACAGGAGATCTAATATGAATCGAGTTACAAAAAAATTCTTTGGAAAACTTTTACCACCAGTTGGTATGATTGTGTATGTGTTTGCTGCTATGCACCTTGCAGGGTATGCAGAAAATCCTTTACATCGTATCACCATTGCTGGTATTTTGATCATTGCACCAATGATCATTTATATGCTTCGAGAAACATGGCTACAAGCCAAGCGTGAAGTAGAATATGAAAACGAACTTATGATCAACACATTAAAGGATTCATAATGTTTAACTACTATAACGTTTGGTTAATTGACAGTGAAGGACGCAAATTGAAGCACATCGACACTGTCAAATGTCTAAGCGAAAGCACTGCCGAACAACAGTGCTTTTTACATTATGGTTCTGCGAGTAAATACAGTGGATGGGGAAGAGATAACTTTAAGGCGGAAAAATGTTAAATCATTTATTTGAATTTGAAGAAGAGACCGTTGTAGAAACAAGAGTATGTATTTACTGCAATGAAGCAAAAACATTAGATTGCTTCCATCCTCATCCAAAAGGAGGACTTGGCGGATACGATACAAGATGCAAACAATGCAAAAGTCATCATAGCAAGATAACTCACCGCTTAAAAAAAGAAAATCCTAAACCTATAAATGCAGTTTGTGATTGTTGTGGAAATCCAGGTAAAAGAACACACGGTAAAAAAGGTTTTGATGGCATAATTTTAGATCATTGTCACGATACAGGAACCTTTAGAGGATGGATATGTCAAAACTGCAATAGGGGTCTTGGATGTTTTGGAGATTCAATCGAAGGATTAGAATTAGGCATTAAATACTTAAACAAGGTTAAAGAAAGATGTTAGAACAAATACTATACAATGAAATGACGTACTGGCTGTTGGGCACAGCAGTAATTTTTACTTTTGTAGGACGATACATGGTATTCCGTGATCGGTTAGAAGAAATTATTGCATCAACAATCGAATCACTTATTGAAGATGGATATCTAAAAACAAAAGGTCATGGTGAAAATCTTGAGATTGTAAAACACACTGAATGGTGTGAAAAGAAGTAACTAGTGGGGTTAGTATTGGCCAAAAAGGTTAGCAAAGGAGAAACAAATGAAAACCTTGATTTCTGCGGTTGCACTTGCAACCATACTATCCACGCCCGCAATGGCAGACAAAGTTAGACTAGATCCTAACACCAAGTGTGAAGTGAAAGTAACACAATGCGTTATTCATGATGATATTGCATTGCAAGTTGCAATCTATCACATCGATCAAATGATCATGCAACTGGAAGAAACACGAGCAATGTTGTTGCGTGAGTTTCCTAAAAAACCAGTAGACAATAACAAATGATCAAACTGCAAGGCAAACTTCCTAGACAGATTTGGCTTGCATGTAGCGGCGGAGTTGATTCGATGGCAGCATTGGATTTCCTTCGCCGCAATCATAGCGTTCATGTACTGCACTTTAACCACGGAACTGCACACGGCGAACAAGCACAAGCATTTATGGAACGTTACTGCACAGAAAAAAGTATCCCACTTACTATTGGTGAAACACACGGCACTATTCCTCCGGGTCCAAGCAGAGAAGAATGGTGGCGTGAGCAGCGTTATGCGTTCTTAGATAAGTTCTTTACTGTACCTGTTATCACATGTCATCACTTAGACGATTGTGTAGAAACATGGGTGTGGAGCAGTATGCATGGTACAGGTAAGTGGGTGCCGTATCGCCGCAGACATGTTATTCGTCCTTTCCGTTTAACTCGCAAGCGTGACTTAACACTATGGGCAGAACTTAATGGAGTGCCATGGATTGAGGATGACAGCAACGAAAATATCCATTATACTAGAAACTATGTTAGGCACGAAATGATGCCGAATGTGTTAAAAGTTAATCCCGGTATTCATAAAACCATTGCAAAGAAAGTGAAAGAAGATGTCGAAGGTATTAATGTGTGATCCGCCTAGCGGATGGAAATATGGCTTTCCTAAACCCTTGCCAGCAGACTTGGGCGAAGATGAAAGTATCTTTCCTTGGCTGTTGAGAGAAGGTTATCCGCAGCACGAAATTGATGCTTGTGGCAAACATTTTTATTGCAGGTATTGGGAAGTTGAAGAAGAAGATCTCAAAGGATGAGAGTAAAAAGTTGCTTCGTCAGTGGAAGCAACATCTTGCTACAAGTAGGCTAAGTATTAAAGAACAGGCTAAGAGAGCAAAGGAATTTACAAGGAAAGGAATGCGTCCATGAGTCATGATTATTTAGGATTTGAAAGTACATTAGATGAAGATGATTATGGATTTATACTTGACAAGGACGGTAAACTAAAAGGTATTTGGGTTCCACAAGCACATGAAGATGAAAATGTGCCAGAAGCAATTGTACAATTACTAAAAGATCATTGGGGTATTGATCCTAATGACGAATCAAATTATGGGACAATACACTGATGACACCCGTAGAAATATTTGAGTATAAACAACGTTGGAAGCCAGGATACACAGTAAGACTTCATAGCGATGTAGTAGATAAAGGTAAAACTTGGTGCCGTAGGCAACTAGAACGTCATCAGTGGAGTATGACAGAATGGACCGATGTATATGAGCATACGTTTCATTTTGAGGATGTAATAGCAGGACAAAATTTTGAAATGGAAATGGGGAGATATGCAAACCAGTAACTTAAAAACAAACGAAAAAATACACACAATTGCAGAACTTGCAAGAGAAGCAGAAATTACAGATCCTATAGATTGGGGTATGTTGAATATTGATGAGCCAACAGCATATAGAATGATGGCAAGCCATGTTGTTGAACAGTTCCAAGACAGTGCCGATCACGAGTTGGTTATGTTAAGTACTATCACAAAATTATTAGTAGAAAATTTTGTATTGAATTTGAAGTTAGATGGATATAGACAGCAAAACAAGACAAAATCTGTTTGAAATATTAGGCGAAGTTGTTTACCAACGTATTAATGGAAAAGAATGGTGTGTAGATCCTTACAAACGTGTTACACATGATATAACCAAATACAAAGAAGCCTGGCAGATTTATCAGCACACAATGTTGCCCACCTATGATAAACCATTTATGTATTATCATAGCATGGCAAACAATTTTGGCTTTGACAGTATGCGTTATGATGACGAAACTGTTGCCTATTGTAACAAACACGGTTTAGAAATATTTTTTAGCGAACTTATGACAAACAGTATAGGAGAGAAGTTCAACTTTTATCCAACATTTGTACATAAGGTAAGTGAAACTGCTCCTAAGGTTATAATGGAATGGGAACATGAACACAATGATAGAACGCATTGCTTTGAATTAGCAGGTGTTGAACGTTTTATACAGCGTAATAAATTAACCAATGTAACACTGTGCATTGGTGCAAAAGATGTGTTTGAAGTTTACAAACGTGCTTATCCAAATCTAAATATTGTTTACAAAGATATATTTTTGCAAAGCATAATAGGGCAATTACAAAAATACAAGGTGCCAGAAAACCGTGTAAACAGCGATAGCATTACACATAATTTTTGGTGTGGTAATTTGCGCTACATGACTTATAGACACATTGTAGCAAGCTATTTGAGCAGTTATAATGCTAAGATAAGTTTTGGACACAAAGGAACGTGGAGCAAACTTGCCAACAACACTTGGTTTGATATCAATGCTTGGAAAGAAAAACACCCAGTTTATTATAAACAAATACAAAAAGGTGTAAAAGAACTTAACAAAGGCAACAAGTATATTGATAGGCAATTAGGGGTAAGTGTGCCTATTACAGGCACTGTAGAAGATTATCTAAACTATCCTGACTATGATCAATACAAAGGCGAACCTATATATCATAGCCATTGTAAACCAGAATTATATGCAGGTACATTCTGTGCTGTGGTAACTGAAAGTGTTTTTGCACAACCAATAGCACAAGTTAGCGAAAAGCCATTAAATGCTATACAAAACTTTAGACCGTTTGTAGTTGTTGGCACACCATATACACTTGAGTTGTTGCAAGATATGGGCTTTCGTACATTTGGTGACTTTTGGGATGAAAGTTATGATTCTGAAATACATCATGAAAAACGTTTGGTAATGTTGCTAGAATTATTAAATAAAATTGGCAACATGAGCATTGAAGATTGTCGTGCTATGTATGAAGATATGCGTGAAATTTTAGAGCACAATTACAACCTAATAAATCAAAAACTATTTGACAAAATATTAAATCTATAATACTATGTATTAAATTGAAAGGAAACACATGCCCTTAGTACCTATTGTAGTAGAATCAGAACCAAAAGGCGAACGCAGTTACGACATTTATAGCCGTTTGCTAAAAGACCGCATTGTTATGATGCAAGGTGTTGTAGAAGACACTATGGCAAATCTAATTGTAGCACAAATGCTATTTTTAGAAAGTCAAAATCCGGACAAGCCAATTAAACTTTATGTTAACAGCCCTGGCGGAAGTGTTACCGCTGGACTTGCTATCTATGACACAATGCAGTTTGTAAAATGTCCTGTGCATACTATGGTTATGGGTCAAGCAGCAAGCATGGGAAGTTTCCTAGCACAAGCAGGTGCAGCAGGTCATCGTTATGTGTTACCTGAATCACGCACAATGATCCACAGAGTAAGTTCTGGTACACGAGGCACAAGCGGCAGTGTACACGTACAAGAACTAGAGTTCGAAGATGCACGTAGACACTTTGAAGAAAGCAAACGTTTGAATCAACGTCTTACTGAACTTTATGTACGTCACAACACAGCTGGTAAAACATATGAAGAACTATTTGAAACAATGAAGTTTGATACATTCTTATCAGCGCAGGAGGCAGTGGATGCAGGACTCGCAGACAAAGTCATCGAAAGTCGCTGAAACAGTAGCAGCTCTTAAGGGCATACCTACAAGAGAAGAATTGTTAGAATTACTCAGTAAAGAAGTGTGCTACGTTACGTTTGATAAACTCAGTGGAGATGAGCGTAAGATGCGATGCACTCTTATTCCCAGTATGCTACCACCAGCACAACGTGATGATAAGCTAAGTCAAACCAAAATCCGTAACCTCGAAGACAAACTTTTTGTTGTGTGGGCTGTTGATATTGAGCCTAGTGCATGGCGCAGTTTCCGCTACGATAGGGTAAAGAAGGTTGAAGTTGATAAGTATTATGGTAATGGAACAGAGGACACAGCAAACTATTGATACTTAAAACTAGAACACAATATGATTTATCACCTTTTT
>Ga0255778_10003853_pt1 | contig 12517 bp, 9 predicted proteins | sample 071ome_31_FD_179976 | JGI IMG/M metagenome (GOLD analysis project Ga0255778, IMG submission 179976) | Coastal salt marsh microbial communities from the Groves Creek Marsh, Skidaway Island, Georgia - 071405CT metaG (version 2) | ecosystem: Environmental > Aquatic > Marine > Intertidal zone > Salt...
TCCATTGCATTGCTTAATTTCTGCTGGGCCAACACGTGAATGGATTGATCCTGTGAGGTTTATTTCAAATCCATCATCTGGAAAGATGGGTTTTGCTCTAGCTCGTGCTGCTGAAGAACAAGGAATGATAGTGACTTTAGTGACGGGTCCCACCCAGTTATCCAGACCAGATGGCGTAACAGTCATGGAGGTAGAGACAGCCTTAGAAATGAAGGAAGCAATGGATTCATACTTCGACCAAGCAGATATAATCATTATGAGTGCTGCAGTATCAGATCATAGAGCAGTCCTTAAAAGTGATGAAAAAATTCATAAAGATCAGTTTCCAGAGAGTCTAAATTTAATTAAGAATCCAGATATACTTATTTCTTTAGGATCGAAAAAAAGACCGGATCAAGTACTTGTAGGTTTTGCAGCTGAATCTCACGATGTAGTCGAGTCAGCTACCAGAAAACTAAATGATAAGAACTTAGATTGGATTGTAGCAAATGATATTTCGAATAAAGACATTGGTTTTTCTTCGGACAAGAACGAAGTTTTTCTAATCGGTTCTAAGGGCGATTTTCTTCATATTTGCCTTGCAGATAAGTGTATTATTGCAAAAGAAATTATGGATGCCATTTATCCAGCATGGCTAGAAAAAGCCCACTAGACAGAGTTCTCGGTAAATTGGAGGACCTGGATGAGGTAAATCTCAGTAACTTGGTTCAAAGGTTAGCACGTGAACGTAAATTATTGGAGACAGTCTTTGATGTAATCAGGGACGGGATTCTTGTATTGGATCGTAACGGTTTTATAACCTATTCTAATCAGCAAGGCAGAAAGTTAATTGGATTAAAGTCTGAATTAGGTGATAAAGTTTCTCTACTCCGGGCTGCTCCAGACCTTGCTAAGTCATTGGGTATAGATCGATTTTCTGACGATATTCGACCAGAGGTGATTGTTCGGGAAGTTTTAATTAACTATCCAGAAAAAAGATACCTAAGAATCTATGCAGTGCCCATCGAGGGTACAATAAGCGAAAAGTCTTCCACGCAAGATGCTGGGCTTGCCGTTGTTCTTAGCGATATAACCGAAGAAAAAACTCATGTTGAAGAGCAAATCGAAAACGAGAAGGTTTCCAGTATTATGGATTTAGCCGCAGGTGTGGCTCACGAATTAGGAAACCCTTTAAATTCAGTAAACATCCATCTACAGGTTCTCCAGAGAACATTGAAGAAAGCAGATTTACCTGCCAATGTTAGAATAAAGATCGAAAAGTCTCTCCAGTCATGCACTAAGGAAGTCGATAGGCTGGATTCTATTATTGTACATTTTCTCAAGGCAATACGCCCTTCAACTCCTGATTTTAAGGAATTGAATCTACTATCTATCATCGAAGAAATTTTGCATTTAAAAGAGCGAGAATTAAGCGGAAAGAAAATAAAAATAGAATTAGAATCAAAATCAAAAGACCCTTTAATTAATGGTGACTCCGAACAAATTAAACAAGTGTTTTTCAATGTTATAGGAAATGCAGTTGATGCTACGCCTGATAACTCAGAAATTCGAATCCTAATTTCTTGGGATAATGAATTTATTATAGTACAAATTATTGATTACGGAGAGGGTATAAAAAAAGAAAACGCATCTAAAGTATTTGAGCCTTATTTTACCACCAAAAAACAAGGGAATGGCATTGGCATGATGATCGTGCATCGTACTATGCGGAATCATGGTGGAGAAGTTGGGATTGATAGCAAGTATGGTTCTGGAACTATTGTAACTCTCAAGTTTCCTCGAAAAGGGCCAAGAGTACAATATTTGGAACAAAAATAAAAAATTAATGAAAGAGAATTTGTTAATCGTTGATGATGAGGCACATACTCGAGAGGGGCTTGAGTTAGCGTTAGAGGATGAATTCGAAATATTTTGTGCGAGTAACACAGAAGAAGCTTCACAAGCACTTAAGCACGAAGAATTTCAAGTTGTACTCACAGATTTAAGGATGCCTGGCGATTCAGGCATGAAAGTAATTGATTTAGCAATCCGTCATCCTTCTAAACCACTTTGTATTATGATGACTGCCTATGGCGAAGTGGATGTTGCAGTGGAAGCTATGAAGAGAGGTGCCTTTGATTTTTTACCTAAACCGGTGAACCTTGAGCAGCTTGAATTTCTTATTAAAAGAGGGTTAAAGGAAAAAAGGCTTCAATCTGAAAACTATCAACTTCATGAGAGATTAGATAAGAAATTTCATCTTGATGGAATTATGGGGAGTTCTTCTGCTCTTGAGAGTGTTACCGAAAAGGTAAAGCTTGTTGGGCCTTCAAAAGCAACGGTCCTGTTAACAGGTGAGACAGGGACGGGTAAAGAATTATTTGCTCAATCTATTCATCAAAACAGTGAAAGGTCGAGGCGACCCTTTGTGGCAGTTCATTGTGCAGCCCTACCTTCTAATTTACTGGAAAGTGAACTTTTTGGACATGAAAAAGGCGCGTTTACTGGTGCTACAGAAAAGCGCATAGGTCGTTTTGAGTCAGCAAAGGGAGGAACACTTTTTCTGGATGAAATCGGAGAAATTGATTCATCTACTCAAGTCAAACTCTTACGTTTTCTTGAGTCTAAAAGTATCGAAAGACTGGGGAGTTCCAAAACTATTGAGTTGGATGTTCGTTTAGTTTGTGCAACCAACCGAAATCTTTTTAAAATGGTACAGGAAGGTGAGTTTCGAGAAGACCTTTTTTACAGATTAAATGTTGTAACTATAGAATTGCCGCCCTTACGAGAGAGGGGCGATGACCTCCCTTTACTCCTAAATTATTTTCTTAAAAATTACTCCGAAGAAAATGGTTTCGAGCCACCCTATCTTGCTGCAGAGACTCAATCCATTTTACGAAATTATAATTGGCCTGGGAATGTACGTGAATTAAGAAATTTTTGTGAAAACCTGGTTGTTTTACATAGGGGCAAAGAAGTCACACCAAAGGATTTGGACCCAAGATTTTCCGAGATAAGCTTTCCCGACGAAAAAATTTATAAACACGACCCAAAAACTTTATCCATCGAAGAGAATGAGAAAAGAATACTCCGAAATGCCTTAACTCAATCAAAGGGCAATCGAACCAAAGCTGCTGAATTAATGGGGATCAGTCGTCGAACTTTACATAGAAAGTTGGATCGCTGGCCTGAGCTTGACTCTAAGTAAAATAGAGCAAAGAAAATGGCTGCTCGGGCTGGATTCGAACCAGCGACCAAGTGATTAACAGTCACCTGCTCTGCCACTGAGCTACCGAGCAATTTAATTCTAAAATAGCAAGATGCTCCAACCTGTCAATGCAGACAACAAGTTCAGCTCATCCAGCTTGGGTTTAGAAATTAAACTCCATCCCGAAAGTAGCAGTTCGAGGAGCACCGGGACGGAGACCATCGGGCATATCACTCGCCACATATTTTTTATCGGTTAGGTTGGTAATTTTTGCAAAAATCTCTATCCCTTCTGAGATGGAATAAAACCCAGACCAGTCAAGTATTCCATAGTCACTAATCTCTCCATCATTGGCTGCATTGGTGTAAACTTGATCCTGCCAATGATAGTTGAGGTAAGAGGACCAATCTTCCAAAACAACGCCGAGTCGGGCATTATATTGAAAGTCAGGCACATAGGGGATACTATTGCCGGGTCTTCCGCCTGAATAACGATCCTCGGTATCTGTTCCTGTGGCCGAATCAAATTCTGCATTGGTGAAGGTCGCAGCGACCGAGAGAGGGAGGCCGAATGAGCCATTCCGATTCAGGTCCGTAGATAATAAAAGCTCCATTCCATCGACAGTAGCTTTACCGATGTTACGGGACGAATCTCCCAGTCCACTGGCTAGTGAAGGTACTGCGATCATGTCCTTGATTGAGGTATGGAAATAAGCCAGTTCATAATTCACGAATTCAATGGAACCACGCGAGCCCAATTCAAATCCGATTGAACGCTCTTCCTCTATCGATCCGTCTGCTGCATTGTAACCCGGCAAGGCGTGGCCCTGATGCACCCCTGCAAAGAGTAAGTGACCGTCGAGTTCGAAAGTCATCCCGATCCCAAGCAAAACATCACTGACTGTTCCCTTTCTGTTGTTATATTCATATTCGGCACTGGTGTAGCGGATTCCTGGAGTGAAGGTAAGACGATCGATGGAGATTTCATCGGTAAGGTAGGTTTCCCAGACTCGTGAAATCCGATCCATCTTCGCATTCATCGGAGTAAAGGAAGAAGAGTTATATTCAAGAGAAGCACTGGCGTTTCCTAGGTTGGAAACATCATAAATATCTTCGGTGTAGTCCTTGTATGTGTAGTGATCTTTGGTGTAGCGTCCACCCACTTCAAATAGATGGTTTTCCCATTCTTTTTGAAGAGATAATTGAATGCCGGTGTTTTTGTAATTCCGGTCGTTGTGTTTGTATCTTACCTGACCCGTTCCATCGTAAGTTGCGGAATCGTTCATATCACCTGATCCGCGTAGCAAATTTACATGGTTTACACTGTTAAATGCACCCTTGCCAATGGATAACCAACTTTCAGAACTTAGATATCCAGGATTATCAACAACTGCAGTTGAGGAATCGTTGTCATGGTCCCACTGTTTAGGCTGGTAAATACCTAGACCATTAAGATTATCATTACTTTGGTCATTTACCCTAACCTTACCCACCTTGTACCAATCACGGTCCAATTCATTGTGAAAGACCGTAGCTTTTAGATTCGTTTCCTCATCGATTTCTTTGAGATAGCGTAAATAGTAGCGTGTTTGTTCAGAACTCATATTGTCCAGTTTTGTGTTGTGATAACGCTGGTACGGATTAGAGGCAAAATCCTCAGGGCTTAACCCGATGTAGCTAACATCCGCATCAAGATCCGTCCTCCCCGCCTTGAATTCAAGGTAGTTGCCTTCTCCAAATTCGTACCCGAGCTTAAGGGTGATATCGTTCTTTGCTAGAGGTGCGTCCCTTCCCACCGCGTTACCCAATGCATTGATCGATTTAAAACCATCTGTTCGTTGATCAAAAACCTCCACCAAGTAACCGAGTCTGCCGGATCCAAAGTTTGCTTTCCCTCCCGAGTAAGCATGGGCGATTCTTTCGTTATGCTCACCATAAGAAGCTCGGAGATGAGAACTTCGGTCATCGGGAATGGGGGTCGAAAGGTAGTTGATAATACCTCCCGTGGTATTGGGACCCTGGCTGAGCTGGCTGGAGCCCTTGAGAATCTCAAACCCTGCCATACGACCCGCAGTTGGCGAATAATAAGCAGCAGGGTCAGAAAAGGGAGAAGGAGACGAAGGGATACCATCTTCCAGGATGGTTACCTTAGCGGAGCGATGCGAGTCTACTCCTCGTAAGCTAATGTTGGGAAAAAGGCCATAGCCCTCTTCTGGTCGAAGATAAACCCCTGGAACCTGTCTAAATACTTCATTAACATCCGTATGAAAAAAGGGCTTAAGGTCGATGGAGTCCAGCACCGTGCCTGTGCCCTCTAGTTTAGGCACATCCTGCTTTGAGCCAATCACATTGAAAGGAGATAAGTAGTCTGCGGAACCGCTTGTTTCTTCAGCATACAAAAGATTTCCCTTTGCAAGAAGGCATGTGCATAAAATGACGAGTGTTTGGTATGATATGTTCATTGGAAGATTTATGAATTGAGAACGAGTCTCAATTGATACTGAGACTCAATCTCATTTCAGGGCAAGTAAGTCAATCTTGGAAATGTCGGGTTGAGAAAACTAATGAATTTGACCCAGCGTGAGAAACGAATTTTAACTCTATACCTTACGCTCCTGTAGTTCAATGGATAGAACATTGGTCTCCGGAACCGAAGATCTGGGTTCGACTCCCAGCGGGAGCGCCAGCATACCTATTTGTTAGATAGTAGATACTTTTCAGTCTCTAAACTAGGCCAAGGGTTGCCCAATAATGATCATGCAATAATCTGACTTTCCATACTGATGATAGAAAACGATACAGAACTCAGGGAAAAACTAGAGTCTCATCCCATTTTTCATTCCTTATTAACCCTAGATGATTTGAGGGTTTTTATGGAGCACCATGTATTTGCTGTTTGGGACTTCATGTCTTTATTAAAAGAACTCCAAAAACGAATTTGTCCGCATGGTTCACCTTGGGTGCCCAACTTCAATAGTTATGCTGTTCGTTTGGTGAACGAAATTGTGCTCGAAGAAGAATCGGATGCGGCGGACCCCAACAATCTCAATCAGTATGCCAGCCATTTTGAAATTTACCTAAATTCAATGAAAGAAGTGGGTGCGTCTACTACGGCGATAGAAAATTTCCTGCAAGATGTCTCTAAGTACGGGATTGATGCAGCCATTGAAGGGCAGCTCTACGAATCCCCTGTTCAAAAGTTTATTCGTTCCACCTTTGACATCATTAAACATGGGTCTCTACACCAAATTGCTGCTTCCTTTGCAAACGGGCGTGAAAATCTCGTCCCGTTAATGTTTTTGAGAATTTTGGACAACTGCAAAGTTGTTAAAGAAGATGCACCTCTTTTTCACTATTACTTAGAAAGACATGCGCATTTGGATGGGGAGCAACACGGTCCAATGGCTGAGCAGTTGCTTGCATCACTAACTGGCGGCGACGCTGACAAAGAAAAAGAAGCTTCAGATGCAACTCAAACTAGCATAAAGGCAAGAATTGAGTTGTGGGATGGAGTGCTGATGGCAATCCAACGGTCTAGGGCAGATAGTCTCTAAGCGAGTTCCAGTTCTACTGTAAATTCTTCTCGTCCTCCAGGTGAAACAAACTGGGTGGTTTTATTTTCCGGAGCGTTGGGTGGTGACATCCATGGTTCTAGGCAAAAGTAAGGTGCATTTGCTTGTGTCCAAGTAATGTAAGAAAGCCTAGAACCCTTTCCACTCCAACTGGCCTCATTGACCCGTATGGCTTCTTCCCCGTTCAGGAGAGCAATCTCAGCTTCAGGAGATTCGAGTTGGTAATGAATCCGATTAATTAATTTATCTTCACCAAGAGGAATAGGGTAATTAGATTTGGGATTATCTAACATCGTTCCATTCGCTTGATATTGAAATGATTTTTTTGCTGAAATTTGTAAAAGGTGGTGATCGAGAGATAAATCCTTGCACCACGGGACTTGGAAGTAAGGATGCAAACCAGCTGCCCATGGAATAGGCTCCCTACCCTCATTTTCCAGTACCAAACTTATTTGCAAGGACAGTTCCAGAAAGTGGTAGATGACTGTAAGAGTAAAATCATAGGGATAGTATTCTTTAAATTTTTCTTCCTGAATCATTTCCACCTCGAAGCCCGCCCGATCCATGGATCGAATACGAAAAGAAGCATCTTTAGCAAAGCCATGCTTTGGCATAGGCAGAACATTTCCACTTGGGGTTCTCCATTTACCTGTTTCGTTTTGGTGTGAACATATACCACAGAAAGGAAACAAGATAGGTATGCCGCCATGAACATCAGTCAAGGAATGGCTTTCAACCTGCTCAGGCCAGTAAATTACATCACGAACCGAGCCGTCTGCCATGTTGATATGCCAGTTAAGAAGACGGGCTCCTGCTTCGGGTAAAACCAAAAAAGTGGATGGGCCCACATCCCACCTCTTGATTTCCATATTTTGGTAATTGATCGTTTCCAAGGTATTATTGAACTGACCTTTCTTTTCTTTTTGTGCAATGTAAATCCTGTAATACGATTAGTATTTAACTGATTATGACCCGATCTTCCCTTTTTCTGATCCTTTTGTTGGGATTATTTTCCTTCGTTAGAGCCGAAGAAAATCAATCCCTAAGCTCTACCAAGGAGCCTGCAACTCGGGTGGATAAAATGGAGAAGAAGTCGGCATATGTTATCCCTGTTCGAGATCAAATTGGTCCGCCCATCCTTGATATTCTTCGAAGGGGTATGAAAGATGCCATCGGGCAGCAAGTAGATTTGATCATTCTGGATATGGATACTCCAGGAGGAGAGTTGGGTGTGACTTTAGAGATAATGCAGGAGATCTTAGATTCTTTAAATGAGTGGGAAGGAAAGGTTCTCACTTATGTAAACAAAGAGGCGATTTCTGCGGGTGCTTACATTGCAATTGCGACCCAAGAAATTGCTTTTGCTCCTTTCTCCCAGATTGGTGCTGCTGAAGCTGTGAGTGGAGGTGGTGGAGAAATTGATCCTTCCATGAAGAGAAAGATCAATTCCTACCTCAAGGCCAAGATTCGAAATTTTGCCGGGTCTTACAAGTACCGCTCTCAAATCATGGCAGCGATGATGGATGCAAATGTGAGCCTCATTATCGAAGGAGAACCCTTGCGGGCAGCTGATGGATCTTTAATCAAGAGCCCGGGGGAATTACTTACTCTTACTGGAGAGGAAGCGGTCAAAACCTATGGCAGTCCACCCCAACCTCTTCTAGGGACTGGCATTTATTCAGATCTTACTGAATTGCTGGATGATAGGTGGGGAGTAAATCAATACAGCCTCATTAAAATGGAAGTTAATTGGGCGGAGGAAATGGGTTTGTGGCTTAATGGAATTGCCCCTCTTTTACTCAGTGTTGGCTTGGTCTTGTTGTTTATCGAATTCAAGACCCCAGGTTTCGGGGTTTTTGGTGGACTGGGCATAGGCTTCATACTGGTGTTTTTTGCCTCTAAACATGTCGCAGGCTTAGCTGGTCAGGAAGAGTTACTCCTGTTCCTTCTTGGATTTTGTTTGGTCTTGGTAGAGGTATTTCTTGCACCTGGGTTATTTTTGCCAGCGTTACTTGGGTTATCTCTAATGTTTGGCTCCCTGATTTGGGCGATGGTAGATGTTTGGCCCGGGCAAGAGATTCAATGGTCCATCGCTTTATTTGAGGCACCCCTCATCGAATTTGTCAAATCTTTGGGGCTCGCTTTCATACTTGGATATTTTGCAGTAAAGATCATCGGTAAAACTCCAATGGGGCGATCGATGATTTTGGAAAAATCTGTGGAAGGAGAGGTCGATGCCTCTAACCCAAATAAGATAGAAATTGGAAGTATCGCAATTTGTACTACAGAGCTTTATCCATCTGGAAAAGTGGAACTCGATGGTTCTGTATTTGATGCAAGATCTGTTTCAGGGAGAATTGAAAAGGGTGAAAAAGTAAGCGTAGTTAGCAAGACTGCTTTTGAATTATTGGTTGAAGGGAAAGACTGAGTCGTGACTGAAATTATCGCCGCTTTAGCCTTTGGGTATCTTTTGATTGCTTTGGAAGCAATTGTTCCAGGCGGGGTTTTAGGATTCTTTGGATTTATTTGTATTTTGGTTTCATCATATTTTGCTCACCTAGAATATGGTGGCTGGATGATTCCCCTAATTGTTCTTTTAAGTGGCGGCTTTGGTGCTGTCTTGTTGGTATTTTTTCAGTTCAAATGGCTCTCTAAAAGCAATTTCGGTAAAAATATGTTTGTTCACGGCACAAGCGGCACAAGTGATTTTAATGAATATGATCTCAAAAACTGGATTGGAGAACATGGAGTCACTCAGACTGAACATCATCCAGAAGGTCTGGTGCGCATAGAAGGTAAAAACTTTGACTCTTTTTGCAGTACCGGCTTTTTGCCCAAAGGAACTAAAGTCGAAATTGTGAAAGTGGATGGCTTTCGCTTGATTGTTCGTCCACTTTAAACTTTTTTCAAATAACTACATACACTTCCCCAATTAATTTTTTATTATTATGAACGACTTGGTCTCTTGGATTATCATTGGTCTGCTTTTAATCGTTGGATTAGTCTTCTCGCTAATCATCATCTCATTTTTTAGTACTTGGCTGAAAGCCTTTCTAGCACGTGCACCAGTTAGCTTCGCAACGCTCTTAGCCATGCGTTTAAGGGGAGTTCCTGTAGGTCTGATCGTTGATGCACGAGTTACCGCAGTAAAGGCAAACATACCTTTAGATACCGATCAATTGGAGGCTCATTACCTAGCGGAAGGGAATGTAGTTCAGACTGTACAAGCTCTGATTGCAGCTTCCAAGGCCAACATCGAGCTTTCTTGGAACCGTGCATGTGCAATCGATCTAGCAACTCGAGGAACAAGCAAGTCTGTGCTTGAAGCTGTGCGTACATCCATTAACCCAAAGGTAATTGACTGTAAAATCGAAGGACGCGACACCATTGATGGTGTGGCAAAGGACGGGATCCAGGTAAAGGTAAGGGCTCGAGTAACCGTTAGAAGCAATCTGGATCGGTATGTTGGAAGCGCTCAGGAAGAAACGGTGATTGCTCGCGTTGGTGAAAGCATCGTGTCAACCATTGGTTCATCGGAAAACTACAAGGTGGTATTGGAAAACCCCAACCAAATTACCCAGCAGGTCCTTAATCGGGGTTTGGACCAGGGTACGGCTTTCGAAATTTTATCGATTGATATTGCAGATGTGGATTTGGGGGAAAACCGGGGTGCTGCCCTGCGCTCTTCACAAGCAGCAGCAGATAAGGAGGTGGCTCAGGCCCAGGCAGAAATCCGCCGAGCTGCAGCGGTTGCCCTAGAGCAGGAGAATGTTGCAAAGGTTCAGGAAATGCAGGCGAAATTAGTCGAAGCCGAGGCTCAAATTCCCTTGGCAATGGCAGAAGCCTTCCGAAGCGGAAATCTTGGTATTATGGATTATTATCGTATGAGAAATATTGAAGCCGATACTGAGATGAGAGAAAGCATTTCATCGGAAAACTAACTTCTCTACTAAGCGGCGAAATTTTCTTGGATGCCAGACTTACCATTAGATACCCTCTTTATTGTAGGCTTATTGGTCGCCTCATTTGTAGGTAAAATCATTGAGGCTAAGGCAAAAAAAACTAAGCTGGACACATCGAATCAATCAAAGCCTCAAAAAGTAGACAGAAAAAGTACTTTACCAGTACCGGACAAGACGGGGTGGGATGATTTATTCAGTGAAACCTTTGGGGAAAAAGTAGAGGAAAATGATCAAGAGAATCTTTCTTCCGCCTACTCTGCAGAAGAAAAAATCGTCCTAACAAACTCTAGTACTCTAAAAAATAGAAAAGCTTTATCTAGTTCTCTTGATGCCAAAGATTTTGAGCAAACAATTCAAATTACTACCAAAAAGTGGTTAAAAACAGATGCCCTGTCTTCCTCGAAGGCATTAAAAAGAGCCTTTATTGTAAAAGAAGTTATAGATCAGCCAGTGGGTTTGCGTAAGAACTTTTTCTGATTCTTTTCTGAAAGTTCCTGATCCTGGGAAACCGTATCATTATCCCTTACCTTTTTGGCGGCTAAGCTGAGCCTTAAGTTTTTTTCCATACAACATTGGTTCCATCTGCAAGTTTCAGGAAACTTACATTTTTCGAGGATACAGACTTTTTGTAGCTTAGTATTCAAAAATTATAAATTGGTTGGCATGAAGAATAAGATAAATTTATTGTTAGTAACAAAATGAAAATTAGAGTTTCAATTTTAGACATTTAGGCGGTGGTAAAAAATGTAAATTATACATTTTCTCCCCAACCAATTCCTAAGGATTTCCCAATGGATAAAAAGGATATCCATAATTTGTATCTGGCATGGAGGGCTTGCCTCTTTTGAACCGTCCAGTTTACTTTAGAGGACAAAAGCTTAATTTTTGAAATTAATCCACGCGCGAATTTTTCTTCAGATATTTCGTAAAGTTCAGAATATTGATTTTCGATATCTTCGAGAGTATTAAAATTATCCAAATGGAAAAGTTGGGTAAGCCTTGCCGCTTCAATTTCCTCAGCTGCCTGGAGAAGAATTGATTCCCAGCGCAATTCTAGAGCTTTGAGTTTCGCCTTTTCTTCTTTTATTTTAAGTTTCCTTTTGGGGCTCCAAAGGGGAATGTCAATCGTGGGTCCTCCTTGAACTTTCCATTGTTGAAATGGGGAGGATAAATCGCCAGACATAGCAATACTAGAAAGATTCAGCCCTAGGGATGGATAAAGATCTAAAATAGATCCTTGGTGGCGCTTGATTTGTGCAAGCAAGTGATTTTGACCTGCGAGTACATCGGGTCTATTTTTCAGAAAAGAGGCATCTTGAATAATCGGCAAGTCAGGTATAGATTTTTTAGTAAGCTGCCCAAGACTTTCAATATTTGCCGTATGAGAACCCATCAGGGTCTTGATTTTGATTCGTTCAATTTCCTGATCTTTTTTTAATTGGTTATACTCAGACACAAGCCTTTTTAACGCTATCTCCATTTCAATTATGCTTGAGTTATCCTCCAAACCTGCATGAAATTTGTGCAAGTGAAGAACATGAATTTCATGGTGTTGTCTGATTTGATCGTTTACCAACTCGATCTCTTCCTCAAGAAAACTTAATTTAAACCATATTGTAGCTATTTCATAAACAAATTGAAGTTGCACAGCCCGTATGGTGTGACTTTCTGCCAAAACTGTTGTAACCTCAGATTCTCTAAGGGCTTTCCATTTCCCCCAAAGATCCATTTCCCAAGAGAAAAATGAACTGGATTGGAAATCGGGGACCTTTTGTGAAATTAAATTTGTTTCACGAG
>Ga0255778_10003867_pt1 | contig 12486 bp, 10 predicted proteins | sample 071ome_31_FD_179976 | JGI IMG/M metagenome (GOLD analysis project Ga0255778, IMG submission 179976) | Coastal salt marsh microbial communities from the Groves Creek Marsh, Skidaway Island, Georgia - 071405CT metaG (version 2) | ecosystem: Environmental > Aquatic > Marine > Intertidal zone >...
TTCATCCCTAATCTCAGCTGCTTTTTCAAATTCTAAATTTTTTGAAAACTTCTGCATACTTTTTTCAAGTTTAGAAATTTCTTTAATAAGTTTTGGTTCCGTCAAATCTTCATATTTTCTATATTTTTTACGTTCACTTTGATTAATTTTAAAGGACTCGGTGTCCATTTCTTTTTCAATAATATCTTTAATTTTTTTTCGAACTCCAGCTGGAGTGATATTATTTTCTGTATTGTAGGCAATTTGTCGCTCACGCCTGCGAGTCATTTCCTTGATGGCAGACTTCATACTCTTAGTTTCAATATTTGCATAAAATATCACCCTTCCATCGAGGTTTCTTGCCGCCCTCCCCGCTGTTTGAATTAATGAGCGCTCAGACCGCAAAAAACCTTCTTTATCTGCATCTAAAACTGCAACCAACCCAACCTCAGGGATATCAAGACCTTCTCTCAGAAGATTAATGCCAACAAGAACATCGAATTCTTTTAAGCGTAAATCGCGAATAATCTCGACACGTTCCACAGTGTCAATATCTGAATGTAAATATTTCACCTTAATGCCATTTTCAATTAAATAATCAGTTAAATCTTCTGCCATCCTTTTTGTAAGTGTGGTGACTAACACCCTGTTCTCCTGTTCAATAGTTTTTTTTATCTCGCCTAAAAGATGATCAACCTGCGAATCCGCAGGATAGACCTCTATCGTAGGATCCACCAAGCCGGTTGGTCGAGCAACCTGTTCCACGATGATTTTTGAATGCTTATCTTCATAATCTGCTGGAGTTGCCGAGACAAAAACACATTGCTTCATGAGATTTTCAAACTCCTCAAATTTTAATGGGCGATTATCCATGGCGGACGGCAATCTAAACCCAAAATCAACCAGATTCTCTTTTCTCGCCCTGTCCCCTTTATACATTCCCCCAATCTGCGGAATAGTGACGTGACTTTCATCAAAAAACATTAAGGCATTGTCAGGTAGGTAATCAATTAATGTTGGTGGCGCTTCTCCTGGGCCCCTTCCTGATAAATGCCTAGAATAGTTTTCTATCCCCTTACAAAAACCAATTTCATTCAGCATCTCAATATCAAATTTTGTTCTTTGCTCTATCCGCTGAGCCTCAACCAGTCTTTTTTCTTTAAGATAAAAATTCACCCGCTCATGAAGTTCCACTTTAATCTTTTCAATTGCATTCACAACCGTTTGCCGAGGAGTAACATAATGACTGGATGGGTAAACCGTAAATCGTTTGATTTTATTAAACAGTTGACCAGTTAACGGATCAAATAAAGTAAGACTTTCAATTTCATCATCAAACATTGAAATTCTTAAAGCAGTTTCTGAGTTCTCAGCTGGAAATATATCTATCACGTCTCCGCGAACACGAAATGTTCCCCTTGCAAAATCAAAATCATTTCGATCGTACTGCATCGAAACAAGTCTTTGCACAATATTTCTTTGTAAGATTTTTTCTCCTGACTGAATATGCAAAACCATTCCTTGGTAATCCACTGGGTCACCAATCCCATATATGGCCGAAACAGAAGCGACAATAATCGAATCATCACGCTCTAAAAGAGCCTTGGTTGCAGAGAGACGCATTTGCTCAATATGATCATTAATACTGGAATCTTTTTCTATAAAAAGATCTCTGGCAGGAACATAGGCCTCAGGTTGATAGTAATCGTAATAAGAGACAAAATACTCAACAGAATTGTTAGGGAAAAATTCTTTGAATTCTGAATACAGTTGTGCAGCTAACGTTTTATTAGGCGCCATGACAATGGCAGGCCTTCCAGTTTGAGCAATTACATTTGCAATCGTAAATGTTTTTCCTGAGCCTGTTACACCAAGCAATGTCTGGAACTTCTCATTTCGATTTATTCCGTCGATTAATTGCTCGATAGCTTTCGGCTGATCACCTGATGGCTCAAATGGAAGAGCTAACTCATAGGGACTGTTCGGATATTTTTTAAATTTGACTTCATTCATAAACCTTAAATACTATCAGCAAAAGAACTTTATAGTCTTAGTTCAGTCATTAAAATATGAAAAAATTAATATTATCTCTCATTCTTTTGTCTTCCACTGTTGTAGCATACGATCAAGCGGCATTAATGCACGCATATAACTCTGTGGTGATGATCAGAGGATATCAAGAAAACGGATCGCTTGGTTATGGGTCGGGAGTGATTGTTGGTGAAAATGAAATTGTCACAAACTGTCATGTCCTTCGTGGAACAAAAAAACCTTGGGTGTCTCAGGGTGATACAACATACTCCATAATCTCTGTTAAATCGAATCCATGGCATGATCTTTGCCTTTTAGAAGTTCACAATTTAAATCGAACACCCATTTCACTTAGTACTTCAAAACTAAATAAAAATGATGAAGTGGTAGGTATTGGTCATTCTAATGGCGCCCCTGTGCCTTTGACTATTGGAGGATTAATTATTGCAACTTATCCAAATCAAAACGGTAACCTTATTCTTTCAAGTGCTAAATTTCGATTAGGTGCAAGTGGTAGCGGGCTCTTCAACATGAATGGTGAGCTTGTTGGTATAAATACTTTTAAGACGACAGGTTATGGAACCTATTATGCTGTCCCTGTTGAATGGGTAAAAGAGTTAATGGCTAAAAAAGAATATGATGATTTTCCGATTGATGGCAAAGCCCTATGGGAGGAAGACGAGGACAAAAAACCTTACTATTTGAGAATAGCTGTGCCGAAGGCAAAATTGGAATGGAATAAGGTTGTTCCGTTAGCTGAAGAATGGACAAAGACAGAACCTGAAAATACTGAAGCATGGTATGAATTAGGTTATGCTTATTTATCCATGGAAAAATATATTGATGCAAAGGAAGCGTTCATAAAATCCAGTCAATGTGATAATAAAAATATTGACCCATTATTCGAGTTAGCTAAGCTTTTTAAAGATGAAGACCCAAATGTGGCTTATGCATATTATCAAAAACTAAATCAAATAAATTTGGATAAGGCACTCGAATTAAAAGATCTTTTTGATAAATAATTCTTCACGTGTAGTCAATTATTTTGTAGAATCTTAGTCTTTACATACTTTTATTTAATTACTCACCTTGTCTGAAAATATTACTCTATCTTCTGCAGTTCAACGCATTAAAGAATCCCCAACTCTAGCTGTAACCGCAAAGGCTTCGTTATTAAAATCACAAGGGATAGATATTATTGGTTTAGCAGCGGGTGAGCCTGATTTTGATACTCCCGATTTTATTAAAGAAGGTGCTATTCAAGCTATCAAAGAAGGTAAAACTAAATATACTCCGGTTGGCGGCATACCCACTTTAAAAAATGCCATTGTTGATAAGTTTAAAAATGATAATGGCTTAGATTACAAACCAGAAGAAATAGTTGTCGGTGTTGGCGGTAAGCAATGCATTTTTAATTTATGTTTATCAATTTTAGATGCTGGCGATGAGGTATTGATACCCTCTCCTTATTGGGTTTCTTATGAGGATATTAGTGTACTTACTGGTGCTAAAGCAAAAATTATTTCAACGACCATTGAAGATAATTTTAAAATCATACCGGAACAACTCGATAATGCCCTTACAGAGAAAACAAAATTAGTTTTCTTAAACTCGCCCTCAAATCCAACAGGTTCTGTTTATACAAAAGAGGAATTGCTTCAATTAGCAACAGTATTTCAAAAATATCCAAATGTGATCATCGCCTCCGATGATATTTATGAGCATATCAATTTAAATAATCTAGCTTTTAATAATATTGTCATGGTTGATCCCAGTTTAAAAAATAGGTCAGTGATTATCAATGGTGTATCTAAAGCATACTCCATGACTGGATGGCGAATTGGTTATGCTGCTGGACCAGCAAAAATTATTAAAGCCATGACTAAATTACAATCACAGTCAACATCCAACCCTTCATCCATATCCCAGGCTGCTGCCGAAACGGCTCTTAGGGGAAATAATGAATGTATTGCGGAAATGGTTAAGGAATTTAAACTCAGACATGCTTATGTTGTAGAAAATATTAACAATATTCACGGATTAAGTTGCATTCCTGCAGAGGGAGCTTTTTATGCATTTCCTTATGCCCAAGATGCGATTGATCGTTTATTTAATGCAAATATTATTTCAAAAAATAACGATATCGGGTTATGCGAATATTTATTAGAGAAAGCCAATGTAGCCGTTGTTCCTGGTTCGGCTTTTGGTGCCGAAGGTTACTTTAGATTATCCTTTGCTACCTCAATGGAGAATTTAGTTGAGGCTATTTCTCGAATCAAAAAAGCAATCGAAATTTAATTGTATTTCAATATTGACCAAAAGCCATTTTCTGTTTACCATCTCACTTCTCTTCCCCAATAGCTCAGTCGGTAGAGCAACGGACTGTTAATCCGTGTGTCCCTGGTTCGAGCCCAGGTTGGGGAGCCAAATTCAGAGCCACATCATTTGATGTGGCTTTTTTTATAAGATCTTCTGATAAAGTCGTTTAACAAAATTAAATCTAAACAGCATGACCAATAATGCACAAATAATGATGCTGAATACTACTACCATTGAAACGATATCAATAATTTCTTCTGATCCGGGGACATTATAAGTTAACGGAATGGAGGCTAATACTGCCGCTGCCAATCCTTTCGGCGCCATCATTGAAATATATGACTTATCAATAAAATTCGTCTCTTTAAATAAAACCTTTGTCATTGGAATTCTGAAAATAAATATGAAAAAAACTAGAGCAATAGCAAATGCAAGAAGACTGTACTCCTTAATTTCAAACTGAATTCCCAAGAAAATAAAAAAGAAAATTTTAAGTAAAAAAACTAATTCTCTATAAAAATCTAGCTCTGTTTTTGTTAGTGGCTTAATTTCATGTTTGGCTAAAATGAAATTATTAATGAATCCGAAAGATTGATAGTTAGTTAGAATTAAACCAAATGCCAATGCTGCAATTGGACCTGAATAAGAAAATAATTCGGTTATTCCATAGACAATAAATAGCCAAGCAATGGTAGTAGTTAAGGTGTTTGGGAAATTTTTTATTTTATCAATAATTATAAGCCACAAGGTACCTGCAAAGAGGCCAAACACTATTGCCATGATAAATGACGCGCCAATGCTTGAAATAAACTTAATGACATTAAAAGCCTGATCTTGCTCATAAAATTCGACAAGAGAGAATAGAGTGAGAATACAAAGCACATCAGTTGCTGCTGATTCAAGCAACAGGGTTGTTTTCGTTGTTGGCTCAATATCTAAAACATTAGTAATTGGGACAACTACGGCTGAGGATGTGCCGCCTAAGATAACTCCTAGCATTAAGCTAGAAAGAAAATTCAAATCTAAAAAACTTAATGAAAAAAAAGTAACAATGACTGTGGTTACAATAAAACTGGCAAGAGTTAAAAAACCAGAAGTTTTAAATGAGCTCATCAGAATCCTAAAGTTTAATGAACAGCCACTTTCGAAAAGGATGACTACCAAAGCAATCGTCGTAATCACCTCTCCAATTTTTCCAAAATCAGAAGGCGAGACTATATGGAAAACTGGACCAATTACAATACCAAAGATAATAAGAATTAATACGTCAGGAATTAAGGTCTTTTTAAAAACAAAACTTAAGGCATGAGCAGCAAAAATAAGAAGACCTACAGCAAGAATTATTTGGTACATAATTTTAAGATTTTTAAATAATTACATATAATAACCCGATGCAAAAAATTGTAAATGAAATTGATATCGCCCTGGTTGGTGGTGGGATAATGAGTGCCACTTTGGCAACAATCCTGCATGAAATTGATCCAAAATTAAAAATTCATCTCTTTGAAAAATTACCCTCTTGCGGTGAAGAAAGTTCTGCTGCTCTTAATAACGCTGGCACAGGTCATGCAGGAAATTGTGAATTAAATTACACGCCTGAAAAAAATAATAATATTAATATTAATAAAGCGCTTTCAGTATGCGAAATGTATGAACTATCCTTGCAATTGTGGGCTTATGTTGTTAAAAATGACAAGAATATTCCTCCAGAATCCTTTATTACCAAATCATCGCATGCCAGTTTTGTATGGGATAAAGTCAATACAAAATTTTTAGAAAAAAGATTTAAGCTAATCAGTAAACAACCGCTTTTTAAGGGTATGACTTTTACTAAAGAAGCACAAAAAATTAAATCGATTTTTCCGCTACTTATTAAAGGACGTATAAATGATGATAATATCGCTCTCACAAATTATGAATTCGGCACGGATGTTAATTTTGGTCAGTTAACATCTATCTTAATAAAAAGATTACAAAAGAATGCATATTTCAAGATACATACCAATGAACACATATCCAAAATCAAAAAAATAAACAACTGTTACCATTTTCAAACTCAACTAGGTCAGATACATGCAAAATTTATTTTTTTAGGCGCGGGTGGAAATTCTATTAAAATTCTTCAAGATCTCAGGCTTCCCCAAGCGAGAGGTTATGGTGGTTTTCCAATCAGTGGTAAGTGGTTGGTATGTGATAATAAAAATATAATACAACAACATAAGGGTAAGGTTTACAGTCAAGCTGAAACGGGATCACCTCCTATGTCAGTTCCTCACCTAGATATTCGCAACATCAATGGAAAACAATCATTACTATTTGGACCATTCGCTGGTTTCACATTTAAGTTTTTAAAATCAGGGTCTTTTTTAGATTTTCCCAGCTCAATTAAAATATCAAACTTAAAAGAAATCTTAACTGTTGGTATTAAAAATTTAAATCTCCTTACCTACTTAATAAAACAAGCCTTACAAAATCATAAAAATCGAATGAAACATTTAAGAAAATTTTATCCTGAGGCAAAGTCATCTGATTGGAAATTGATATCTGCTGGCCAAAGAGTACAGATCATAAAACCCTCAGACGGTTTGTTTGGTAAATTGGAATTTGGAACAGAGATTATTTACGATCACAAAAAAACACTAGCTGCCCTTTTGGGCGCATCACCAGGAGCATCAGTATCAGCTGCCTCAATGCTTGAAATTGTTGAAAAATGTTTTTTAAATCAAAATCAGGAATATACAAAAAAACTAAAGAAAATTTTTCCAAGTTATGGAATTAAATTAAATGACAATCCAAAGATGCTTCAAAAAGTGAGGAATTCCTACAGAAAAATTCTTAAACTATTGTAGCTTTCTTCTCATCTCAGCAACACAAATACCGGTTGCAACAGACACATTAAGGCTTTCAATAGACCCTGTCATTGGGATTGAGAATGTTAAGTCACATTTATCTTTGGTCAGTCTTCTTATTCCCTTTCCTTCAGAACCCATCACTAAGGCAACATTTCCTGAGAAACTTTGATCGTAAATTGATAACTCAGAATAGCCATCAGCAGCATAAATAAAAAAGTCATGCTCTTTTAATAAATCAATGGTTCTTGATAAATTTGTCACTGAAAAAAAGGGAATATGATTAACAGCTCCGCTTGCGACTTTTGAAACCACTGGGGTAATCCCAACAGAATTATTTTTTGGAACAATTATCCCACTGAGATTAAAAGCGCTAGCAATTCTAAAACAAGCACCTAGATTATGTGGATCTTGAACTTCATCGAGGATCAAAAAGAAATGTTGCTTGATAGTATTAGCTAAAAAATCTTCAAGACTCAGTTTTGATAAAGAATCATTTTTACTCGATGCGGCAATAAATTGATGGTTATTGTCATTAAAGTTGTTCTTAAACCATTGAGCATCCATAAAGCTAACTGGGATTTTATTTTTTTGGGCAGCTTCAATGACCCGCATCACTTTTTCTGAATTACGATCTTTACAAACATATAGTTGATCCACATGATTACCTCTAACGGCCCCATCAACTGAATGCATCCCATAAATTAAATTAGACATTCTATTTATTCTTTAAATAAGTAAAATCAATTTTTCCAAGTTCTAAATCTACTCGAATAAGTTTAACTATTAACTCATCCCCCAGTCTAAATTTTTTATTTGTTTTTTCCCCTTCAAGCATCTGTTTCTCTTTATTGAAAACAAAATAATCATTTCCAAGCTCTGTTACATGAACTAAACCTTCAATATGCAATCGTGGAATTTCAACAAAAATTCCAAAATTTGTCACGCTAGAAATAACAACATCAAATTTCTCACCAACCCTGTCTTTCATGTAAAAACATTTCAACCAGTTTTCTACATCTCGGGTTGCTTCATCCGCCCTTCTCTCCGAGGATGAACAATGATTTCCAATAGATTCTAGATTTTCCGCTTTAAGTTTCTTTTTATTTAAAAAAGATTTAATCAAACGATGCACAACTAGGTCTGGGTATCTTCTAATTGGTGAAGTAAAGTGCGTATATTTCTCATACGCCAGACCAAAATGCCCCTTGTTTTCTGCGCCATAATTTGCCTGTTGCATAGACCTTAAAATCATAGTTTGTAGCATTTGGAAATTTTCTTTATTTTTAATTTTATTGATTAGTTCCTCATAATCCTTTACATCCGGACTTAAACCACCCTCCATATGTACTTTGAAATCTGATAAAACAGATTTAAGAATTTCAAGTTTTTCTTCCTTTGGTTTTTCATGATTCCTAAACAGTCCAATTTTTTTTGATAATAAATAATCAGCTGCACTAACATTAGCAGCAAGCATGCATTCTTCTATTAATCGATGTGCTTCATTTCTTGCCAAAGGGACAATATCCTTAATTTTTCCACCCTCATCAAATAGGATTTGAGTCTCTATTCGGTCGAACTCAATTGCATGTCTTTTATTTCTGGCTTCACTTAGAGTCTGATAAACTGACTTTAAAATATCAAGGAAATCAATTAATTCTTTTGGATGCTCTTTTTGATTCTTTCTTTGAAAAATTAATTGATCAACCAAGGTATAGGTCAAGCGATGTTTTGAATTAATAACCGCAGGGTAAAATTTATAGGATTGAACCTCTCCTGTTTTTGAAATAACCATATCTGCAATCATGACCAATCGGTCAACATGTGGATTAAGCGAGCATAATCCATTAGAAAGCTTTTCTGGAAGCATAGGAATGACTCTTCGAGGAAAATAAACCGAATTTCCTCTATCAAATGCTTCCTTATCTAAAGCTGTTCCCTCTTTGACATAATGACTGACATCCGCAATACCAACTAACAACTTAAAGTATTCTTTATGATTTTCAGCATACACGGCATCATCGAAATCTTTAGCTGTTTCACCATCAATGGTTACAAAGAATTTATCTCTCAGATCAACTCGATCTTCCAAATCAGATTCATTGATTTCAGAAATTTTCTCTAACTCCTTTTCAATTTTTTTATCAAATCTAAAGGGAAGGTTATGCTTTCTTAAGGCAATTTCAATTTCGATACCACTATCATCCAACTTTCCAATAATCTCAATAATCTGACCCATAGGCTTAATATTCATGGCTGGCTGAGTAGTAATTTCTACTTCGACTATATCGCCTGGGACTGCATCCATGTCTTTGCCATATGGAATAATAATATCTTGATGAATTCTCTTATCCTCAGCAGCAACAATGGTGACGCCATAAGACTGAACTACGCGACCAACCAAAACCTTATTAAATCTTTCTAAGACTTCAACGATGGTTCCTTCCGCTTTACCCTTTCGATTTAAACCAGAAATTTGCACCATCACTCGGTCGTTATGAAAAACTTTACCCATTTCTTTTTGGTTTAAAAAAATATCATCATGATCTGGTTCGTCTGGTATCAAAAAACCATAGCCATCTTGATGGCCTTGAACTTTTCCAGAAATACAATTCAGTTTTTCGGCAATACAAAATACATCTTTTCGATTTTTTAAAACCTGACCATCTCTTCTCATAGCTTTTAAACGATGAGTTAATGCTTCTTCTTCAGATTTTTTTATATGTAATAGCTTAATAAGCTCATTTTTTTTAATTGGTGTGCCATATTTATCCATAATATCAAGAATAAATTCTCGGCTAGGAATGGGATGTGAGTATTTTTGAGACTCTCTTTTAAAAAAAGGATCTTTTGCTATTTTATTCGATTTTGTTTTAGCTGGTTTGCGCATATAAATTCACGTGATTTCTTTCAATTCCTTTATTATCTAAGCCAAACCCATAGACATAGAGATTTGGTACCTCTAACCCTTTAAAATCTGCGTCAATTTTTGCTTTTGTATTTGGTTTATAGAACAAAACACAAGAAGTAACTGTTTTAGCTCCCAGTTTTTTTAAAGTTGAAACACATTCAAAAAGAGTTTTTCCTTCATCGAGTATATCGTCAATCAGCAATACATGCTTGTTCAATACTTCATCCCTAGAGGGTTTATAGATCCAATGGCCATTTTCTATACCATTGTTGTCTATATATCTTGAATAGTGTAAGTAATTAATATGTAGAGCTTTGTGATTTAACAGTGGCAATAAATGCCCTGCAAAAACAAGAGATCCAGTCATTACAGGAGCAAAAACTATCTCCTTGTTATGAAATTTAGAATTGATCTGATTAGCTAAATTGGAAATTGAAGCGATGATATCTTTATAAGAGTAAAGACATCGGTCTGGTGTTGGAGAAATCATTTAATTTCTCTTATATAGTCTTTTAATTCTTTACCAAATTCACTATTTTTAATTCCATAATCAATATTTGCCATCAAATACCCTAACTTTGAGCCACAGTCATATCGTTTACCCTTAAATGTATAAGCAAACACCTCTTCTTGTTTTAACATTAATTTGATGCCATCAGTTAATTGAATTTCGTTACCAGCGCCAAAGGAGGTTTTTTCTAAAAATGACATCAGTGTATTCGAAAAAATGTAACGACCGACAACCCCAAGGTTCGAGGGTGCAAATTCTGGATCAGGTTTCTCAATGATGTTACTAAGCTTCACCAGATCTGAATCAAAATTATTTGAGTCAATCATGCCATATTTATTGGATTCCGATTTGTCTACATTTTGAACTGCAATCACGGACTTTTGCTGCTCATTATACTGCTCAACTAATTGCATTAATACGCCAGGTTGCGCATCGATCAAGTCATCTGCTAGGGATACCGCAAATGGCTCTTCACCAACAACCGGCTTGGCTTGCAAAATTGCATGCCCCAATCCGAGCGGTTCACCTTGTCTAATGTAAATACAGGATACATCTTTCGGAACAATCTGGTTCATTTCATCCATTAATTTTGCTTTTTTTTCATCTACATTAGAAAATCTTTCAAGAGTAGAATCAAAATGATCTGTAATTGCTCGTTTGGATTTACCCGTAATAAAAATGAGGTCTTTAAAGCCAGCCTCAATGGCTTCTTCAACCGCATATTGTATTAATGGCTTGTCAACAATGGGTAGCATTTCCTTTGGTGTTGCTTTTGTTGCGGGTAAAAAACGAGAGCCAAGACCTGCAACAGGAAAAATAATTTTTCTTAATTTTTTCATATCTAAAACTTTATCAAAGTGAACCTTATATTATGCAAAGGATTCATTATATTTTTAAATAAAATACATTAAAAATAAAAAATAAATAGTTGAATTTATTACCATTTATTTATTTTTTCATAATCTTTTATATTTGCATCCACCCAGGATTCAGACTTTAATCCAATCTCTTTTTTCCAGAATGGTGCGTCAGTCTTTAAAAAATCTATTATAAACTCACACGCCCTAAATGCTTCTGTTCGATGTGCCGAAGTTACCGCAACCAATACAATCTCATCATTTAGGTTTAATTTCCCAAAACGGTGAATTATGTTTACATCAAAAATATCCCATGCCCTTCTTGCCTTCTCCTCAATTTCTAATAAGGCTTTTTCAGTCATGCCAGGGTAAAATTCAATTTCCATTGACGTCAGTGTATCAGACTTATCCTCTTTAAAATCACGCACATATCCAACAAAGGTTACCAGAGCCCCAACACCACTGTCATCAGAACGTTTTATTTTTTTTACTTCAGAATTAATATCAAAACCTTCTTGTTGAATTCTTACCATAGTTCAACCCCCGGTAATCGGTGGGAAAAAAGCAACCTCATCACCATCATTAAGGCTTAAATCCCAGTCTAGCGCCAATTCTTGGTTAACAGCGGCCTTGATATTTTTGACATTATCAATTTGCTGATATTCTAGTCGAAGATAGTTTATTAACTCTCTAATTGATGCTACATCAGCCTTATATTCGATATCCAATTCATTGATTTTTAATTCTTCACGAAGTTTTGCAAAAAACAGCACCTTAATCATCTTCTTTTTGCTCACTTTTTTCTATCAAAGAGTCCTCAAACTCCAACAATTCATTCGGATCATCCTGTAATTCAACTTTTTCTATCTGGGAGAAACGACGTGATATTTTTTGAGATGTAATATGAACATCTTGTGCATTTTCATGGGCCATTCTGATGTTATCAGCTAACTTCTTCATTCTCTGATCAAATCTTTCGAATTCCTTGCCAAGCTTTCCTAACTCTGCCTTGATAATATGCACCTGCTT